>Ga0114974_10003100_pt1 | contig 12665 bp, 5 predicted proteins | sample S_130206_EF_Meta_FD_87318 | JGI IMG/M metagenome (GOLD analysis project Ga0114974, IMG submission 87318) | Freshwater microbial communities from Lake Simoncouche, Canada to study carbon cycling - S_130206_EF_MetaG | ecosystem: Environmental > Aquatic > Freshwater > Lake | place: Lake...
AGGCCATGATCGGACGGACGGTGGTCGTAAGCAGGTTCACCGTCGGTCAACGGGGCGTTTTCCGCGCGGCGGGTCATCGGTGGAGTGAAGGGGGCATCCTTGTGGTGCCACTGGAAAACCCCGATGGCCCGCCCGTCGGAAGCCTTTCGGGAGGTCTTGCCGTGAACACACCCGCCGGCTCTCCCGAGATCCGCGTGATGCTCGTCGACGACCATCCGGTGATGCGGGTGGGGCTCGCAAGCGTGCTCTCCATGAGCCACGGATTCTCGGTGGTCGCCGAGGCAGAAAAAGAACTATCGGCAATCGATCTCTACCGGGAGCACGGCCCCGATATCGTGCTTCTCGATGTCAGCATGGAGCGGATGGACGGCATCGACACGCTCCGGCGGCTGTTGGGGGATTTCCCCGCTGCCCGCGTCCTCATGCTCACCTCCTCGCAGGCCCCTGAGGACATGGGGATGGCGATGAAGGCCGGGGCGCGCGGCTACCTCGTGAAGACGATCCATCACGAGGCACTCGCTGCGGCGATCCGCACCGTGCACGCCGGGGGCGTGATCGATCCCCCCGCTTCGGTCATGGGAGCTGCGGATGGACCGCTTTCAGCTCGCGAGGTGGAGGTGCTCGGGCTCGTCCGCCAAGGCTACTCCAACGACGAGATCGGGTCGCTCCTCGGGATCTCCGAGCGGACGGCCCGGGCCCACGTGTCGGCGATCCTGGCCGAGCTTGGCGCGGCTGACCGGGCCCAGGCGGTGGCGCTCGGCTTCGAATTGGGGATTCTTCGGCCCTCCCTCCGCCCGCGCGGATAAGCGAGCAGGCCGATCGTCGGCGATCGTGGCTCTTGGCGACGGCGACGGCGTTGAATCAGGGAAGGTTCAGGGGGGAGGAAGAACGTTTGCCGTCAGCCGTCATCGGCTCCCCAGGCAGAACAGATGCTCCTCGCCGCGGACGAAGAGTTGGTTATCCGCTGCCGCGGGGGTGGCATCGACTCCTTCCCCCATGTCGTTCGTCGCCACGACCTTCAACACCGGCGCGTCCTCGACAACCGCGATCGTGCCGCGCCGGTCGGTGAGGTAGACATGCCCTCCGGCGGCGATCGGTGAGGCGTAGGTGTTGTTCACCCCCTCGATCCTTGCCGTCTCCCACAGCGGCTTGCCGGTCGCGGCATCGACGCAGGTGAGGAGCCCCGACTTCTCCTTGTAAAACCAGAGCCGGCCCTCCGAGAGGAGCGGTGAGGCGACGTCGGGCGTATCTTTGGAGCGGGTCCAGAGGAGGCTCTTCCCCCCGTCGAGATCCCCATTCCCGGCGAGGTCGAAGGCCCCGAGGTAGGCGCCGCGGAAGCCGCTTGTCACCCAGGCAACGCCGTCGGCGGCCACGGCCGAGGCGCAGGGCCGCTGCGTCTGCCCGGCGCAGCGCCACAGTTCCTTCCCCGTCTTGAAATCGTAGCCCCGGGCCGCGTTCTGGCCGTTCATCACGACCTGCTTCCGCCCCTCTTTGTCGACGGCGACCAGCGGCGAGCACCAACCGGTCGGCTCGTCGCGCCGCGTCTCCCACACGGTCTTGCCGGTGCGGGCGTCGACGGCGATGAGCTTCGACGGCCCTTCGTGGTCCCAGGGCACGAGGACGAGGTCGCCCGAGACCGTCGGGGAGCTCCCCTCGCCGAAGCCGTTGCGGACCTTCATGTCGCCGAAGTCGCGGTCCCACACCGGCTCGCCGTCGAGGGTGTAGCAGAACAGGCCACGCGATCCGAAGTGAGCATAAACCCGCTCGCTGTCGGTGCAGGGGGAAGCGGAGGCAAATCCGTTGGTCTGGTGGGTGCCTTCGTGGGGCTTTGCCGTGACGGCCGTCCTCGACCACCGTTCCTTCCCTGTCGCCCGGTCGAAGCAGAGGACGCGAAACTCGAACGTGTCGCTGCTGCCGGCCGCCGGCACGGCGGTGGTCACAAAGACGCGATCTCCCTGGACGACCGGAGATGAGGATCCCCGGCCGGGGATCGGCACTTTCCAGACGACGTTTTCGGTGGCGCTGAATGAGACCGGCGGCTTGGCGTCAGGGGCGACGCCGTTGCCGAGCGGACCGCGCCAGTGGGGCCAGTCGTCGGCGTGGAGCGGGGCTGTGGCGAGCGCCAGGAGAAGGAGGCAAAAGGAACAGAGCGAGCGTTGCATGAGGAGACTCCTGGGGGCTGTGGATGACTCGCCTCTATCCCGGTCAACGGATCGGGATCAGCTGCCGAGGGCCGATTCGAGGGCGTCGAGCCGGGCCCGCAGCGCCGCCACTTCCCCCTCGAGCGCCGCGATCTTTTCGACCAGTGATACAAGCGCGATCGCGGGGGCGCTCGGTTGAGCGTGTGGAGGAGCCGCAGCGTGGGCAGCCGGGCGGGGCACCGTCACGGCGCCCGCGTCGGTGTCCTCGTCATCGTCCTGGTCGTCATCTTTTTGGTCGTCACCGAATCCGTCGGCCGTTGCGGGCAACGACCCGGAGGCTCCGGCGCCGAAAGACTGCCCGGCCACGCCGAGCTTGGCACGCACCTTCTCGAGCTTCTCCTCCGGAAGAAGGCCGTGGGTGAGGATCCGGCCGCGGCCGGGGGGCGAGAGCCAGACGACGAGCCCGCGGGCCGCGAGGCCGTCGAGCCTGGTGCGGAGGATCTGGAGATCGGGAATAGGGTCCATCCGGCTGGCACGGCCGCGGAGATCCCCCTCGCTCTGCTCGCCCCGCAGAAGGAGCTCGGCGAGGATCGAGAGATCCTCCTTCTCGATGCCACCGAACCACTCATAGCCGTAGTGGCGGTAGCGGGGGACGCGGCCGCTGCCGTAGATCTCGGCGACGACACCGGCGGCGCGAAGCGTTTCGAGGGCCCTTCCGACCTGATCCTCGTCGACGTTCATCAACGGATCGCGGTTGCTCTTCTGGTTGCAGCCGGTGACGATCGCGTTGAGGGAGAGCGGATAGGCCTCCGGCGTCGTCTTTCCCTTCTCGATGAGGACGCCGAGCACGCGCCGTTCGACGGTGTCGAGCGCGCGAACCCGCGAACCTGGGCTCTCCGTTTCGGAATCCATTAGCGGATCAGCTCCTTCCCTGGAAGAGACGCTGGTGATGGGGAACAGGCTCCCCGTCACCGGCCGGACATCAAGACCGCGACGCCGGTCACTTTCCCTGCGACGGCGCTGCATCGGAGTGATGCGGGCAGCCGTCGGGGCTGAACAGCGCGCTCGATTCCTCTCCCCGCGCCGTGACGTAGGCGACGAGATCGAGGACCTCGTCGCGAGTCAGCTTGTCGAGGAGCCCCTTGGGCATGATCGACACCACGGATGTCACCCGCTCCTCGATATCGGTCTTCTTGATTCGGACAGGCTCGGCGCTGGCGACGGGATTCTCGACGAGGGCCAATTCCTCCGGCGTGTCGGCGACCACCAGGCCGGTGAGTCGGCGGCCGTCATCGGTGACGATCGTGGTCGAGCGGTACTTCTCCTCGATCCGCAGCGACGGGTCGAGGATGTGCTTCGTGATCTCGAGCGCCGTCATTTTGGCTTCGAGCTTGGCCAGTTCAGGGCCGAACTGGTTGCCCGCCTCGCCGAGCTTGTGGCAAGAGACACAGCTCGCCGTTCGGAACAGCTCGCGGCCATGGACGAACGACCGCCCCTTCTCCATCCCGTTCACGCTCCCCTCGAGGTCGGCAAGCGTCCACTCGGTGCGCGGGCGACGGTCCTTGAGGAGGTCGTCCTTGATGGTGAGGGGATGGGCGGCGAGATAGGCCGCCGGATCGGCCAGATACCCCTCGAGATCGTCGACGACATACATCGCCCCGTACATCCGCCGCCAGTGGCCTGGGTAGGTGCACACGTAGGGATAGACGCCAGGCTCCGTCGGGACATTGAAGGTCAGCTTCTGTGCAGCCTGCGGCTGGAGGAGCGTGCTCGCCACCAGGACATCGGCCGACTCTGGCACGAACGCCCGCTTGGCAAACGACGCGTCCTGCGAGAGCTTCTCCGCGATCTCACCGAGGGCCTGCATCGTGCCCGGCTTGGCGACCACGAAGTTGTGGGGCATGACGTCGGAGTTCTGGAGGACAAACAACACCGGCTTGCCCGCCTGGACGGCAATCGTCTCCTTGTCGTAGTTCATCCGCTCATAGACCGTGCCAATGCGGACGACGCGCACGCCGAGATCGGCGAGCTCCGTACGGCGGGCCTTCCCTTCGGCAGCCGGGAGGAGCGTGGTGAGATTCTCGGCGAATTGCCAGGCAGCGAGCCCGGCATCGCTCGAGCGCTGCTCGACGGCCGCTGTCCGCATCGATGCGAGGAGCGCGTCGAGCATCGGCGCCGCCTGCGCGGCGGGCCACTGCGCGACCGGGATCTTCTCGAGAGCCGCAATGGCGGCGTCGCGATCCTCCCCCTTGATGACAAACGGTGCGATCCGCTCGAACACCTCCTGCTCGCGGCCACGGACCCCGGCCAGCGCCGCGAACGCAGCCCTGCGGACGGCGGCCGTGAGCCTGGCTTCCTCGCTGGCGACGGCGATCTCGCTCGACGCTTCCGGTGCCGGCTGGTTTTCCACCTTGAAGACTTCCTGCCGCTCGCCATCGAGGATCGTGAGCTTGAAATCTTTCAAGCGCCCGGCGAGGCCGTCGCCACGGTTGAAGACGACGATCCGGTCGATCGCCTTTGCGGTGCCGAGATCGACCTCCCACCAGGGGTTCTCGATTCCTTCCTGGGTGTGGGTTTGGCCGTTCTTGCCATATTCGGGATCGGTGTTGCCGTCGATCCCGCGGCCAGGCTCGCCGCCGGCGGCGACGTTGATTTGGGTCGCCTTGCCAGCCCGGGCGAGATTGTCGTTGCCGGCGTAGATCTCCACTTCGGCAAGGGTGAGCGTTCGCTGCTTGCCTGGAAGCTCGACGCGGACGAACCGACCGACCGTCCCCGGCTTCACGGCCGTGGTCCCGGGGAGGCCGTCGACGAGCGGAAGGACGCGGTCATAGAGGCTCGTGCGGACGCCCGGATCGCTCACCAGCGGCAGGGCTTCGACCAAGTCCACGAGCCGGCGGGGCTCCGCCTTGGCAAGCTCCCACACCTTCGCGCTCGGATCACCGCCGCCGATGGCGTCGATCGCCGTCAGCGCGACATAGCCGATTCGGCGCAGCTGCGGCCGCCGGGCGGAGGTCGCCATCTGCTCCATGTCGCCACGGAGCTCGGCCAGCTCGCTGGCGGGCCGCGAGAGCAACACGCGGATCAGGTCGAAGACGGTGGCCGAATCGACGGCGCCCTCGCGGGCGTCAAGCGCGCTCAAGGCGTCGACGGCAACACGGACGACGCTCTTGGTGTCGGCGGCTGCGAGCCCCTCGATCGCCTCCTGACGGAGGCGCTCGTCGAGGCCGGAGCGGAGAAGCATTTCGCGGAAGACCACAGGCGAGCGCGGCTCGGCGGCGAGCTCGTCGTTGGTGAGCGAGCGATAGAGGAAACGCCTGCCGGCGTCGGTCGAGAAGGCGATCGCCTCCTTCGCTTCGCGGGCAGCCCTAAACTCCGGCTCGAGGACGCGGGCCGATTCCTTCTTGACGTAATCCATGTGCCGATCGGCGGGGAACTCGCCGGCGACGGCGAGGGCCTCGATAGCAGCGGGATTCTTCAGATAGCTCGCCGTGCGGACGGCTTCGAGGCGGACGCGCGGGCTGTCGTCACCAGCGCCACGCACCGCCCATTCGAGGGCCTTTGGCGCCCGGTCGGCAACGGCGGCCAGAACGCGCATGCCGGCGGCCCGCGCACGGGCGTCGGGGCTTGTCAGCACCTGGTCGAGAAGCGGCAGCGGCACCTGATCGAAGTGACGCAGCGCCCACAGCCCTTCGAGCCGGTCGTGCTCGAAGGAAGGGGACCTCGGATCGAGCTTCGCGATCCAGGCGTTCAGCGCCGGCACGACCTCCGCCTCGGGGCGGCCGTCGAGCTCGAGCTTGGCCCGGTAGCGGACACGATCGATTGGGTCGGCGAGGAGCTTGACGAGTTCGGCCACGGGGCGGCCGCCGACCGGCACCGGCTTGGCCACGGGCTTGCCATCCATCACCACCCGGTAGACGCGGCCGTGGATCCGGTCGCGGCTGGGGTCGCGGAGGTTGTGCTGCATGTGGCCGATGATCGGATTTTGCCAGTCAGTGAAGTAGATGGCGCCGTCGGGCCCCATCTCGAGATCGGCGGGGCGGAAGTTCGGATCGCTCGACGAGATGATCGGCTCGACCTCCGTCGCTTCCGGATAGCTCCCGTCCCCCTTGGCGAGCTTGTACTGGAGGATCCCCTGGAAGCCGATCACGTTGCCGACGAGGAGATTCCCCTGGAAATCGGTCGGAAAGTGGGGGCTGGAAAGGAACTCGATCCCCGGGCAGGGGCGGGTGCGCTGGTTGTAAACACTCGGGGCGCCGCCGTGCTTGTCCATCCCGTTGAGACGCGTCGAAAACACCGAGCCCCAGTAGGGGACCGATCCCGTGCCGTCGACGACGATGTCATCCCCCCAGGCGTCGAAGGCGTGGCCGTGGGGATTGGCAAAGCCATAGGAGGTGTAGAGGCCGAACTTCCCGGTCCGCGGCTCGTACTTGAACACCGCGCCGTTGGCGACGCGCACCGGGGGGCCCCACGGCGTCTCCCCCTGGGAATGGTGGAACGTCCCTTCCTGGAAGTAGACCGACCCGGAGGGATCGAAGGTGAAGCTGTTGGCGGTGTGGTGGGTGTCGGCGGTGTCGAGGCCGCCGATGATCCGCGTCTTGATGTCGTAGTCGTCGTCGCCGTCGGTGTCCTCGAGGTAGAGGATGTCGGGGCCCTGCGCGACGATCACTCCCTTCCCCCAGAACTCGAAGCCGGTGGGGTTGTGGAGATCGCCGGCGAAGGTCTTCACCTTGTCGGTGCGGCCGTCGCCGTTGGTGTCCTCGAGGATGAGGAGCTTGTCGTTCATCGGCTCGTCCGGCCGCCAGTGCGGGTAGGTCGGCCAGGCGGCGACCCACAGACGTCCCTTCGTGTCGAAGGCCATCTGCACCGGATTGATCAGCTCCGGGAACATCGACTCGTCGGCGACGAGCTCGACCTTCATTCCAGAGTGGACCGTCATCTTCGCGATCGCGTCGGCACCCGAGAGGAACTCATGCTTGCCTCCCTCGAGGGCGCCCGGCTTGTTGGTGACCACCGGAATGAAGTCAGGGAGGCCCGACTCCTCGACCTTGGGAAGCGCGGCATTGGCATTGCCGAGCGTGGCGGCCGTGGCCCAGATCCGCTTGTCGCGGTTGGTGGTCTTGACGTCGAGGTAATCCAGCTCGCGCTGGCCGACCTCGTAGTTCGTCTGATCCTCGACAAACTTCAGCCACGCCCGGCCGCCGTAGGTGGAGTAGCCGTCGGTGACGCGGTAGCGGTTGAACCAGTAGAAGTTCTTGTCGGCCACAGCCTTCTGGAGCCGCTCGAGGCTCTTGGGATCGCGGGCCGGGGGGGCACCGAACAGCGACTCGTCGATGATTCTGGAGATCTCGCGGTCGCCGCGGGGAGTCGGATGAATGCCGTCGGTCGTGAGCGGCTCCTTGATCTTCTCGCAGGCTTCGCGCGACGGGGTGAAGAGGTCGACGTAGGTCACCCCCTTGGCCTTGCAGACCTCCTCCATCGCCTTGGTATAGAGGGCGATGTTGGCATTGTGGGCCTTGCCGTCGGGCCAATGGGCCCGCTCAAGATTCTCGTGAACGATCGGCGAGAACATCACCACCCGCGGCGCCGAGACGCCGTTGTATCTCTGGCCGAGGGTGTGCTCGAGGAACTTCTCGACCTCGGTCTTGAAGGCCTCCAGGCCGGCGGGGCCGGCGTGGGCTTCGTTGGCCCCGAAGAAGGCGAAGATCACGTCGGCCCTGGTGTTGGTGAGCTCGAAGCGGTTTTCGCGGACGAAATCCTTCGTCTTCAGGGCGCCCGGATTGGGGATCGGGGCGGCGCCTGAGAGCCACTGATCGGGCGTGCCGAAGTCGGCCGAGCGGAGCCGCTTGGCGGGATCGATCTCGTCGCCGTCGTAGGCGAGGTTGCGGATCACGAGCCGCTGTTCGGGGAAGCGGGAGTGGAGCAGCGTCTCCAGCCAGCCGGTGTGCTGCATGGCGTCGGCCACGCCGCCGCCGATGATGCAGATGTGGTCCCCTTCGCGGATCTCGAGCCTGCCGGCGGCCTGGGCCGGCGGGGCGAGGAACACCGCCGCCAGCAGCAACACGACAACCACATGAATCTTTGCAGGCATCACAGAGGCTCCAAAAGATCGAGCAGGAAAGACTGGAGAGGAGACGGCACTCGGACCACTTCGGACAGCCACCACAGAACACGCCGCAGTGCCCCGATTACTTCAGCTGGCGCATGTACTCAACAACATCGAGAAACTCGGTCGGCGAGAGCGTGCCTGCCAGCCCTTCCGGCATGCTGCTCTGGCGGAGAACCGTGCGTTCGTCGATTTGGTCCACCGGAATCGACTTCTGTTCCTTGCCGTCGAAGATCACGAGCGTCTCGGGCGTCTCGCTGACGACCAAGCCGGTGATGCTCGTCCCTTCGTGGGTGAGCACCGACGTCGAGAGGTACTTCTCGGCGATGTCGGCGTTGGGATCGATGATCGACTGGACCAGCTTCGGGCCGGTCAGCCGCTCCCCCACCTTCGACATTTCGGGGCCGAAATCTGCCCCCGCGTCCCCGACCTTGTGGCAGCTGATGCAGAGCCGGCGGAAGACGGCTTGTCCGTTGCCGGCATCGCCCCCCTTCACGTCGGCGATCGCCTGGATCGCCTTCGAACGCTGCTCCTCAGGGCCCGGCTCCCGGCTGAGCAGGATCTGCAGGTAGGGCACCACCTCGGCAGCCTTCTTGTCCAGCGCGATGACGCTGTCGAGCATCCCGGCTGCGGGTGAATCCTTGGCGGCCAATTCCCCCTTGAGATGCTGACCGCGCCACGCGTCGACATTCGCCCCCAGGGCCGCGTCGGCCGTGTAAGCCAGGAATCGATCGGAGGGATCGGCATTGGCCGCGGCGACGACCGCGGCCATCGCCGTCGTCGTCGGGAAGAAGCTCAAACCGCGGAGGGCTTCGGTCCGCACCCGTGGATGGGGATCGAGCGACTGTGCCACGAGCAAGCTCTCGGCCCCCTCCACCCGGAGGCGCTCGTCGGCGAGCACGTGGGTGGCCGCGGCACGGGCCTCGGGCGTGGCTGTCTCGAGCAGTTTCTTAAGCAAGTCGCCGTCGACGGCATGAAAACTCTGCTGCAGCCAGAGCACTTCGCACGCCAGCCGATCAGCGGCAGGCTCACTGGCGTTGGCCTCGAGCCAGGCGGCGGCGGCAGCGAGCACCTCGGCCGCCGGAAGGGCCTGAAGGTGATCGCGGGCCCGGCAGCGCGTCCGCCATTCCGGGGACTTCAGCTGATCGAGAACGACAGCCATCGGCTTCCCGACCTGCGTCTCGGGCTCGAGCAGCGGCTTGTCTTTGTAGAAGAGGCGATAGATGCGGCCATGAACATGATCGCGGTTGGGATCGCGCTGGCTGTACTGCATGTGGCCGATGAGCGGATTGGCCCAGTCGCCAAACCACAGCGCGCCATCGGGGCCGATCTGCGGATCGACAGGGCGGAAGTGCTTGTCGGTGCTCTTGATCAGATCGAACGCCGTCTTCGGGTCGGCCGGGTCGTGCCGGACGCGCACTCCCTTGTAGCCGGCGCCGTCGTCGGAGAACGTCCAGCGGGGCATGCCGTTGGTGTTGATGACGCAGGCATAGAGAAACTGTCCTTGAACGTCGTCGGGAAACTGCCGCGTGTGGAGGAACTCGCTCCCCACCACCGGCCGCATGCCTTCCACGTCGAAGACCGGGTTCATCCCCTTGCGGCCCCGGTATTGCTTCCCCGAAAGCGGCGAGTCCCAGTGTTGGTTGGCACCGGTGCCGTCGCCGCAGAAGCCCTGCCCCCACTGGTCAAACACGTAGCACCACGGATTCCCGTAGCCCGCGGTGACGAAGTGGCTGATCTGCCAGGTGCGGGGATCGAGGACGTAGGCACCGGCGGAGCCGTAGTTGCGAAACGGGCCCCACGGTGTTTCGACGGTGGTGCTCATCGCCACCCCTTCGAGCATGTGGACGAGCCCGGCGGGGCTGGTTTCAAAAGCGCCGACGGTGTGGTGCGTGTCTTCGGTCGCCCAGCCATCGAGGACATGAACGATGCTGTCGGCCGGATTGCCGGGGGTGACCCGGCTGTCGCCGTCGCCATCCTTGAGCCAGAGGATCCGTGGCTGGTCGACCACGAGCACGCCGCCGTTGAAGAAGGCAAAGCCGGTGGGACAGTGGAGCTGGTCATAAAACACCGTGCTCTTGTCGGCCGTGCCGTCGCCATTGGTGTCTTCGAGGATGAGGAGCTTGTCCTGGGGGCGCGGATCACCCGGCTGCCACTGCGGATAGCTCGGCATCGTGCTCACCCACAGCCGGCCCTGGCCGTCGAACGACAATTGCACCGGCTTGGCCAGCTCGGGAAACCGTGATTCATCCGCGAACAGCTTCATCTCGAAGCCGGGGGGGAGCGTGCACGACTTGATCAGGTCGGCCGGCGGCACGATCACCGGGCCACCAGTCTGGTTTTCGCTGTAGGCCTGTCCGGGAACGCCGAACCGTGTCGGCGGCGTGTGCAGGTCGCCTGTGGCCGAATCGTCGGGCTCCGAACGCACCGTCCGGCCGGCGACGAGATCCCACACATAGGCATCGCGAACCGCCGCCATCCGCCGCAGCTTGGCGTATTCGCGGGGGAAGGTTTCGGTGTCGAACGTGCGGCGGCCGCCATACACGTACCAGCCGTTGACCATCCGGTAATCCTGGAGATGGATCCACGATTTGTCGATGACGGCAGCCCGGAGCCTCTCGAAGCGATCCTTTGTCAGGGCTGTCACCTTCGCTACGCCGGCCCCGTCGAAGAGGAGCCGGTCGAGGAGGTTTCCCACGAGCGCATCGCCGGCTGCATTCACATGGCAGCCATTGATCGTGAACTGCAGGCCGGGGGTGGCGGTAAAGGCCCGCTCCGTGTCGGCGAGGAGATCGACAAAGGCGATGCCCCTGGCCTTGGCCACATCGCGGGCGGCGTCGCGGTAGAGGGCGAGGGTGGCATTCTGCTCGGCGGCATCGGGGAGAAGCGGGTCGCCCGAGGGCTCGACGGCGATCGGCGAGACGATCACGAACCGTGGCGGCGCGCCAGAGTCGTCGCGCGGATAGCGCCGCGCGAGGTCATCGAGCAGCTTCTCGTAGTTGGCGCGGAACTCTGCCACCCCTTGCGGGCCGGCAAACGATTCATTGAACCCGAAGAAGAGCAGGAAGGTGTCGGCGCCAAAGGCGGACAGCGGATCGTCGAGCGCCGTGTAGTCGCCGCCGCGCTGACGGTTGGCCACCTCGTCGGCCGGTCGGGCGAAGTTGCGGACGACCAGATGCTTGTCGGGGAAGCGCTGGTGGAGGAGCGTCTCAAACTGCCCGAAGAGGTTCATCCGTTCGGCGGTCGAGTTCCCCACCAGTGCCACCCGCTCGCCATCGAGCAGCTGCAGCGGCAGGCTGCTTTGGGGAAGGGCCGGGCGGGCCGGGCGCGGCTCGGGCGTGAGCAGCTCGCGGGCGGTGCGGAAGGCCGCCTCCCGCTCGGCCTTGGCAGCCGCCTCCTTGGCAGCCGGAGCGTCAGCGGCTGTGGTGGGCCGGCCAGCCACGAAAGCGATCCCTGTCAGGCTGATGGCGGCCACCGCCGCGATACCGATGCTTCTCCACCCAGCCGCATTCGCGCCATCGCGCATGGTGATCCCCCACAGTTGACGATCGATCCACCCCTGAATCCCGGCAGGAGAGGTGCAAGGCAACCATTATAGCTGGGTGGGGCTCGAAGGGGGGCCCGCGTCCAGACGGCTGGAAAGTGAGCCTCTGAACGCGCCCAAGCTATACGTCGCCGCTCACAGCGGCTCTCCCCCTTCCTGGAGTGCCGCGAGATACGCCGCGTAGGAAAACACCCGATTGCGGGCCTTGCCTGTCAGCTCCTTCGCGATCCCCAACTCGATCAGGGAATCCATCGCCTTGGAGGCGGTGGGAAACGTTATCCCGTGGCCGTCGCGGAGATGGGTGATCGAAAGCACCGGGCGGGCACGGAGCGCCGCAAGGACCCGCAACGCACTGGCCGCCCCTCGCCCGGACTGCGCGACGCGGCGGTTGTCGGCCTCGAAAAGTGCGACGAGCCGATGGGCCGTGGTCACGGCGCTCGCGGCGGTGTCGGCGACTCCCTCGAGGAAAAAATCGAGCCACGCCTCCCAGTCCCCGTCGGAGCGAACGCGATCGAGGAGATCGTAGTAGAGACGGCGGTGCTGCTTGAAATGGAGTGAGAGATAGAGAAGCGGCTCACCGAGCAAACCGCCCTGTTGCAGCACCAGCGCGATCAACAACCGCCCCAGCCTCCCATTGCCGTCGAGAAAGGGATGGATGGACTCGAATTGCACATGCACCAGCGCCGCCTTCACAAGCACCGGCGTTTGATCGTCGTGGAGGAACCGCTCCAGGGCAGCCATGCAATCGCCCACCTCGTGCGGTGGAGGGGGCACGTAGTGGGCGTTGCCAGGGCGTGTTCCTCCGATCCAGTTTTGGCTCGTCCGGTATTCCCCTGGAGACTTCTCGCTTCCCCGCCCCGATTGCATGAGGCGACCG
>Ga0114974_10003105_pt1 | contig 12655 bp, 13 predicted proteins | sample S_130206_EF_Meta_FD_87318 | JGI IMG/M metagenome (GOLD analysis project Ga0114974, IMG submission 87318) | Freshwater microbial communities from Lake Simoncouche, Canada to study carbon cycling - S_130206_EF_MetaG | ecosystem: Environmental > Aquatic > Freshwater > Lake | place: Lake...
GCCAGGTAGATCAATAGAAGTCAAAGACGACATCGCGTCCCAGTCCCAGTCAGCGAGAAACTCTGTCACTCAATGTATTGTGTCAGAGATGGTGTGGTGAGGCACTAATACCGAGTGAGCTAGCAGGGCCACACCAGTAAATAGACTGTACGCACTAGTTCTAACGAACTTCATTGCAGTACCCTCATAGGGATGGTACTGACCCGCTTTCGTATCTGACAATGTGCCGAACCTGTTTACGTGGTTGTCATAGTGTTTGAAGTTTGCCGTAAAAACAAAGAAACACCGTTCAAACCAAAAGAACTCGCCCCTGCTGAGTTGCTCCCCATACAGCAAGTCCTACAGTGAGTAAGGGTCCTGTCGCACCTAGGCCGCAAAAAAGAGCACGAAAGATACGACGTTCACTCATGGCAGTGTTATGCGTGCCAGTTGCAGCTGTAACGGTCTCAGTTGGCGGTTATGTAAGCAGGTCTCAAGAGTCTCTCTCAGCAACATTAGCGACCTGGGCGCGCGATCACGGATTGAGTGTTCTCGTAGATGAGTTAGAGCAACTGCGCTATGGGTCCCCGCCGAGTGCCGACCCGGCTTCTGAGTTAGGCACAGTCGAAGCAGCGAGCTCTGTTAGCACGCAACTCCCTACAGCTACCACCACCACAGTGCCGCTCCCGCCAGCGCTCGAGCCGCGTGTCACACCGGCACTAGCAAAAGAGGGAGTGTGGGAAGTAGCGCGTATCGTTGACGGCAGACCAGGCATATGGGTCTCTGGTATCAGACCACTGAAGTCCTCTCCGTCGGTGACAGCTACGTATGCTCTAGTAGATCAAGATCTGACGTACGCTGCGATGTGGAACGGACCAGAGATCCCAGCGCAGCGCGGATTCTCTCGCTACAAAGCGATATCTCCAGAGCTCCATCCTTATTTACTAGCAGCGTTCAACGGTGGTTTCCGTAAGGAGCACACGCGGGGTGGTTACTTCACTGAAGGACGTGACGTGTGGAAGATGGACCCTAAAGCCGCAACGTTAGGTATAGACACAGAAGGACGCATCCACATCGGGCTTCTTGGAGACGGAGTTGAGCTCTCTAAGATGGTGTCTGTTCGCCAAAACGTTCGTCTACTTGTGAAAGATTCCAAGTCTGTCGTGGGCGGAAAACTATACGGCTATGGTTCCTCGCATGACAGGAACTTGTATATCGTGAGGTCTGCAGTCTGCGAACGAGAGGATGGCAAGTTACTCTTCGCTGTCGTCGGACCAGTCGACGCTGAACAGCTAGCTGTAGCTCTCGTGCGAGCAGGATGCGCTACGGCGATGCAGTTGGACGTCAACGCAGCCTGGCCGAAGTTCTCTATATATGACCCAGCGACTCCAGAGCCGCACACGCGCTGGATAGATAAACGCATCACCGGTCCAAGTAACATGTTTTTAAAATCTGCACCAAAAGATTTCTTCGCGCTCTTTGACAGAGCAGCTCTACCAAGTGGCCTGGTCGAAAAACTCAAGTAAACTCAGCGCTTAGATGTAACGAGTACTCGCAACAACACGCGCGACGCTGCGGGTTAAATAATTCTTTACAACTTCTTACCATCAGTTTAAAGCGCGTAACGTCACCGGTATAACGATGAGGTAGATGTCAAAGCTCATACCACTCTTCACCACCCCATCTATCTCTAGGCGAGTTAGGCCGACGAAAAAGACAATTATGCACAGCGTTGTTGCGATAGCCATAGGTACTACAGCTGTAGGTATCGCAACACCGGCACAAGCAGCAGTAAAAGCTCCTACGTCATGCGCTATGCCAGGCAGCGGGTACGGGCAGATGTTTCCGTCTCTCACTGCTTCGTCGTGGAGCACCAGTGCTATCGATGCCCTCAGCGCCGCCATTCTCGCCCCGGAGGAAACTAACCCAACTCCAGAAGGAGAGGTAGATGACGAAGACAACAAGGAAATAGCAGCTGGCTACACCTACTTCGGTCAGTTTGTCGACCACGACCTCACTTTAGACGACCGCGCGAATGACCTAGTGACACCCACGCCAGTGACGTTGCTAATCAATGGACGCACTCCGCAACTTGATCTCGATTCAGTCTACGGCAGCGGGCCAACAGCTTCGCCCTCGCTTTATGAAGTAGATGGTGTCCATTTAAAAGTAGGAACACTTCTTACAGGAAGCAACGACGCCGGCACGCGCGACCTTCCTCGCGGGACAAATGGTCAAGCAATTATCGGTGATCCACGTAACGACGAAAACCGTATCGTAGCAGGCGTCCATTCACTGTTTCTGCGCTTCCACAACGCCACAGTCGACCGCATCGCTTTAGCTGAACCAACTTTGACCTCTAGTCAGTTGTTTGCCAAAGCACGTGCGTATGTTACGGCGGCGTACCAGTCGATCATCATCAGTGATTTTCTGCCACAGATTGTTGGCCAACGGCAAGTAGACGACGTTGTACAAAAAACGCCCACTGGGTGGCGTACGAATATGCGCTTCTATAGCGCGTGCCAGCAGATGCCTGTCGAATTCTCCGTAGCCGCATACCGATTCGGCCATTCCATGGTTCGTGGTTTGTATCGCATCAACGACACAACAAATCGAGTGCCTGTATTTAGTGGAACCTATGTGCCAGGTAGTGATCTCACTGGATTCTCCCCCAGTCCTCAAACATTCGGTATCAACTGGGATTTCTTCCTGCCGTCAGCTTCGACATCGTCAAAGGTGCAGTCATCATACAAAATTGACAACTCCATCACGTACTCACTTGGTCTCTTACCACTTCCTGCTACGGGTGCTGGTCCAGCGAACCTTGCAAAGCGCAACGTGTTGCGGTCTCAGCAGGTTGGCCTGCCATCTGGTCAAGCCGTAGCTCGTGCCATGGGGATTAAGCCACTACGTGACGATCAAATTCTCATCGGTAAATCTTCAGGCGACGCAACAGACACGCAGTCCATCACGTCTGTGTCGTCGGAGTTTGCGGGCAACGCTCCGCTATGGGCGTACATCCTCGCAGAAGCGACAGCGCAGGCGTACCCGGTAGCGAACGGCAAGATCATCGGAGCTCAGCGCGCTACTTACCGACTAGGAGCTGTAGGCGGCCGCATTGTCACCGAGACGATTGTAGGTCTCATCAAGAGCGACCCATCGTCAATTCTGAACTCTTCTTCGCCTACACCTAGATATTCTCTCCGGTCGTTGGTGAATGAAGTTGCGAATAAGGCAGTAGTCACTCCATCACCAAGGCCGCTACCAACGAACCCACCTCTAGTGCAGCCAACACCACGACCAGTACCAAAGCCAGCACCAAAGCCAGCACCTAGAGGTCTCATCACCGGTGTGTCGCAAAAGCGACATAACTAACTAGAGAACTTCACAAGATCCGCTCAGACAGCAGTAGTGTCCTGAAAGGCTTCTTCGGTTGCGTTCCTCTGCTGTCTATTGCGAAAGACCGATGACGAAAGTCACGAACTGCAAAGCAACTATAGATAGACCAATTCCGAGAGCGATCAGCGACCACATGCGTGCTTTGCGTGATGCTTCCTGAGCTTCTGCGTAAGCACCTGCGTTCCATAGAGATTCAACTTTTGAGGAGAACACGATGCCTGGGATGCCAACTGGCAAGCAACAGAAGATTGTCGCAAGGATGGACTCAACGAGGTACTTTCTCGGCATCATCTGACTATTGGTCGGCATCATCGGACCATTAGGAGGAGGCGGTGGCGGAACAGAGCTAGCGAGTTGTACTTGTTCTGTCCAAGCAGAACCATCCCAGTAGCGTTTCATTGATGCGTTCTGTGGATCTGGATACCAACCTGCGCCAGGTGTTGTCATGTGAGTCTCTCCTAGTTAAGAGCCAGTGCTCTCACCTAGCATTGTGTAGGAACAGGGTGCTTCCGGCATTAGTTTAGCGTGGTAAGCTCGCGAGGAACTCACCAACAGGGCCAGGGGTGAGGCGAAGCGCCCAGAAGACGACAACCGCATACAAAGTCACGCGGCTCGCGTACCGATGGTCGAGAGGCGTCCTCATGTTCTTTCCGAGAGCCCTAAAAACCCCAGCTACCCATACCCATGCGAGGATAACTACACCTGCAACGCAGAGGGCGTTGTAGTTAATAGCTCCAAGCAGATCAAAGTGTGTCAAGCGCAGCATTGCTCTAGTACTGCCGCACCCGGGGCAGTCAAGTCCTAGAACAGCACGAAACGGACATCCTGGAAGATGTACGCCTTGGTCGTGTAAGACGCGCACGGTTGTAAGCCCGCTCAGCGCAGCAACACCCACTGCTGCATGCAGTGTCACGCTTTTACGTACATTGTGCGTCTTACTCACTAGAAGTTACTTCGCGGTCTCTACTGGTACAGCGGTTGCCACGTTGTTTTGGCATCAAAGCCAAACGAGGCACGTGTGTGGTTGTCTTTCTCCCACACATTGAAGTTCGCGCGAGGCATGTGCGCTTCGCTCTGTTCAAGAACGTCAAGCTGGCTTAAACCCCAAGTAGCGTGTGCTCGAGCGTCTACAACACTGACGTCACCGTGTGACACGACAGTTACGGCACACTCTTTTTGGTCACTGGTGAGGATGTTGACGCACCCGGCAGGGATGTCAGACACCGAGAGTGTTTCAGCGATACACAAAGCCTGAGCTGCGTACTTCACGGGTACGACGGCAACAATAGTGTTCCCGGCACACAGCGCAGCGCCGATAGCATCACACAGCTCTACAGTGAAAGCTTCTTCGTTCTCAGCGTCTAGTAGTGCAGTGACGACGCCCGCACTCTCAAAGTTTGTCGTGTTCGAGAATCCACTCACGGGGTTTGAGTGACTTAACACGCTAGAGAGCTTGTCGGCCCAGCCAGCCCACCATACGAAGCGTTTCGCACCTTCTGCACCGCCTTCGATATCTGATCTGCAAGCAAGCATCTCGCCAGCTCGGTACAGGATCTGTCCTCTTAGCATCTGACGTTGAGAAGCCCAGCTTCCACTCGCGCCTTGGGCTGCAGCTACAGCGTCACGCGCGTCTTTGCGGCTGGCGTTACACACCCAGTAGGAGACCCCATCGCGAACAAGTTCGCTGACACGACCACTCTCACCACGTGGGTATGCGCCGTTTATGAACAGCTTGTACGTTTTTCTCACTACGCTCATCGCGCACCTCCTTTAACATAGGCACGCATGCCTGTGACGCCACCTTCACGTCCATAACCAGACTCGCGCACGCCGCCAAACGGACTGGATGAGTCGAACATGTTGTACGTGTTTAGCCACACAACACCAGAGCGGAGTTTTGATGCGACCCACAAGGCAAGCGCACCATCTGAGCTCCATACACCGTTTGCAAGTCCGTATCTTGTGCGGTTTGCGATCTCGACAGCTTCTTCGGCGGTCCTGAAGCTAGATACGGAAAGAACTGGTCCGAATACTTCGTCTTGCCACACGTCCATGCCGGGGTGTACGCCAACAAGCATGGTTGGAGCGATGTAGCACGAACTCTGCGGAGCTACTCCTTCTATGACGTAAGCGCCTTGCTCGACAGCTCTCGCGATGTGTCCGCGGATCATGTCAGCTTGTCGGGTGCTGTTGATGGCTCCCATATCGGTGTTTTTGTCCATAGGATCCCCGACTCGGATCCTTGCCATACGAGACTCGAGGCGTTGCACGAAATCGTCGTGGATGCTCTCTTGAACAATCAAGCGACTTCCAGCGCAGCACACGTGTCCTTGGTTCATGTAGATACCCCACACGACGCCCTCAACAGCAGCATCGATGTCGCAGTCAGCAAATACAATGTTCGAGCCTTTACCGCCAAGCTCGAGTGTGATTGGGCGGTCCCCAGCGATGCTGCGTAGCTTTTTACCAACCGCTGTAGATCCTGTGAACGCAAGCTTAGATACGCCGGGGTGCTGCATCAGCGCCTCGCCAGTGTCGCCGTACCCGGGGATGACGTTCAACACTCCGTTTGGTAGTCCAGCGTCACGACACACTTCAGCTAAAAGCAATGCTGTGAGTGGTGTTGTTTCAGCTGGCTTGAGGACGACCGAGTTTCCGCCAGCTAGAGCTGGTGCGATTTTCCACGCGGCCATCAGTAACGGGAAGTTCCATGGGACTACAGCGCCGACAACACCGTGCGGTTGCGGGTTGCGCACACCAGTCCATTCGAGCTTGTCACACCACCCAGCGTGCGAGAAGAACCATTCTGCAGCAAGTGGTACGTCAATGTCGCGTGTTTCACGAATACTTTTCCCGTTATCTAAAGTCTCGAGAACTGCGAACTCTCGTGCTCGTTCCTGCATAATTCTCGAGATGCGGTACATCACCTCTGATCTCTCAGACGGATCCATAGCAACCCAACGCTGCTGGCCCACTTGAGCAGACCGAACTGCGATGTCTACGTCTTGCGCGCCGCAACGTGCAACGCGACCTAGGCTCTCACCTGTTGCTGGGTTCGTACTCTCAAACCATGTACCGTCGATTGCGGAAACGCTCTCTCCGTCGATGAACGCGTACCACTCGGTTCTAGGTGTGTGGAAAGTGACGTCTTCGCGAGCAGCGTCGTACGCCATCGCAGGCTCGACTACAACTCTATCCTCGTCACCATTTTCCTGAATGCTGATTTTTTCACTCATTAGTTTGTTTCCTTTTTTAAGCGAGTGGTAGGTCGCGACTTGACGGGTACTGGCGTGTTTGGTGGTGACGTAACTGCAGGCACAGGTCGTCAAGAAGTGTGCTCGCGCCAATACGGAACCGATCTGGATCAATCCACGCCTCACCAAGAGTCTCATTAACTAACGCGAGATACCGGATTGCGTCTTTGGCTGTACGTACACCGCCGGCTGCTTTCACACCCACGATCTTGCCGGTGGCGCGATGGTGTTGTGCAACGACGTTGAGCATCACAAGGATGTTCTCAGGTGTGGCACCGCCTGGAAGTTTTCCAGTTGATGTTTTAATCCAACCCGCACCAGCTTCAATAGCGATCTCAGACGCGTGTTGAATAACACTCAAGCTTGAAAGCTCTGCGCATTCAAGAATCACTTTCACATGCTCGCCGCCGCCGGACGCTTCGCACACCGCGCGTACTTCCTCTGAAACTTTTTTGTAGTTGCCAGACAACATCGCACCACGGTCGATAACCATGTCGATCTCGTCGGCGCCTTGCTCTTTAGCCCACTTCGCTGCGCGAGCTTTCTCTTGAGGTGTGTTGCGTCCGCTCGGAAACTCTCCCGCTACACACGCAATCCTCACTCGCTTCTCTATATCCATGGCGTCAAGCGCCGCTCGAGCAGCACTAGCCATGTCTGCATAGACGCACACAGCAGCGACGCTCTGCACATCCAAGTCAGGCCTGACGGCTCGCGCGCACAAACGATGCACCCGCCCAACAGTGTCTGCACCCTCGAGCGTCGTGAGGTCTACAACCCCAACTGCTCGACGGAGCAACTCTTGCTGAGTGTCGCTTTTAAGGCTCCGGCTCCAGATTTCCCGGCTTCGGCGTTGTACGGCTGCAGTATTTACGTGTCCCACGCCGTAACACCGTGTCGGAAGCTTCAGGTTGGTCAGTTATCTTTCGTGCCGTTTTTAAAGTAGCTGAACAGGGGTCTACGGAGCCTTGTACTAAGTCGCTAAGCGTTTTCTCTCAAAAAGATACAGGACCGTCCAGAAGTTCTGGACTTTCAGCGAGCAGCAATCTGTACGCGATCCGCAGGTCTGTCAAGTTGTTGTCGGCAGCAAAACCTGCCAAGACGGTTCGTAGTGTCTTAAACGACTCGCTTCCTGGAAGTAGTCCGCGCTCGTTGCCGATCTCTACCAGAACTTTATCGTAGCGACGTATAGCGGCTCTAATCTCTAGTTCTTGGTCTAGTTCTTCTAGGCTCTCGACGTTATTGAGTGCAGTCAAGAGAGACTCAATCTCGTCGAGTGTGATACCAATCTTCTCTAAGGACTCTGCACCCACTACGCCTAACTCCAAAAGTTTTGCAATAATCATTCCAACATAAGAAGAAGGGTCAGGAGTAGACGCGATGATAGCGACCACATGTGCAAACAAGTTGCCTTGTTCCTCTTGAGTGTCAGCTACAGCCTCTTTCACTGGTTCTTTTTTAAACAGACCCATTTAATCCTCCAAGCGTAGATTCAAACTCTGTTCGAAGACGGTATCTATCGGAAGCTGACCACACCTCACGAACGACACCCTGTACGACACTGTCAAGGCTCGCGTACGGCGCCATTGACGCATTCACGTAACCATTGAACAACACCGGGTACAAGCCAGAACCACTAGGAACAACGCACCATCTACCAAGCAGCCAAGGCGTGGTGTCTACCCAGCTGTAGGCGTTGTCAGGCGTGTCTTCCACGCCATTCAAACGCTCTGCCCAGTCAAGAGCTTTATCCCACGGAAGTCTCTCGTACAAACCTCCAATGATGCGCAGGTTCTCAGGATGGTCGGATTCTCCATCGCGTTCTTGAGAACGCAGAAAGTGAATCTCAACAGCGTGGGTGGTGCCACTAGCTCTAAATGGGACGGTCACTACAGTGCCATCCTCAGACCCGGTAACAGCCACAACTCGCGCTAGAGCAGGCCTCAAGGAAGCGCGGAATCGGAGTGCAGCCGCACGGACTCTCTCGACTGTAAAACCTTCATCGTCAGCTGTCTCTCTCGCGGACAGGCTAAGAAAAGAGGAAGCAGCGCCACTGACGTCTTCGATGGTGGACTGGTTTGAAGCTAGCAACTGAGCCGCCATAGCAGCCCAGTTGTCGAGGTTGTCAGACATGCGACTTGCTGTACCTGACACACGGTAGAGCGAGTGGCTATCACCGTCGTCTTGCCGCACCCACACTCCGTGGCTTGCTACTAGATTCATCTTATTGACGGTGTCTTTGTCTAAAACCATACCATCGTCGCCTGCACTGGCTAGGAGTGTCTTTGTGATCAGCGCAATGTTGGCGATAACGTAGGGTTCTCCGAACTCATCTACAGCGGTCTGCACAAGAATATGATTGTGCCCTTCTCGGTATGAGCACAAGACCCCGTGACCTTCCTCAAACACGGCACGCTCGTAGAGAACGCTTATGTCTTGCGGTAACCTCTGGAATACCCGCTCTGTTAGGCGTCCAATCAGAGACATGTCTGGGTCGGTGTTTATTTTTAATGTGGTGGGCTTGCCGATCTCATCGAGGACAGCCTGGTTCAGTAGCGTCTGCTCGCTGGCGATCATCCTTAACGCTATGTAACAGGCTTCGTCTCTCACCATTCTTACTGTCCGCGATGAGCCCATTTCATGCCCGCTTTCATTTTTAACGATTTCACGGCCTGCGCTCCAAAGACACCCGCCATTGAAGCAGTGCCTAAACAGTCCAAGATCTCCGACAGAGTGGCTTTGAGGCCAGTCGCGCAAACGCCTGTGTGACGTACCTTTGCGACTGAGACTCTCGCTCCCAGTGTCTGTTATATGCAAAAATCTCACACACCCGCATTACTCGCGCTCAGTTGTATTTTCTCTTTAGGTCTGGCGACCGTCGCTACGGGAGCTGAACAGGCGATCACGCCTAGCCGCACGACCGTACCGAGGACCACGACTCCACGCCAGACAACCACAGTGCCAAGGACTACAACTCCAAGACAGACGACCACAGTGCCAAGGACTACAACTCCAAGACAGACGACCACAGTGCCAAGGACTACAACTCCAAGACAGACAACGACTGTACCTTCAACCTACGCGTACCCGTACCCAGGTCCGAACTGGCAGACGACTCTCCCTCCGACAACTCGTCCCCCAAGGCGTCCGGTTATCTAACTAAACCGACCTATCGATAGCCTGTACTACTAGATGTAAGTGTTGGCGCAGTCACTACGTACAAGGCGATTGCGGGGAACAAAGATACCCAGCCGTCTACGCGGTTGATAGAGATAGTTTGACTTTCTACTGTGGCGCCCACCAGTGAGGCTATGAGCAATTTGTACCCTAAAGGCACTGCTGTTGTCAGCGCCCTTCGAACATCTGAATACAGCGATCATCTAGTACCTAACGACCCATATGGTTCTCACTTTATTGGTGTTATGAATATACTCTTCCCCTCAGGCGAGCGGGGCTTTATTCGAGTTCTTGGTCAGGCGCGTTATCTAGTTAAGGATGTGGAGCTCCAGCACCGCATTGACGATTTTGTGCATCAAGAAGCTCAACACGCGCGAGCCCACTCAGTTGTCGCGCAGCAGTCGTCGTTCTGCGGCAAGCACACAACGAGAGCGACTAACATTACTGAGGCGCTAGTACGTATCATGTTTGGCGGAAAGAACACTAAGTCACGCTCACTTCTCATTTTTCGCGTAGCGATCGTCGCTGCGATAGAGCACCTCACCGCAGAGATGGGTCGTTGGGCTTTCGAGGATGCTCGTTTTGCAGAACTAGAGTGCGACCCAGTGCTGGCAGAGTTAATTACTTGGCACTGTGCAGAGGAGGTAATTCATCGGTCCGTCGCTTTTGACGCACTTGTAAATATAGCACCGCGTTGGCATCGTGCTGCTAGATCAGTTGCGATGTTGATGTGGATGCCAGTGTTTTTCGCTACGTGGATCATGTGCGCCCAAGCTCTTTTATGGGATGACAAAACAGTATCTAAACGCCTGCTCACGCCAGCACGCGTACACCGCTCGTCGCGCTCTGGTGCTATGCCGAGCATTCCTATGCTCGTAAAGAGGATGGCCCCATTCTTTCGTAAGTCTTTCCACCCAGATTCAGTAGTAAGCCCAGAGACAGACGCAGTGTGTGTTGCGTACTTGGAGATTTCTGTGTTACGCGATGACAAACATGAGGAACGCAAAGACCAAGACAGGCACGACCTGGAAACCAAGGATCTCCAGCCACTCACGCTTGCTGAATAGAGGTTCTTTCCGCACAGAGCCTCCTGACATACGCAAGCGCTGGAGTTCTTCAAAGTCGCGCATAAAATCGTAACGCTTTTCTACTGGCTGGCTGTTCTCTGATTCCATGCTCTAACACTCCTCGTCGATGATCACTTCCAGGGGCTATCTAATACGCAGTTTCGGAACATCTAGTCATAGTCAGGTTTCCAATAAAGGAACGACCCTCGCAAGAAATGAGGCTTCGCGCGTCCTTGTGTTGATGCGGTATACAATCATGATTCCGGGGAATCATGAAGGTTTAAAAGGTTCTGAAAAATCAGTTCCTTTAGGTCAGTCTCCTGAGTAGTTGTTGAACGATGTACGCACAGAGTCTTGCTCTTGGCACTTGGTACAAACTCGGTAATATCCGCGATCGTAGGTTCCAAGAAACTTGTTCGTGCTGTCGTAATTGGATGTCTTTTCCCACTTGTGAAGGCACTTGCAAAGACGAAGTGTCAGTGCAACAGCCTCTTCGTGAGAGTTCATCCAGTTTTTACGCCACATACGAACAGCTGCGCCGTAACCACAACGCCAAAGCTTGTAGTTTTCCATGCGCCACTCGAATTCTGCTGGCTCATCGCTAGCGAATTGGAGCGCTGCATCTGCAACATCAGTTTCTGGCAGGTTGTCTTTTTTTCCGTACCACGAGTTTTCAGCCACTTTAACAATGGCTTCGTCGTGGGTGTGGATGTGTGACTTGACCCAGCTGTCGTTAAATCCGCCAGAGCGGTATCGAACGTACATAGCAATTCGACTAGCGAACTCAGCTTCGTCGTTCGCAAACAGCGATTTACGAGCCATGTCCATGTCTTCGGACGGGATGAGATCTGGTTGTGAGAACCAGACCGGTGTTTCTTGAACAGCACTCACGTGTTGCCTCCTATTAGTTGATGAATAAAGTCCACTATGGGCGCGATAGAGACAAGGGAAGGCACTCTTGTGGCCTACGAAAGTGCATGGACAGTGAGATATACACCAAAACAACACCCACTCGGAAGGAGTGAAATGTTCAAAGCACGCAAAATCAAAAAAGCCCAAGCGATAGTTGATCGTCAAAGAGATCACCGACAAACGATAGAGATGTTCGCGTCACTGTCGTATCAGTCGATGCTCGACGCAAACGCTGACCGGCAGGCACAACGCCGAATCAGAGCTGAGAAAATTGACGCTTGTCCAAACTGCAACTATTTTCTAAGTTCCGGTAAGTAATCGAGGGAACGCTTTACACCAACAAGTGTAAAGCGTTCTTCTTTTATACAATAAGCACGGTCGAGCACAGGTGCCTGCCGCCGTCGCGTGTGTGTTTTGAGGATCATGAACTCCACAGTTTCGGTCATTTCCGACAAGACACGCACGCAAACCTGGTTTTAACTATTACGCAGCTGTTGCCGACCTTACGACAGGCACCAACGTCTTCTCCCGTTTAGGTACCGGCAGTTTCTCCACCCTCGCGTACAGTTTCACGTCTACCAGGAGGCAACTTTGCAAAACACCCCTTACACCCTCTCACTCGTGCAGAAACTCACCATGATGAAAAATCAGTGGACAGTGAGCCGCACCGACGGCACTCCACATGATATTGGTATCATCGCTCAAAAGCGCATGTCTCTTAAAGAGAGCGTCACTTGCACATCTCTAGACGGATCTGCAGTTGTATTTCATATCAAGGGCCGCAAGATGCTTGAAATTGGCGGTACATACGACGTTCTAGACGGCGCGGGTGAGGCACTTGGTTTAATCACCAAGGACTTCAAAGCATCC
>Ga0114974_10003108_pt1 | contig 12641 bp, 16 predicted proteins | sample S_130206_EF_Meta_FD_87318 | JGI IMG/M metagenome (GOLD analysis project Ga0114974, IMG submission 87318) | Freshwater microbial communities from Lake Simoncouche, Canada to study carbon cycling - S_130206_EF_MetaG | ecosystem: Environmental > Aquatic > Freshwater > Lake | place: Lake...
CTTAAAAGCAACTCTTCTAAAAAGATTAACCGAGCAAGGCCACGCCATCAGCAATATTGCAAGACTTTCACAAACAGCGCTCAGCGACCTTTTGCAACAACAGCAAGTGTCCAATCTTTCAAAATCTCAGTCCTCAGCGACAGAGCAACTGGTTTCTGTGGCGGTTGTAGGACTGGCTCTTGCAGGAAGAATTGAGTCAAAAAAATTCACACTCAGCTTTAACAAACTATCCATAAAAGTAACCGATATTTTTGACGATTTATCAACTGCGTTACGGTCGGAGTTTCAAGAACAACCTGAAATATTAATTGTAAAAATTAACTCACTGCACGCAGGCATCCAATTCGATATACACAAGCTTGTTCAAATCAGCAAGGCTATTCAAATCATTGTTCTTTACAATTTTGGACAAGAAAATATCATTGAATCCATGAAATTATCAGGTATTCTCGTACGAAGAGAGCCCATACCCGACACCGAATTGGCTGATTTAATTAATTCAGTCTTACTCATTGACGCATCGCAAACTACACAGGCACTGACTTCAAGGACTCTCATACCACCCCGTAAATACAACGATACAACCTTAATGCACATCGCAAGAATTTCGTCAAATGTACTGTGCGAGTGTCCGCGTCATATTGCAGAAATCATCACACAATTGGCCAGCTTTGAGCAATACAGCCACGAATGCCTTAACAAGTCGAATGAGGATGCCCATCTACACGCCTACCTGAGCGCAGTTTCGGGATCAGCTAGAGCTCTCTTTGAAAGCGCCCTAGAAATGGTGGCTCAACACGAAAATATAAATCTTCAAGAAGTGCCCAAATGAAAAACCAGCGCAAACTTTCATCATTAATGATTGAGTTATGTAATATGGTTGTAATGATCATACGATCTAATATCGCATGATCACAATCGTTATAGCCTCATATCAATACGGACACTTAGCAGCACACTGCATTGAGTCGGTACTTTCGCAATCAAAAATGCCGCAGTCCATATTTTTTGTTGATGATGGTGCAAATGATTGCCATCACCTACCAGCTCTTTATCCAGAAATAAATTATGTTTTTAGAAGAAAAAATTGGGGAATCGTCAATAATTTTCAGGATATGTTGATGAAAGTCAGTACTGAATACGTTATGTTTTTGGGTGCCGATAATTGGCTAAGATCGGACGCTATTGAACTTTTATCTAAAAATCACACAGATATCGTCACTTACGATATTGTGGTCACGGGTGAATTAAAAGATGAAATGAATGATCGTGTACCACTTAAAACGACGCCCTACAAAGGTGATTTATATTGGAGTCGGCATAACGCACATCACGGTTCGATGATGTACAGAACTGCTTTGGCAAAGAAAATTGGATATAGAAAAAATGATGTAAATCACCCGCAAGAGGACTGGAATTTATGGGATCAAATGCTCAAACATGAAGCCACTGTTTCTAGCATCAATCAAGGACTTTTATACTATCGAAGACACAGAGAAAACTTTTTAAAATATACGGCAGAAATCAATCAACTATCATCAATTCGGCACGACATGACTCAAGGTCATGAGCTAATAGAAAGTAATTTATAGTTCATACAGATCGTAATGAATTTCAAGCTAACTTATCAAGTCAGTTACGTTTTAAAAAATCAATCAATTCTCTGAAAATTAAAATATTGATGGATTGACGCTGTGCACATTGACACGACTTGTGGCTACTGCACGAACGCCCTGCTCGTTAAGCATCCACTGAACTGGGTGTGATGCTATTTGCAAAACAAACCTTCGCGTGTTGATTTGCAAACATAAATCTGAATGTCTTTGTAGTTTTTGCAAAAGCCAATCAGGAACGATGTCAAAGGATGCACTCAGAATCAAAGCGAAAAATGGTTTTTCAGTAAACTCAACAGAATAAGACTCAATAGAGTGAAGAGTCTCACGCGTTCGTTGATTAAAAACCAGCTCCGACTCGTATTGCTTCATTGCGTTCTTCGCATCGTTAAAGGTAATGGGCAAATTTGTAGCGCCCAGCATCTCACCTACTTTGTTCATCTCGACAACGTATCTGTCACATTCTGATGGGGACAATGGGCGCAACGTGAGGTGTTGATAGGCATTTAAAAAAGAAATTGTCTCAACCAGATGGACCCATTTGATGAGATGGGGATCGTTGGCACAATAGGCCTGGCCATTCAAATCGATACCTCGAATTTTTGTGTGAATTGCATTCACACGCTCAATATTTTGGGTGGCAAGATCAACACCACCGTAGGTTGTTGCCGCTACAAACATAGCAGTGCGACCCAACCTAGCCTTTAGCTGATGCCTAAAGTTTGAATGATCCCATACAGCTGCCAATGCTCTGGGGTGAAGGGTCTGAATCATCAAAGAAGATAAACCCCCCACCATCATGGAAGAAAAATCGGCGTGGACTTTCCAGACAACAGACTGTGGGCCAAACAGGCCAGGATCACCAACAGGCCATTTAAACTCCTCCAGGGACGAAGAGGCACCCGTCATGTTTTGAAGCCCCTTTCCAATGGCATTAAATACCAGAGGCTTCAGGATTTGTTTAATGGTCGAAATCATTTTCAAAATCAAGTGAATCTGCAGACCATGTGGAAAATGTATATTTGAGCAAAGATGCAAATTTTCAATTTTTCAAAACAGCCTCTTACCTGCTTCGTAAATTTTACCAAAAATAAACTCGTAGTTGAAGTACTGAATTTCAACCTTATTTTAAAAAACCAGTTCACCTCAATCCATGGTTTTTGATAAGTCAGATTCAATCGGTTTTTCTGAATTCGTATTGTCAGCCGGGGAAAAACACATTTTTTCGCCATCCCATTTTTGTCCACACCAGCACAGACCTTCATCGTTAATGATGCAGGTACCAGTTCCGCAGCATCTGGGGTCGTCAGTCATATGAATCTCCATTCAATCCGAATTAGCAGTTGGCACGGCGATGATTTGCAATCGATCGGTCATTAAATTTCATATCTGGGCTGCGTAAAGCACGGTGCTTTGTTTGACGCCCTTTCACTCTTTCGCGCCATAACTGGAAAGAGCTGGTTGTAAGCTCGCGACGCATTAAACGCACGACATCTGGTTCGGACAGGCCCACACGCTCTTGAATGGACTCAAATGTGGTTCTATCTTCCCAAGCCATTTGGATAACAGCAGAAATATCACCCTTTGAGAGGATTTTGATTTTTTGAAAAAATTGTGCAGGCATCTGTATCTCAGTGATTTTAAAGTGACTGCAACAAAGTTGAGTTCATATCAATAATGCGATCAGGCTTGATCACTCGGCTGTATAAAATTTGAGATTTACAGCCAAAGGAAATGGAATCGTTTTTGGGTGCGGTGATTGCAGTGTGATCAAGGTAAACGTTCAATAAACTTAAATGATCAATCGTCACTCGCATATCAATCCAATTGAGGATTGGAGTGAGATGCTCTAAATGGTCGAGGTTATGCACCCATTGCCATGCTTGCCACCTGGGCACACGAAGACCGCGACCATCTTTGTTTTGAAGTATGTAGGAAAAGTGCATGAGTGAAATATCAGAGATAATTAACTTTAAAACATTTAACTACATATTTCAATCCATATTCTAATTTTTTTCATTTTCCTTAAAATAATCTACTCAAATCTTATTCAAAAATGTAATTTACCAATTAAAACAATGACTCAAGCGTATGCGAGTTGGTACTATACATCGCGTCTACAAAATTCTTTTTGAATGTATGGAAAAAAAATTATCGCAAAGTCTGATGAAATTTGATTAACAGAAAGTGTGCTCACATGAATAATGAATCTCTCAACGTACTTGGAGAACCTTTGGTTCCATGCTCATACGACCCACTGACGGGATTCTTTAGAGATGGGTGTTGCAAGACAGATTTCGATGACCATGGAAGTCATGTTATTTGCGTCAAGGTCTCGCAGGAGTTTTTGGAGTACTCACGCCAACATGGAAACGATCTCATCACACCCCGACCTGAGTACAGGTTTTCGGGGCTGCGAGCAGGCGATCGATGGTGTCTTTGCGCGGTGCGATGGAAAGAGGCTTTTGATGCGGGTTTAGCACCACCTGCCATTATGGAATGTACAAACATAAAAGCACTTGAATTTGTGACGTTAGAGCAATTGCAATCGCAACTTATTTAAGTCCAATGACAACAAAACCCAAGCATTCATTCAAAGGTAACAAGCAAAGCCTTCCAAGTAAACCGTGCAAGAGCTGCGGCCGTGACATGACTTGGCGAAAAGCTTGGGCAAAAAATTGGGAGCAAGTGCTGTATTGCTCGGGTGCATGTCGAAAAAAATGAAGCCCTCTAATCAACGCTTAGTCATTGCTTTAGGTGATCAGCTGGACGCGTCTTCGTCTGCCTTGAGCGATTTTGATAAAGACAATGACATTGTTTGGATGGCTGAAGTTGCACAAGAGTCCACTCATATCAAGTCATCCAAACAACGAACAACTATTTTCTTGAGTGCCATGCGTCATTTTGCACAGGAGCTCAAAGCAAAGGGCTATCCCCTCATCTACACAAAACTAGATGATCCACACAACAGCCAATCAATCGAAGGCGAACTAAAAAAAGTCATTCATCAACTCAAACCCAGCAAACTGGTGATGACTGCTCCGGGAGAGTGGAGAGTCCTGCAATTGATTCGCCATGTTGCACAGCAACACCAACTTGAACTTGATTTGCGCGATGACACTCATTTCTTTACAACCGTTCGCGAGTTTTCAGAGCATGCAAAAGGTCGCAAACAAATACGACAAGAGTACTTCTACCGTGAATTGCGTCAAAAAACGGGTATCTTGATGGATGGCAAAAAACCTTTTGGCGGCCAGTGGAATTTTGATTCTGAAAATAGGGGCAATTTTGGCAAGCAAGGGCCAGGATCAATCCCAGCACCCACGAGATTTGAGCCTGATGAAATCACCGTCAACGTCATTCAATTAGTCAATGCACGATTCAAGGATCATCCTGGCTCCATTAATTCTTTTAGTTGGCCCATCAATCGTGAGCAAGCCTTGCACGCGTTAAAAGAATTTATAAAAAACAGACTGCCCTCCTTCGGCCTTTATCAAGATGCCATGTGGGAGGGAAATGTTTGGCTTTATCACTCGCACTTATCGAGTTCTTTAAACCTGAAGCTACTCAACCCCAGAGAGGTTATTCAAGCAGCAACAAACGCTCTTGAAAGCGGAGTTGCACCGATCGAGGCTGTAGAGGGGTTTGTTCGTCAAATCTTGGGATGGCGAGAATATGTTCGTGGTATTTACTGGACACAGATGCCCGAATACCTCGACCTGAACGAAATGAAAGCAAACGCCCATCTTCCAGATTTTTATTGGACAGGTAAAACTGAGATGGCCTGTCTGCGTGACGCCATCACTCAAACACTCAATCACGGATATGCGCATCATATTCAACGACTAATGGTGACTGGACTCTATGCACTTTTATTAAGCGTAAAACCCCAAGAAGTTCATGAATGGTATCTCGGCGTCTACGTTGATGCTGTTGAATGGGTGGAATTGCCCAACACGCTGGGGATGAGTCAGTTTGCCGATGGCGGACTCATGGCAAGCAAACCTTATATTGCTAGCGGAAAGTATATTGACCGCATGAGTAATCATTGCAAAGGGTGTTCATATAATCCCGCTGAATCAATAGGTGATCAAGCGTGCCCCTTTACTACTTTATATTGGGATTACCTCAACAAGCATTCTGAAGTGCTGGCCAAAAATCCTCGCATGTTGATGCAGTTAAAAAATCTCAATCGATTGTCTGTTGCTGAAAAAACTTCGATCGCCAAACAAGCCAATCAACATAGGAAAAATATGTTTGAAAATCCAAATCCTTCATCATGAACTTAATACGACGTCAATCCATATTTTTAGGTCTCGCGGGTTCACTGAGTTTCTGCGTTACTGCTAAAGACACTTCATCAAAAAGTGAGTTGCCTTCAGATCCGAAAAAATTGAATCATTTGCAACACCACCTCCAGTCACCACGAGTGGTTGGTAAGGGACTTTATAGTGTATGGGGATTCGATATTTACCATGCAACCTTGTGGGGCAGTGAAAAAACTTTTAAGCCTGAACAATGGCATACACAGCGACTTGCTCTTGAGCTTCGGTATGCAAGAAGCTTTAACAGCAAAGAAATTGCTAAACGCTCTATAGATGAAATACACATACAAAGTCAGATACCCACTGAAAAAGTTCAATCCTGGCTAAAAATATTAGAAGATTTATTTCCCAATGTCGATAAAGATCAGACGATAACAGGCATTTATCTTCCTGGAGAAAACTCTCAGTTTTTATTCAATGACAAACCGATAGGAAGCATCAGCGATTTGGATTTATCTCAACGCTTTTTTGCTATTTGGTTATCACCCAAAACAACCGCACCTGCGTTAAGAAAAGCACTTTTCAACGACAATATCAAGTAATACTGATGTTTGGTGCGTAATAACTCCAAAATGAGACCATTAACCCCTCGTGCACTAAGCCTTAGATATGTTTAAATCTTAAGTTTTAAACATATTATGCTAATATGATCTGGTATTTTAAAAACAGGATATTGATATGAATATAACGCTCTCTAATCTCAAAATGTTTTTAGTTTCTTCTCTCGCTTTTGCATCCTTATCGGTCGCAGCACAGGCTATCAATGTTTCGCTCTCAGGATCACAAGAAGTCCCAGCGGTGACGACGTCCGCCTCTGGTTCTGGCACGATCACGATTGCACCAGACCTATCGGTCAGCGGAAGCGTTACAACATTGGGGGTTGATGGAACCATGGCTCACATCCATATGGCCGCTACAGGTCAAAATGGTCCCGTCATTGTTCCCATGACAAAGACTGCTGATCAATTTTGGTCCATTCCAACTGGAGCAAAACTCACAGACGCTCAATATCAAAGTTTTAAAGCTGGCAATTTGTATGTCAACGTTCACAGCGCTGCCAATAAGGGCGGTGAAATTAGAGGCCAACTCAAACCCTAAAGGAATCAATCATGAACAAATTAGTTTACGTTTCCTGCCTGTGTTTTTTGACCGCGTGTGCCACACAACCTCAAGGGCCATCTGCCAGCGCGCAACTTGCACCAACCAAAGGAAGTATGACCTCAGGCTTGGTTACTTTTACTCAAACTGGCTCCAATGTATTAGTCAATGCCGACATTCGCGGACTCAAGCCCAATGCCGAACATGGATTTCACATCCACGATAAAGGTGATTGTTCAAGTGGTGATGGCATGAGTACGGGTGGACATTTCAACCCGACCACACAGCCTCACGGTGCACATGGAACTGGTAACCACCATTCAGGCGATTTACCTTCTCTTGTGGCCGATGCAAATGGCGTTGCAAAATTAAGATTTGAATCTTCCACTATCACGATTGACTCTGGTGTCACAAATATTATTGGACGTGGACTCATTGTTCACAGAGATCCCGATGACTACAAGACTCAACCGACGGGTAATGCGGGACCAAGGCTAGCTTGCGCCGTCATTAGCAAGTAAAAAACCATCGTCTAATTAAAATGCAGAATTCTTTTTTGAAAGAATCTTCATGAACATCAGAAGGGCGCATGAGAGCGACTTCGCACAATGGCTTGTCTTGTGGAAGGGTTACCAGACTTTTTATAAAACTGAGATTGCGGAGGATGTAACAGCCAAGACCTGGGTGCGTTTCCTCGATGCCACCGAGCCTATGCATTGCGCCGTGCTAGAAATCGATGGCAAGCTAGCCGGCATAGTGCATTACATCTCTCACCGCAGTTGCTGGACAGAAGGCGACTATGTTTATTTGCAAGACCTATTTGTCAATCCAGAACTACACGGCAAAGGTTTTGGCAGAGCACTGATTGAGCATGTTTATGATGCCGCTGAAAACGCTAGTGCCTCGCGTGTTTGGTGGCTCACTCATGAGTCCAATACACAGGCCATGCATTTGTATGACCGCATCGCTGACAAGAGCGGCTTTGTGCAGTACCGCAAGTTGCTTTGAAAGAATGCAATTAAGGGGCAATTGCGTTTTTAATTGAGGGATATTAAGCTCGGGATCATGGCAGCAATCAGTAATACTGCCATCGTTATATTAAAAATCTTTCTGTATGTATTAACTTCAAATAATTTTCGAGCTCGAACCCCCAACAATGCCCAAGCTGCAATACACGGAAAATTAATTATCGAAAAGAGTAGTGAGGAAATGACTATTGTTGCAATGTCAGCTTCTTTTGTAATGTAGTTGCTAAAAAATCCAATGGCCATCCCCCAGGCTTTGGGGTTAACCCACTGAAATGCAGCAGCACCAAAAAAACTGATTGGTTTGAAATTATTTTCAACACCATTAGCGGAGGAATTTGAATTGCTCGTAGCGATATTCCAAGCAAGGTAGCCCACATAGACAAACCCCAATACTTTTATTGCAACATAAATAGATGGGAGTGTTAAAAGTAATTCACCAAATCCAACGCCAACAGCAATGAGCATCACAAAATGTCCAATAGAAATTCCTAACATATGAGGAAGAGTTAATCGAAAACCATAATTAACGCCCGAAGCTAACAGCATCATATTATTTGGACCGGGTGTGATTGATGTAACAAAGGCAAAAAGTGTCATTGCCAATAACAGTTCAGAAGATAAATTCATAATGATTATTTTACATAAGTGTCTGAACCCATAGCGAAATAGGTACTTATGTAATTCATGTAAGATTGACAAACAGTTAAAAAATAGATAAATCATTCAACATGGAAATCATTACCTCCCCCGAAGCATGGATTGCATTTGCAACACTCACTGCATTAGAGCTAGTTCTTGGCATTGACAACATTATTTTTATTTCAATTTTGGTTGACAAACTACCTCTTGAGAAACGCGAATTCGCAAGAAAAATTGGTTTGTTCATGGCCATGTTCATGCGCATTGGATTACTTTTATTTCTATCTTGGATCGTGGGACTGGTTCAGCCCATGCTTACCATTCTAGGACATGCTATATCCGGTAGGGACGCTATATTGATTTTGGGTGGCCTGTTTCTGATCTGGAAAAGCACCACTGAAATTCATCAATCGATTGAGGGTAATAAGCACGAGCATTCATCCAGTACCAAAAATACATTTGCTTCCGTTATTTTACAAATTATGGTCATTGATTTGGTTTTTTCCTTGGACTCGATTATCACGGCCATTGGTATGGTTGATCAAGTGGAGATCATGATTGCAGCTGTGATTGTTTCGGTGGGTTTGATGATGGTCTTTGCACGAGCTATTGGCGAGTTTGTGTCCAATCACCCTTCCATAAAAATGTTGGCATTAAGTTTTCTTGTTGTAGTTGGCATTGTGTTAATTGCTGAAGGGTTTGAACATCATGTCCCTAAAGGATATATTTATTTTGCAATGGCTTTTTCAGTCTGCGTGGAAATGCTCAATATCAAATTCAGAAAACAACGTACGACCTATAAGCAAAATTAAAATTCATGAATCCATTGAAATAATTCAGCATAAATTACCTTTAAATAACAACGTCAAAATGAATATGCCATTATCCGGATCAAAATTTTCTTTTCTAATGCTAATTTTTATTTATTCAACTATTACTCAGGCACAAGTAGCACATTCAAATATTGGTTCTTCAAAAAAAATAGCGATGATTCCAGCAGGATCCTTCACTATGGGATCCAATACGGGATCAGATGATGAAAAACCTGTGCACACCGTCTTTATTCAGTCTTTTTTTCTCGATGTTTTACCTGTAACTAATGCTGAATTTGCTGCATTTCTTAATAGTCAAGGCTTAAAAAATCAACGCGGTGAAAGCTTTTACGATGATCAAGATAATGATGCAAGAATTCACTTGCATCATTCAAAATGGCAGGCTGATGATGGTTATGCAATGCACCCCGTTAATGAGGTGAGTTGGATCGGTGCACATGATTACTGCAATTAGTTAAAGAAACGATTGCCGACCGAAGCGGAATGGGGAAAAGCAGCAAAAGGAACAGATAGCAGAAAATATCCATGGGGGAATACAAAGCCAAATAACAAATTGGCTCTTTATGGGGCAGCATACAACGCATCAGCACCCGTTGATGCGTTTCCAGACGGAGCAAGCCCGTATGGAATTTTAGACATGGCTGGTAATCAATGGGAATGGGTATCTAGCGCCTATCACCCCTACCCCTATCGATCTGATGATGGGAGAGAAAACCAAACTCCTGGACCTATACGATCCACACGTGGTGGCGGGCATGATTCAAGCGAAGAAGAGATCACCGCAACACAAAGAGGTAGAAATCTATCCCGCAATCCTAAAGCGGGCCATCACAATATTGGGTTTCGTTGCGCATTATCCGCAAAAGAGTGATTAATTTAATTTACATCTGATCGATCGCTGTTTGGTTCGAAGCTGCTCCGCCCTCTTTGTCCGCCAAAGAAAATCGATCATCGGTTCGTGTATAAAAACTAGCACCGAATCGCGCAATCGGTCGATAGTCGCGCAAGTTAACTCGCCATGCTTGAGTGTCAACCAGACCATCGCGTGCAGCCAGCCACTTGATTCTTCCAATAAAAACATACCTACTCAGTGTCTCTAACTTTTCGTGCAAAACACATTCAAAAGCAATAGGCGCTTGTGCAATACGCGGTGGTGCTACTGTTTGTGAAGGCACTGCCGTAAACCCTACACGACTCAATTCACTCACATCAGACGGAAAAGCCTCGCCACACAAATGCATCTTTTGCGCCATCGGTTCATCAGACATATGAACAACAAATTCACCATTGAGCAAAATATTGGCTGCAGTGTCTTTGAGTTTTCCATCCGCCAATCGGTTGATGCTGATCATCAATATCGGTGGATCTTCTCCAATCATGTTGAACATTGAAAACGGTGCAGCATTGACCACACCATTGGCACCTAAAGTTGTAACCAGTGCAATGGGTCTTGGCACAATCAAACTGGCCATGAGTTTGTAACGCTCATAGCTAGAGATTCCTTCAAAATTCACTTCAGTCATAGGCCTATACATTGTTTGTTATTGATTGCGATTGGCTTTAATTATAAAGAAAAGGCGACAGTCCCAAGTTTAGTATGCTTGAGAAACCGTCGCCCCAACAGTGTTTAATTTAAACAGAAATTATACAATCACCTCCACTTTTGCGCGCTTGGCCACTGCCGTCCATGTATTAATTTGCGACTGAATGAGTTTGACAAACTCGTCGCCGATTACCGGTGTTTTTCGGGGTAAGGTTTGAACATCTTCAAGGCGCGCCATGATGTCGGGCTTTGCCAATAATTCGGGAATCAGTGCGCTGATGCGCTGCGTGATTGCAGTCGACATGCCTTTAGGCGCAGAAAGACCCAGCCACTGAGAACCCGTTAAGGAGTTGTAACCCAACTCTGCAAAGGTTGGAATATTGGGTAAAGCTGTTAAACGATTCGGTGTTGAAATAGCCAATGCCCGAAGTGTTCCCGCTTTGAGTTGGTTCACATTGGTCGTGACAGGATCGAACACGCTATCGATTTGCCCTGATAACAAATCTTGCATCGCAGGTGCGCTACCTTGATAGGGAACATGATCATGCTCATTGGCGGGGCCTTCAATTTTTAGAAGTTCGCCATAAAGGTGATTGGCTGATCCAATGCCCGATGTACCGTAACGCACTGGTTTTGTTTTTGCTGCATTGATATATTGCGCCAAAGTTTGATAGGGAGATTGGGCTCTCACCAACAACAGCATCGGTGCTTCAACCAACATACCCATGTGCGTGAAGTCATTGACTGGATCGAAAGGCATGGTACGTCGTGTCGCCGTGGCATAAATATGCACCGATGCGTGACTTACTAATAGTGTGTATCCGTCTGCAGGTTGGCGCGCAGCGAATTCTGTTCCAACCAAGCCACCTGCACCCGCTTTGTTTTCTACAACAACAGTTTGTGACAAAGCTTGAGAGAGATGAGGAGCCAAGAGACGTGCTACTGTATCTACCAGCCCACCAGGTGGATATTGGCAAATTAATCGGATGGGTGCTCTCGTTGGCCAAGCTGCTTGGGCGTGAATCCAAGGTGCTGCAATGGTTGAAGTTGCTGCCAATAAAATATCACGACGCTTCATTTGTACTCCTTGAATAGATTGAGCTAAAAAATAAAATAAACCAAAATGGGTCAGCATCGTAACGCATGAAATATGCCATTGAAAAAAAAATAATTTGTTATTTTAAAAATACTTTCTATGCCTGTAAATGATCCATTTCAATGAACACCCATTTAATCAATCACCAAAATAATGCATCATGCACCACATCAATTCAAGCCATGCACCAAAAAAAAAGAATTCTTAAATCCCCCGTCAAACTAGATCCCATAAAAAAATGAAGAAATTTTTACTCATTAATCCCAACACCAACGCATTGACCACCGAGCGATTGCAAAATGTTCTCATGCCCCTATTGCCAACTGATATAAAACTTTTGGTTACAACTGCAAGCTTTGGCGCAAACTACATTGCATGCGAAGCCAGTTATGCTGTGGCTTCACATGCTTGTTTAGAGGCATGGTCAAGCCAAATTCAGGTTGACCCTGAACCCTTTGCAGGTTTA
>Ga0114974_10003109_pt1 | contig 12632 bp, 6 predicted proteins | sample S_130206_EF_Meta_FD_87318 | JGI IMG/M metagenome (GOLD analysis project Ga0114974, IMG submission 87318) | Freshwater microbial communities from Lake Simoncouche, Canada to study carbon cycling - S_130206_EF_MetaG | ecosystem: Environmental > Aquatic > Freshwater > Lake | place: Lake...
AAGTAATATACCCTGCTAAAATAGAAGCCGTAAACTTATTTACTGCCTCTATTTATTTTAATACGCCAACAGCTGGTACCGCAGTAGCAACTATTGGAGGATATATTAATCCTGGAACTGCTTCTTATGCAGCTACAGCATCTTATGCCTTACTTGCCCTAACTGCGTCTTATTTCTCAGGATCAATTTCAAATGCATTATCTGCTTCCTATGCTCTAACCGCTTCTTATGCTTTAAATATTACTACACCAAGTGCATTAGTAGCAGGTAATATTCAAGCACAAGTTAGTATAGATCCAAATAGTATATTTTTAATAAAATCAGGTAGTAATACAGTATTTAATGTAGATCGAACGGGAAATATTATTACAAACGGTAGGATAGTTCTTGAAACAACCGGATCATATTTAGAATTAATATCAATTAAAAATAATGGAACTGAATACGCTAAAGTAAACGGTGAGGGAGTTTTAGTATTACATCAATATAGTACACCGCCATCAGCATCGGCTGCTGGAATGTACTTTGATACTACCGGAAACTTTTACGTCGGTCTTTAGTAAAACTCAGCTATTTATTAGTAACTCATAAATTAAAAGTTAAATGGCAAATTGGAAAAAAGTCATCGTCTCTGGTAGTTCAGCTCAACTAGCTCAACTTAGTGTCGATACAAGCGTAAATATAACGGGTTCATTAAGTGCAGCAAGTACTGTTAAATTAACAGGCTTAACTAATGTTTCTCAAGTTAATATAGTAGGTATAGATGCTGCAACCGGACAGTTGTATTATCAAGGTACTGGTTCATTTACAGCAAACTCTGCATCTTACGCATTAAGTGCATCTTATGCCTTAAATGCATCTACAGCAAATAGCGCAACAAGTGCTTCTTATGCTTTATCTTCTTCATATGCTTTAAATGCAACAAGTGCATCTCGTGCTACAAGCGCTTTAAATGCAGATACAGCTTCTTATGTTCTACTTGCAGTATCAGCTTCTAATGCATCAACAGCATCTTTCGCACAATCCGGTAATGGCGCATTTAGTGGTTCATTTAGTGGCTCATTCCAAGGTGATGGCGGCGGATTAACAAATATACCTGCTTCAGGAATCACAGGATTAAATTTATCTAGAATTGCTAGCGGTTCAGCAACTGCTTCAATTTCTCCTGATTTAGGGTTTACAGTAAATACAAATTCTCAGATTACAGGATCTTTAATAGTATCTAGTAATATTAATAGTGCAGGAAACGTAGTTGCAACAGGTGCTAATTCTAGCTTAACCGGTTCATTTACTGGAAGCTTTGCTGGTAACTTTGTAGGTACTACTAACTTACCTGATTTAACTCAAGGTTCAGGTATCACAACTTTCACATACGACGGTTCAACTACAGCAACAGTAGCAGTTTCAGGTGCTTCTGGATTATCTAGCAACGCAGTAACTAAATGGACAGGTAATGCATTTGCAAACTCTAGCATTACAGACGCTGCAAACGTTACTATTAATAATTACGGTGGTGTATACGTGCAAGGAGGTGGTATAGATGTAAGTGGTTCATCTACATTCCATGATAATGTGGTAATGCAGGCTAACTTAACAGTACAAGGTACTGCTTCATTCCAAAACGTACAAAACTTAGCAGTTGTAGACCAATTTATCTTATTAAACTCTGGGTCTTCTACGTTCCAAGATTCTGGTATCGTAATTAATACAGGTAATAATGCGAATTCAGGATCTGCTTTCTTCTTAGAAACTTCAGGTACAACAACTGGTACTGATGGAAAATACGGTCGTTTTGCAGTAGCAGGTAATGTTTTACCAGATGCAACTTCTGCAACAGCTGCAGAATACGCAGTAACTGCTTTCATTTCAGGATCTACACCTGGAAATGCCGTTCCACAGTGGGGAGGTACAGGATTGGGTCAAGGTAATATGTGGGTTGATACAGCAACCGGTGACATTTTCATATATGCTTAACCGCTTAAAAAATAAATTAGTTATGGCTTTCACCGCAAATACAATTAATGCAAATAAAAAAGAGGAGCCGTTAAAAGCTCCTCTTTCTAATTCTAGTCTAAATCTTACAAAAGAGGAGATAGAGGTTGTTTTACTTACAATTAAGGATACTACCTTTAAGGGAGAGCATGTTGAAAAAGTCTATAATTTAGTTCTCAAATTACAACAGTATTACGTATCTCTTAATCGTTAATATTGTCTATTTATATAGGAATACCGTTGGCCCTTAGGGGAAGTAGGCGTATACACGGCATAAGTGTATGTATCTAACCGCAGTATAAAATTAAAAAGATTCTATGCCGAATTGGAAAAAGGTACTTGTCTCGGGCAGTACCGCAAACCTATCCTCCCTTAGTGTAGATACGTCTATCACAGCCTCTATTATTAGTGGGTCTGAAATTACTGGTTCTCTATTTGGAACTGCTTCTCAAGCTGTTTCTTCCTCTTACGCTCTCACCGCTTCTTACGCATTAAGTTCTCCAGCTGGAGTTGGTTCTAGTGTAATTTATGCACAAGACACTCCCTCTACAACATGGGTATTTGCCCATAATCTAGGCGGTAGCTATGTCACTATGAACGTATACGACGGTAACAATAATATTATAATTCCTCAAAATATAACTGCAACCGGTCCAAATACACTAACACTTACTTTTAGTATTCCAACATCTGGTCATGCAGTAGCAACTGTAGGTGGTGGACTTCCTGGCATATCTGCAATAGTTTCTAATTACGTATTAGCTGTAAATCAAGACGGCACTGCAGCGACTTGGGTTTCTGCTTCAGGGCTTAGCGTTACAAGTGCCTCATACGCAACGAGCGCTTCCTATTCTCTAACTGCTTCTTACGCTAGTGCTTCTACAAGTGCCTCATACGCAACAAATGCTTTAACAGCATCATACTTAAGTGGGTATGTTTCTCCTTTCCCGTTTACAGGTTCAGCAATTATATCTGGTAGCTTAACAGTTACCGGTTCGATATTACAAAGCGGTAGTTTCACTTCTACTGGCACTATAACCGCTCAAACCTTAGTAGTACAAACAGTATCTTCATCTATAATTTACAGCTCAGGATCAAATATATTTGGTAATAGTTTAGCCAATACTCAAGCATTAACTGGTAGTGTTACAATTACAGGATCATTAACAGTAAATAGTTCTAATGTAATATTAAGCAACCAGACATCTTCAATGTCAGTATTAAGCGCCTCTTACTCTTCAACTTCAGAATGGTTAGGATTAAATGGCAACCCTATTTCCGCTTCTTCTGGTATAGCAGCCGTAACAAGTACAACAGTAGTAGCTAGTGCTCTTACAGGATCTTATTATGCTGCTTTTTTTGACTATGCTGCAGTAAGCGGTTCAAATAGTAGAGCGGGTACAGTAATGAGTACATGGAATGGTGCTTTAACTGTATATAATGACGTAACTACAAACGATATAGGAAATACTTCTCAAGTAACTATGTCTGTGGATTTAAGTGGAGCAAGTGTGAGATTAAAAGCAACCACTACCAGTCAGTGGACAATTAGATCTTTAGTTAGATTAGTGTAATTTAGCTATATATTTTAGATAACCGGATTCTAGTGTAATTATATAATTCGAACTATTTCTTTATTGCAGTCCAATTCCCTGATGAATTTAACGCTAACTTAGTGATAGTGACTTCTCAACAACTGCGTTTAAGCGGGTAAGAGTGAGTTTGAGCTTAATTTTTAATTAGGGATTTCGATATTTATAACAAATAATATTCAGCGATGATTATAGATAGTGGTATAGCGACCGGATCCCTTACAGTCAGCGGTTCTCTTTTAGTTACAGGTAGTACATTTTTAAAGGGAAACACTAGCGTAATAGGTAACCTGACTGTTTCTAATGGAATTTCTGTAACACTAACTGAACAATCTTCTAGTAACTTAGTAGGATATGATTCTATTACAGGTGCTTTATATTACCAAAAAACAGGATCTATAGTTTCAGTAACATCTTCGTATGCAATAAATGCCTTATCAGCCTCTTACGCATTAACAGCACCTTACTATGTACTTACTGCATCTTATAATTCAAACAGTAGTTCTTTTTCAAGCAGTATAGCTAGTTTAGAGACTTGGAGCTCTTCTTTAGATCTTATTTATGCAACTGATGCTCAATTAACAGCTTCAATGGCTGAATTAAGAGCAGGTGTTACTGCCTCCATTAACGATTTAAGCGCTGGCGTTACTTCTTCTATTAGTACTTTAAGCTCTTCTATTGCACCTCAAATTAGCACTCTAACTGTAGCTTCTGCTTCATTTGCAAGCAGTATTAATAGTTTAAAATCGGTAACAGGTAGTTATGCAACTACAGGCTCAAACCAATTTAACGGTAATCAAAGTATTAGTGGTTCATTAACTATCTCAACAGGTGCTAGCGGATCATTTAGCGGTTCATTCCAAGGTAACGGTTCAGGATTAACAAATGTTCCTGCTTCGGGAATTGTCGGTTTAGTATTAAATCAAATAGGAAGCGGGTCAGTAACGGCTTCAATTGCTCCTGATTTAGGATTTAGAGTAAATACAAATTCTCAAATTACCGGTTCATTAACTGTAACACAAGGTGCTAGCGGATCATTTAGCGGTTCATTCCAGGGTAATGGTTCGGGTTTAACAAATGTACCTGCTTCAGGTATCGTAGGTTTAAACCTATCTCAAATTGCAAGCGGTTCGGTAACTGCATCAATTTCCCCTAATAACGGATTTATTGTAAACACGAATACTCAAATCACCGGTTCACTAATAGTATCTAACGGCATTACAGGAAGTTTATTTGGTAATGCTGATACTGCCACTACCGCCTCTAATGCTCTAACAGCTTCTTCAGCAGACAATTTCTTAGTTAGAAGTAACATTACAGCCTCTAATGCTTTAATTAATAATACTTTAACTGCACAGACTTTAGTAGTTCAAACAATTACTTCTAGTATTGTTTATTCAAGTGGTTCAAATAAATTTGGTAACAATTTAACAAACACACAGCAATTAACCGGTTCAGTTACAGTAACAGGGTCATTAGCAGTAAACGGAAGCAATGTAATTTTAAATAATCAGACTTCTTCAATGTCTGTATTATCTTCTTCTTATGCATTAACTGCTTCATATGCACCAGGCTCTGATACAGCTACTAGTGCCTCTTATGCTTTGAGTGCTTCGTTTTCACAAACAGCTTCTTACGTTTTAAATGCAGTAAGCAGTTCTTATGCATTATCTGCTTCTAGAGCAACTAGCGCTTTAAGTTCATCATTTGCTACAACAGCATCTTTTGTAACAACAGCGCAGACTGCAAGTTATGTAGTCACTGCATTAACAGCATCTTATGTACTTCAAGCAGTATCTGCTTCATTTGCTTCTACAGCTTCAAGTGTAAATACTTTAAATCAAACAGTATTAATAAATGGCGGCCTTCAAGTAACCGGTTCAACAATATTATCAGGAAGTGCAGGAAATACTATTTTAAATGCTAACGTAGATACAATTGTATTTAGTGGGTCCTTTGCTTCAACAGGATCTTTTACTACCAATGGTACATTTACAGCAACAGGCGGTATTACAGGTTCTTTATTAGGAACTGCTTCATATGCAGTTCAGGGATTAAGCTCTTCTTACGCTCTAACTGCATCTTTTGGAATTAGTAGTTCATACGCTTTAAGTAGCTCCTATACCCTAACTGCTCCATATTACGTATTAACTGCTTCATATAACAACAATAGTGCTTCTTTTTCAACAAGAACAACTAACTTAGAATCAACTGCAAGTACATTAACTACAGCGTCTGCTTCTTTTGTAGCAAATTATGTTAAGAACTCACAGACCTCTTCAATGTCTGTATTAAGTAGTTCTTATGCTCTAACTGCTTCTTATGCACTAAATGTTAATCCTTCAGCAACTGCTTCTTATGCTTTAACAGCTTCATATGTAGAAACTGCTCAAACAGCTTCTTTTGTTTTAAATGCAGTAAGTGCTTCATATGCTTTAACAGCATCCTATTCTAATACATCTACAAGTGCATCTTATGCTTTAAGTTCATCTTTTGCTACAACAGCATCTTTTGTAACAACAGCGCAGACTGCTTCCTACGTCCTTCAAGCAGTATCTGCATCCTATGCAATGACTGCTCCTTATTATGTATTAACTGCCTCTTATAATAACGATAGTTCATCTTTCTCTACTAGAACAACTAATTTAGAGAGTACAGCTTCAACTTTAACTACAGCATCTGCTTCATTTGCTTTAGTTTCTGCTTCTTTTGCTATAACAAGTGCATCTTATGCATCAGCAAGTGGTAGTTTATCTACTCGAGTAACTACTATTGAAGGAAGCTATGCAACTACAGGGTCAAATACATTTACAGGTACTAATAATTTCAACATAGTATCTGCTTCTTATATTCAAGCTCTGTCAGCAAGTATCGATTACTTGTCAGTAATATATCAAACCTCTTCAGTAATTTATTCTTCTGGATCAAACATATTTGGCGATAATGCTAATGATACTCAAACATTATGGGGTACAGTGAATATCGTAACAGGACCTTTAAATATTACAGGTTCAGTTAACTCATCAGGCGGATTTACAGGTAGTTTATTAGGAACTGCAACATCTGCTTCTTTCGCTACTACAGCTAGCTACGTAGTAAATTCACAAACTGCTTCCTACGTCCAAAATGCACAAACGGCTTCTTATGTTTTAAATGCTGTAAGTAGTTCATTTGCTATATCAGCTTCTTATGCTCTTTCATCTTCCTATGCATTAAGCTCAGATACTTCAATAAGTTCTTCCTATGCTCTAAGTTCATCTTTAGCACAAACAGCTAGCTACGTAAAAACTGCACAGACTGCTTCTTATGTTTTAAACGCTATAAGTTCTTCATTAGCAACTACTAACATATACACTGCGTCTGTATCTAGTAACATAGTAACTTTTACCAAAGGCGATGCAAGTACTTTTAGTATTACTGTAGCAACAGGTTCAGGTACAAGTACAATAAGTGCTTCATATGCAACAACATCTTCATATGCTCAAACAGCTTCTTATGTAGAAACAGCTCAAACAGCTTCTTTCGTAGTAAGTAGTTCATATTCATTAAGTGCTTCTTATGCTTTAAGTTCATCTTTAGCACAGACAGCTAGCTATGTGGAAAACGCTCAAACTGCTTCTTTTGTAACAACAGCTCAAACAGCTTCTTATGTTTTACAAGCAGTAAGTAGTTCTTATGCTTTAACTGCTTCATATGCAGCTAATGTACCTACCACTGCTTCTTACGCATTAACAGCATCTTATGTAGAGACATCACAAACTGCCTCTTATGTATTACAAGCAGTATCAGCATCATATGCTTTAACCGCATCTTATGCCGCCAATGTTCCAACAACTGCTTCTTATGCTTTAACAGCTTCGTATGTAGAAACTTCTCGAACAGCTTCGTACGTATTACAGGCAATAAGTTCTTCTTATGCTTCTTTTGCTGAAACAGCTTCTTACGTACTTAATCCAACAATAATAACTGGATCTAATGCAATATTAAATCAAACAAGTCCAGCTACTACTTGGTCCTTTAACCATAATTTAAATACTCAATATCCTATATTCCAAGTATTTAATACAGCTAACGAAGTAATTATACCTCAAAATATAATAGCTCTCACTACAACAAGTTCTTTAATATACTTCCCTTATGCACTCGCTGGTACAGCCGTTGCAAGTGTGGGTGGATATACAGGGTCAATAACAGCTTCTTTTTGCTTGACTGCTTCATATGCAGCTACAGCATCTTACGTAGAAACAGCACAAACTGCTTCTTACGTTTTAAACGCAGTAAGTAGTTCTTATGCACTATCTGCTTCTTATGCACCAGTATCAGGATTTCCTTTTACAGGATCTGCTCAAATAACCGGTAGTTTACAAGTTACAGGCTCATTAAACGTATCTCAAGGTATTACAGGTTCGTTATTAGGAACTGCATCAACAGCATCTTATGTATTACAAGCAGTATCAGCATCTTATGCTACTACAGCTTCATTTACTACTAATGCAACTAACTTTACAGCTTCAAACATATTAGTTAACGGTACTATAACAGCTCAAACACTAGTAGTTCAAACTATAACCGCTTCAATTGAGTATAGTTCAGGTTCAAATATCTTCGGTAGCTTATTAACCAACACTCAACAATTAACTGGTTCGGTTACTATAACAGGAAGTTTAAATGTAAACGGTAGAACACCTGTCTTTGTCGATCAGACTTCTTCATTGAGCGTAACATCTGCTTCTTATGCAGCTACTGCTTCAATAGCAACTCCTACCTTCCAAATTGCTAGTACATTACTTGATTACGGTACGGTGGCTTCTTCTGTAGTAGGTTCAAATAACGTATTTACAAGAAATACAGGGTCCTTTACATCGGCCTTTTATCAATATACAGTATCTAATAGTACAAATTCAAGAGCTGGTCAAGTATATGCAGTATGGAATGCAGGTAATGTAAGCTATACAGATGTAGCAACATTAGACCTAGGTAGTACAACACCAGTAACTGCTTCAGTAGCTATTGTATCAGGACAAGCACAATTAAACTTCCAAACAAATACAAGCGGTTGGGCAATCAAATCAACTGTAACTTATATCTAACATATGAATTTATATCAACCCATAATCTCAGGATCGTTAATAGTATCAGGAAGCATTACTACTACAGGAGGTATTACAGGATCAATATCAAATGCTATATCTGCCTCTTATGCAGCTACTGCTTCTTATGCATTAAACGTACCCACTGCTTCAGTTAGTTCTTCTTATGCTTTAACGGCTTCATATGTAGAGATAGCACAAACAGCTTCATATGTTCTAAATGCAGTTTCTAGTTCTTATGCTCTAACTGCAAGCTCAGCAATTAATGCTTCAGCTTCTTTAATCTCTATAAGTTCTTCTTATGCTTTAACTGCTTCTTATTTATCAGGATATGTTTCACCTTTCCCTTACTCAGGTTCAGCTCAAGTAACGGGTAGCTTAGGTGTAACAGGATCAATATCCGTAACTGGATCAGGTATAGTATTTACTCTTAACTCTGATATTTTAGAGGTAAGCGGTAGTTTAATTGTATCAGGCTCTTCAATAGTAACAGGATCATTGAATATATTAGGTAACGTTGTAGCTACTTCATTTACAGGTTCAATACTCGGAACTGCTTCAACAGCTTCTTACGTTCTAAATGCAGTTTCTAGTTCTTTTGCAACAAGTGCTCCGTTCTATGTACTAACTGCTTCTTATAATACCGATAGTTCTTCTCTATCAACTCGTACAACTAATTTAGAAAGTACTGCAAGCACTCTAACTACTGCTTCCGCTTCATTTGCTTTAGTTTCTGCTAGTTTCTCTTCAACCAGCGGTAGTTTATCTACTCGTACTGCGAACCTAGAATCCACAAGTTCTACATTAACTACAGCTAGTGCCTCTTTTGTGAGCAGTATCAATAGTTTACAGAGTAAAACAGGAAGCTATGCAACTACAGGTTCAAACACATTTATAGGTACTAATAGTTTTAATATAATATCTGCTTCCTATCTTCAAGCTCTGTCAGCAAGCATTGATTACTTATATGTAATATATCAAACATCTTCAATTGTTTATTCAAGCGGTAGTAACCAATTCGGTGATGCTGCTAACGATACTCAAACATTATGGGGTACAGTAGATATCGTAACAGGACCTTTAAAGGTAACTGGAAGTATGTTTATTTCTGGTAATATTAATATGGTTAACGGATCTGACTTAGTTACCCATCATGTTAGAGCACAAGGTAGTAATGGATTAGAATTACAAACAAATAATGGAACTAATATAGTACAAATGGGTGCAGGTGGTGGAACGCAAGCAGCCTTTGTCGGAGCAGTAACAGCAGCAACCTTTGCAGGCAGTGGTAGTGGAGTAATAGGAGTAATTAGTTCTTCTTTTGCAACTACTGCATCATTTGTAACTACTGCCCAAACAGCTTCATATGTAGAGATAGCACAAACAGCTTCTTACATACTACAAGCAGTAAGTAGTTCATTTGCTACATCAGCTTCTTATGCTTTAAGTTCATCTTTAGCGCAGACAGCTAGCTATGTTGAAAACGCTAAAACTGCATCTTATGTAACTTTAGCGCAAACTGCATCTTACGTACTGCAGGCAGTAAGTAGTTCTTATGCTTTAACTGCTTCTTTTGTTGCAAATGCACAAACAGCTTCTTTTGTTGCAAATGCACAAACAGCTTCATATATTTTAAATGCAGTATCTGCATCTAGAGCAACCTCAGCAGAAACAGCTTCGTATGTATTAAATGCTGTAACAGCTTCTTACGTACTACAGGCAGTAAGTTCTTCTTATGCACTATCTGCTTCTTTTGCTACTTTTGCTTTGAGTGCTTCTAATGCACCTGGAACAACAGTTAATTTTACGCAAGCTACCGCAGTACCTACTTGGTCCTTTACACATAATTTAAATACTCAATATCCAATTGTTCAAGTTTATGATGCAACTTACAGTCAAATCATTCCTAACGCAATTGTAGGTACAACTCCAAACACAGTTCAAATTAGATTCGATTATTCTCAATCAGGTTATGCAGTAGCATCTAATGGTGGTGGATTAATTGTAACAGGATCAATGTCACAATTGAGTCAATCATCAGCAGCCGTTACCTGGTCATTTGCTCATAACTTGAATTCAAAGTATGTTAACTTTGAAGTATACGATAGTAATAATTACGTTGTAATTCCATCAGGTATTCAAGCACTTACTACAAATACAGCAGAAATTTATTTTGCAGCACCTTCTACAGGTATTGCAGTAGCTAATTTTAGTGGTATTAATGGAGCACCTAATGCTACATCAGCATCGTATGCTTTAACAGCTACATCAGCATCCTACGCATTAACAGCTACATCGGCTTCTTATGCTTTGACTGCTTCTTATTTAAATCCTGTAACTAGCGGATATTTAACACTAACTCAAGTATCTCAAAGTTTAAACTACAGCGACGATACAGCCGCAGCAGCAGGTGGCGTACCATTAGGCGGATTATACAGAAACGGAAACTTTATTTTAATAAGAATATCATAATATGTCAATATCATTATCAGGAAGTTTATTAATAACAGGTAGCATTGTAGCTTCAGGAGGTATAACAGGATCTTTTAGTGGTTCTGCGACCACATCTTCCTATGCTTTGACTGCTTCTTCAGTCTTACCTTTGAATCAGACTTTAATTGTTTCTGGTTCGACTTCTATAACAGGATCTTTACAAGTAACAGGATCAATAGTTACTACAGGAACTATTACTGCACAAACTCTAGTTGTTCAAACTGTAACTTCTTCAATAGTTTATTCAAGTGGTTCTAATATCTTTGGTAATAGCTTGACTAATACTCAAAAGTTTACAGGATCGGTTTTAATAACTGGTTCAGCTACGTTTAGCAATAATATTACACTTACAGGTGGTTATTTAGAAACTCCTTGGACAAATGATACAAGAACTGTTTGGGAAAGATATAATAGTGCAACATATTTTCAAAGAATATCTTCTAATGCACCTTCAAGACAATTAAGATTAGAAAGTAATGGTGCTTATGGAAATGCATCTATTGTACTTGACGGACAAAGCAATGATACAGTTACAACCACAATTACATCCGATAAATTTGTAGCAACAGGAGCAGCTACATTCTCTAGTACAATAAGTGCAGGTACTACAACAATTACAGGTCCCGATGGCTTATTAGTATTACAAGCAGCAACAGTTAATAAAAGTCTCTATCTAGAATATAAAAATTCAGCAGCAACAAGAAGAGGTTATATGGGATTTGGCGGGGATTCAAGTTCAGCCTTTGATATTTCCAATAACGAAGCTGGTGATATGGTATTTAGAGTTAATGCAGGTACCGAAAGAATGCGTATTACAAGTGGGGGTAACGTTGGAGTTGGTATTAGTGGAGTATATTCGGATGTAAGATTTATGACAAGAGGTGCAAGTGCTACTTCTGCAGATTATTCTTTTAGAGCAGAAAATTCAGGTGGCTCAAATATAATTTTTGGTAGAAATGATGGTTTAATAAACACAGGAACTCTAACAGCTTCACCTTATAATAATACTGTAACAGGTCGAGCTATATTTGTAAATAGTAGTGGAGACTTAGGTTATGTATCATCAACAAGAGAAAGTAAAATAAATATAGAACCTATTAATAATTCTAATATAATTAATGAATTAAACCCTGTATCTTTTAATTATCGTAAAAAAGATAAAAATAATCAATATACAAGTGAATTTGATGATGATATTTTTTATGGTTTAATTGCCGATGAAGTAGAAAAAGTTGATTCTAATCTTGTTGTTTATAATAAAAAAGAAGACGGCACAAAAGAATTAAAAGGAGTTTATTATGAAAAATTAGCACCATTATTAATAAAAGCAATACAAGAACAGCAAGCACAAATCCAAAGCTTACAAGAACAAATAACCGAATTAAAAAATAGATAATATGTGGCAAGTACAAATGCAATTCATACCTGGCAACGATCAAATCTGGGTAGCTAGATTAACACCTGA
>Ga0114974_10003112_pt1 | contig 12628 bp, 9 predicted proteins | sample S_130206_EF_Meta_FD_87318 | JGI IMG/M metagenome (GOLD analysis project Ga0114974, IMG submission 87318) | Freshwater microbial communities from Lake Simoncouche, Canada to study carbon cycling - S_130206_EF_MetaG | ecosystem: Environmental > Aquatic > Freshwater > Lake | place: Lake...
ATCGTGTCGCTCGTCGGCTGCGGCGCGGCGGGGATCGATCCACCGTTGCGGGCCGGCTCGACGGAGGCCCGGGGGGCCATCGCGGCCGGATCGGCCTGACGGGCAGTCCGCGTCAGTTCGATCACCGGCTTGAGGGCGGCGACGGCCCGGTCGACCGCCGGTTGGAGGAGCATCACGTCGACGATCATGTGCTGCACGTCGCCGACGGTCGTGGTGGCGTTCCGCAGGCCATCGCGGAGATCCTGGAGCCGGGAGAGCGCCGCGTCGGCGTCATCGAGGTGATCGGCTCCCGAGACAACCGAGCTTTTCAGAGCCACGAGGCGACGGAGGCGTTCCTCGGCGGGGCCGGTGACGGTCTCCTGGTCGACGATCGACGATGTCAGGCCGGAGATTCGATCGATCGTCCGTTCCGCGTCGACGATTCGCTGTTCCGTCTCGATGACGGAGCGGCCGAGTTGGGCTGCACGATCCTGCACCGTGGTGGCGTGGTCAACGTCGGCGGCCGATCCGGCAATCCGGCTGACGAGCGTCTGGACATCGTCGAGGACCGGCGTCGCGGCGTCGATCTTCGTCATCCCCACGGTGAGGTCTTGGTGGAGAGCATCGAGAACGGCCAGTGACGAGCGGGCTTCGCGGGCCGAATCACGGGACACCTGAATCTTCGACGACAGGTCGGCCATCTCGTCGAGAACGGTCGAGGCTTCGCCGACGGCCGGGGCCCGGGCAGCGATGCCCGCGTGGAGGGCATCGACGGCCTCGAGCGTGACGGTCGCCTGTTCGATCGCGGAAGTCTGCGCCGAGATCCGTCCGGCGAGCTTCTCGAAGCGGGCAAAGGCCTGTTCGGCGTCGCCGAGCTGTCGGGCTTGGATCTGGAGTTGGGCGAGGAGGGCGTTGGTGCCCTTGGCCCCGTTGCCAGTGGCGTTGAGATCGGACACGGCCCGCGTGAGGTGGCTCACCTGACGCTCGAGTCCGGTGAGATGCTGCTGCGAGGGACGGAGGAGTCCGAACCAGGCGACGAGGAGCATCGCTCCGCCTCCGAGGAGGAACGACCATGTGTCGATCCTGGGGGGAGAAAAGGACGCAGGGGCCGTGCCGTGGGGATTGACGACGGGCATGATTACTTCTCCTGGAATCGGGAGCGTTGAAGGGGGATGTGGTGACTGATGGGCCGGTTGTTGTCGAGAGACTGCGATGGAACCGACCGGACGTCTTCGACCGTTGAGACGGCCCTAACACCCCCGGTTCCGGGAACGGCTTCCGCTCCGCCGTTGAAAAAAAGATCGGCAGATTTGCCCGACCGGCAGAGTCGCTGGCAAGAAAGTCCGGCTGGGATGGCGATGCCGGTTGGAGAGAGGGGGGCCGGCCGGCCATTCACCGCGTATACTGAAAGCCAAGTCACGCGCCCGTAGCTCAATGGATAGAGCATCGGTCTTCGGAACCGAGGGTTGCAGGTTCGAGTCCTGCCGGGCGTACTTGCTTCACGCGGAAAAAGTCATCCATGACCTTTTTCCGCTGGTGATCCGTCGCGTGAAGCAGCGGCCGCCTACGTTCCTGCGCCAGCGGCCTCGCTGGAATCCGCATCGTCTGCCGGACTGGCATCTGGTGTGGGGTGGTCCGGGGGCGGTTCGTCGAGGCCGGCGGCTGTCAGTCGCGCCGATTCGACGCCGTCGAAATCGAAGATCTCCACGCCCCCTTCGCTGCGCCCGGGGCGGGTGTCGACGGCGACCGAGTCATTCCCTTTGGAATCACGGATCTCGATCCTCCCCCCGCCGCCCCCCTTGACGCGGCCGAGGTGGACGAGCGTCGGCCCGTCGGCCGATTCGACGCGCAGTTCGCGACAGATGACGCTCGCCGCATCGAGCACCTCAACGCGCACGCGCCCATCGAGATCGGGGGCCCCGGACTGCGCCCGCATCGCCAGGCCGATCGCCAGGAAGAGGAGAGGATAGACCGTCCAACGTTCGCGGGTCGTCATGGGTGGGTGGCCAGAGGGGGCGCAAGTGGAGGCATGGATTTGCGGACCAGCCGGGCAGGAGGGCTCGATGGTCTCCCCCGCCGACGGCTGGAAAGGTCAATCGCCGTGGAGTTGGCGGAGACGGCCGGACAGTCGCAGGATCAACTGCACGCGCTCGAACTCGCGGAGCCAGTCGGCGGTGACCGCGGCAAGCGCCTCGGCCGGCGGGGGAACGATTCCGGTCTGGCACGTGCCGCCGAGCTGCGAGGCCGCCGCTGTCCGGTAGGCAGCCAAGGTCCTGTCTCCATAGAAGAGCACGGGGGTGAAGTCCTCGCTGAAGAAGGCGAGCGTCGGCACCCGTTGGCCACCGCAGACCTTGAGATGGGCGGCGATGTCGGGACGGGCGTCGCGGTCGAGGAACTTCAAATCGATCGCCGGCGTGGCGGCGGCGAAGTGGGGGAAGATCGGGCACTGATTCACACAGTCCCCGCACCACGCCCCGGCGAGGACGAGCACCGGCATCCGGCGGACAAATCCTCCCAGGATCCGGTGTTCGTCGGCCGAAAGCACCACGCGGCCGTGGACCCCTTGCCAGCGCGATCGCTGGTCGGGCGTCGCGTGACGATCGAGAAACTCCTCATAGCGCAGCCCAGCCGCGAATGTCTGCCCCCAGGCGTCGGCGGTCGGAGGGGCGCCGGCACCGGGAGTCGGGGGGGAAATCGACTGGGGAAACGTGGCCATGGGCGACCTGTTGGGGCTTGGGGGGGAGCCGCGTGGGGAAACTCGAGCCCCAGAACCGCGTCGCGAGAGCATACCCCTTTCCCCCCAGACCGCGCCGTTGGTCCCATCGGTTGCCTGGACACCTGTGGAAACCACTAGAAATCGAGGGATTTCAGCGGTTTCGACGATTCCCAAAGATTCCCGACGTTGTTGCTCCAAGAGGCCTTGACCCCTGAAAATCGCTCCCGTACTGTCCGCCCAGCTTTGAGGTTGACGAGGGGTTGGAAACACGGTCGCCGCGAGACACGCCCCCCGCGAGACAAGGGCCCCCGCAACACACGCTCCGTCCAATCGCTCCCGGAAACGGTTCAGGTTCCCCGCCCCCCTGGGATCTGGACCGTTCCGGGGGCCTTTTTTTTGCGCCGTGGGCGGGGCGGCATCGGCGGCCGCCGGGTCTGGGCCTATAGTGGGCTCATGACACCGTCTTCCCCATCCGCCACGCCCGAGAAGATCCTTCGCTGGATCATGGTCGCCGTCCTCGTCTGGGGATCGATCCTCGCCGCAGGATCCTGGACCTTCAATCACGACATTCGTCGTCCGATCATCGTCTTCGCCTGCGTGATCGGCTTCCTCGGATTCTGGAACGTGATGCTCGCCGCGCGCCGCCGACGGTTGGCCCGCGGCGATGCTCCCGGGGGCCGCGGCTGACGGGTCGGCCACGCGTCACTCCGTCACAGGTTCGCGGGCTTGCCGGAGGCTCGTGCTCGATATGTCTCGGCGAAACTCCTCCTCCGTCACGAATCGGGCGATCGCCCGCAGGGCGGGCGGTGCTTCGAGCTGTGATGGTTCGGTGAACTGTCCATCGCGGACGCGACCGAACACGATCAGCCCCCCGGAATCACCGGCGATTCGCGCCACGGCCGCAGCCGCGCGGTCGGTCGAGCCGCCGTAGTAGCGCGGATTCCCCAGACGCACGAACGTGTCGGCGCCGATTAGGAACGGTGCGCCGGGGAACAGGGCGAGTTTCTCGACGAACGTCGGCGCCGACGTCAGCCAGGCCTCCGCGCCGGCAAAGCTCTCTGCCCGCGCCGCGATCTCGAGAAAGTCGAGCGCCGGCTTCTCGACGTTGCGGATCGAGAGTTCGTAGGCCACGGGGAGCCCGGTGATCCGGGCCCCGATCCGGGCCATCGCGCGATGCCCGTCGTGGAGTGGGTCGAACGATCCCGGAAAGATCGCCTCCCGTCCGCAGGGGCCGGGCAGCAGGCCGCCGTCCGGCCCGGCCAACCGCACCCCTCCCGAGGTGCCGGCAAGGATCGCCTGCCAGGCCCCGGGAGCCGGTGCCCGATCAACGATCATCTCTTCCCCGGGGCGAAGAAGAAGGGCGAGACGTTCCTCAGCCAGGGACGACGAGCCGACGACGGCCCCGATCCGTGCGAGGATGAATGCGGCCGCAATCGTCTCCTCCTCGCTTCGCGACCGGGCCCCTTTCACGAGGCCAAGAGTGGCGGCGGACGTCTCGCCGAGCGTCTGCACCGCCACCACGATCCGGTGGTCTCCCCGTTTGGGGACGGTCGTTGCCAGACTGGCGGTGCAGGCGACCCCCACTGCGGCGCCGATCTCGGCGCCGTGCCGCCGGCAGCGTTCCCAGGCTGCCATCGCCAGGCGACGTGCGGCGCGGGAGGAACAGTACGACTCCTGCGGGCCGCCGAGGAGGGCATCGGTGGCTGCGCGTGCGGAGGGGACAACCGCCTCGAGAACGACCGCACTCGCGCCGGGGAGCGCGACGAACGCCGGGATCGCCGCCGATCCGCCGCCGGCGGTGATCAGCACGACGCGCAGGCCCCGGGCTTGCAACGTCGTGAGCAGTGAAGCGGCATCGACAGGTGGGGGATTGGAGGGCGCCATGGGCTCAAACGGGGAGCGGCCTTGAGCTCTGCGGGGGGTGGGGAAGGCGTCGGGAGCGGGAGAAGGAAAGCAAGGTTTGTCGGGCCGGGGTGAGCGCTTTTGTCGACGCAGACTCCGCCCCTTCACCCGCTCTGATGCCTTCCCTGGCATCACTCCAGCCCGATGGCTTGGGCTGTCGATGGTGACTTCCGAGGGGGGCAAAAGCATGAAGATGATACCGCAGGGGCGATGGTTGGCCGCGAGCACCGGCGCGTGGGTCGCGACTTGGGCCTTGATGGCGAGCGCGACGACGGCGCAACAGCCAGAGGCTCCCGCAGCGAAGCCTCGCGCCTCCGATGGCTGGAGGCCGAAGGCCCGGCAGGGCACGGCGACCGACGACGGCGCCAAACCGGAAGCCGAGACTGCCGCGACGACCAACAGCCCCACGTCACCCGCGCCCAAGTCCGACGCGCCGACGGGGAGCAAGGCCCCGCCAGCGACCAAGCCTGATCCCGCCTCGAAGCCGGCCGATGCAGCGAAGCCGGCCAACGCAGGGAAGGGCACTTCCCAGCCGGAGCGGCGCGCGGTCACGACCGGATCGGGGAATCGTTCGCTCGCTGCGGAGAAGGCCTCGATCGATGGGGTGACAACGAAGACCTCGATCGACGAGATCCTCGCCCGCACCCTCCCGCTGCGGAGCGATCGCGCCGGCGATTGGTTGGCGGGCTCCGAACCGCTCCATCAATGCGGCGAGCCGCGGTGGATCGAGCCCTGCATCCCGCTGCCGCCGTGCCACCCCAGCCATCCGCCCCATCCCTACGACCTCGTTGGCGTGGCGGGCGATCCGACCTGCGGGCCGATCTACCGCGGCCCCTGCTGCCCCCGCACCGGCACCCACGACGACGGCCCGCTCCCGCGGCTCCACTGGGTCAACGACCGGCTCTTCGACGCCTTTTACCAGACCAAGTAATCGGAATCAGTGACCGGGCCGATCGCCGGATGATCGGCGATCCCCGGTGGCGGCAGGCTTGTTCCGCCCGCTCCGGGGGGCCACACTGCCCCCGCCGGGACCAGCGGCCCTGAGGGGTGTTCGCCGCGTCCCGCTTCGCCACGAGGAGGGACGGGATGCGGGCCGCGATCATCGGCATCGGCGCGATCGCGCGGATGCACGCCCGGGCGCTGCGGGACCTCGAGGGCATCGAACTCGTCGCCGGCTGCTGCCGCACCGCGTCGAAGGGGATGGCCTTCACGGAGGAGTTCGGCTGCCGCTGGTACGCCGACGCCGCCGCGATGCTCGAGCGCGAGAAGCCTGATTTCGTCACGATTGCCACCCCTTCCGGCGCCCATCTCGAGGGGCTGAAGGCCGCCGCCCGGCAGCGCGTCCACGTGATCTGCGAAAAGCCGCTCGAGATCACGCTCCGGCGGATCGATGCCATGCGGACGATCGCCGATAAGGCGGGGATCACGCTGGGCGCGATCTTCCCGCAGCGTTTCAATCCGGTCGTCCAGGCCGTCCACGCGGCGGCGGCGGCGGGCCGCTTCGGCCGCCTCGCGATCGTCGCCGCCTACGTGCCCTGGTGGCGCGACGATGCCTATTACGGCGTCGGACGCTGGCAGGGAACCGCCGCGCTCGACGGTGGCGGCGCGCTGATGAACCAATCGATCCACGGCGTCGATGCCCTGCAGTGGATCGCCGGGGCGACGATGCCGGGGCTCGCCCCCGGCGAGAACCCGGTGGAGAGCGTCGTGGCGATGACGGCCGTCCGGGCCCACGATCCTGCCCGGCTCGAGGTCGAGGATACCTGCGTGGCGATCCTCCGCTTCCGCGACGGGACGCTCGGTCAGATTCTCGCCACCACGGCGATGTTTCCCGGCCAGCTCCGCCGGATTCTTGTCGGCGGCCGCGACGGCACCGCCGAGATCCTCGAGGAGCAGCTCACGGATTGGCGATTTCGCGAGCCCTCTCCGGACGATGACGCGACCCGCTCCCTGCACGGTGCGGGGAGCAGCACCAGCGGCGGGGCCGCCGATCCGATGGCGATCAACTATGCCTGTCACACTCGCAACTTCGCGGCCTTCGTTGCTGCCCTCCGGGAAGGGCGTTCGCCCGCCCTCGATGCCCTCGAGGGACGAAAAGCCGTGGCGATCGTCACCGCCTGTTACAAATCGGCCCGCACCGGACGGCCGGTAAAGGTCGAGGATCCCTCCTGATTCCGGAGTCGCGATGCGCTACGCCATTTGCAACGAGACGTTCGTCGACTGGCCGCTGGAGCGGGCCTGCGCGGAAGCGGCCGCTGCGGGCTACACCGGCCTGGAGGTGGCGCCGTTCACCCTCGCCGGTTTGGCGACCGAGCTTTCGACGCGGGAACGGGCGACGATCCGGGATACGATCCGCGCCTCAGGGCTCGAGTGCCTCGGCCTCCATTGGCTCCTGGCAAAGACCGAGGGCTTCCATGCGACGCACGCCGACGCCTCCGTGCGGCGGGCCACGACGGCCTATCTCGGCGAGCTTGCCCGCCTCTGCCGCGATCTCGACGGCCGCGTCCTCGTGTTCGGGTCGCCGAAGCAACGCAGCCTCCTCCCCGGCACGACACCGCAGGAAGCGATCGACCGGCTCCGGGGGGTGTTCTCGGACCTCGTGCCGGTGCTCGAGGAAACGGGCACGGTGGTGGCCCTCGAGCCGCTCGCGCCGAGCGAGACCGACGTCCTCAACACCGCCGCCGAGACCTGCCGGCTCATCGAACGGATCGGCTCTCCGCACGTCCGCCTTCATCTCGACGTCAAGGCGATGTCGAGCGAAGCGGAGCCTCTTCCCGCAATCATCCAGGCTTCGGCCCGTCACCTCGAGCATTTCCATGCCAATGACGCCAACCTCCGCGGCCCGGGCTTCGGCGAGGTCGATTTCGGTCCGATCTTCGCGGCCCTCCGCGCCGTCAGCTACCCCGGCTGGGTGAGCGTCGAGGTCTTCGACTATGCTCCCGGTCCCGAGCGCGCTGCCCGGGAGAGCATCGCCTACATGCGGGGGGTCGCGGCAGGGCTCGGGGCGGCGTAAGCGTTCTGCTCGTCGGCGTGCCCGATTCCACTGCTCCAACGCACCCTCCTCCACGGGATCAATCTCCATGGCCGATCTGCCCCACTTCGAATCGAAGGGGACCGCGGTCCCCAGCGACGGTCAGCCGTGGTGGACGGGGATGACCCGGTACCACTGGTTTGTCCTCACGGTGGCGGCGCTGGGGTGGCTCTTCGACTGCCTCGACCAGCAGCTCTTCAATCTCGCCCGCAAGCCGGCCATGGAGACGCTTTTGGCCTCCGGCGACGCCGCAGCCGATCCGAAAAACGTCGCCTTCTACGGCGGCCTCGCCACCTGCATCTTTCTCCTCGGCTGGGCCACCGGTGGCCTGATCTTCGGCGTCGTCGGCGATCGCTATGGCCGCGCCAAGACGATGATGATCACGATCGTCATCTACTCGTTGTGCACCGGGCTCTCCGCGCTCTCGACGGGGTTTTGGGATTTCGCGTTCTACCGGTTCATCACGGGGCTGGGGGTGGGCGGGGAGTTCGCCGTCGGGGTGGCCCTCGTGGCCGAGGTGATGCCCGACCGGGCCCGGCCGCATGCCCTCGGGCTGCTTCAGGCCCTCTCCGCCGTGGGGAACTTCCTCGCCGCGTCGATCGGCATCGGCTTGGGGGAACTGCAGATCCTCAGCCAATCAAGCAAGCTTGCCGGCTGGGAGCCGTGGCGGTGGAAGTTCGTCATCGGGGCGCTGCCGGCGGTGCTGGCGCTCGTGATCCGCGCCAGGCTCAAGGAACCGGAACGCTGGCAGGCGATGAAGGCGCAGGCGGCGAGCACCGGCACGGCTCTGGGGGGCTACGGCGCCCTGTTTGCCGATCCACGCTGGCGGAAGAACGCGATCGTCGGCATGCTCCTGGCCTGTTCGGGGGTGATCGGCCTGTGGGGGATCGCCTTCTTCTCGCTCGATCTGGTCCGCAGCGTGTTTCAGAAGCAGTTCATCGCCGAAGGGCTCGAAGGGGCGGCGCTGGCCGGCAAGCTCGGAAAGTATGTCGGATTTGCCTCGATGATGATCCAGGTGGGGGCGTTTGCCTCCATGATGCTGGCGGCACGGGTCTGCCAGCGGATCGGCCGCAAGCCCTTCTTCGCTCTGGCGCTCGTTGCTGCGATGCTCTCCACGGCGATGGTGTTCCGATTCCTCGAGAAGCCTTCCGACATCTGGTGGATGCTGCCGATCATGGGCTTCTGCCAGCTGTCGCTGTTCGCCGGCTATGCGATCTATCTCCCTGAGCTGTTCCCGACCCGGCTGCGGAGCACCGGGACGAGCTTCTGCTACAACGTCGGCCGATTCATCGCCGCCGGGGGGCCGTTCCTCCTCGGCCAACTGACATCTGGGGTGTTTGCCGGTTCGCCGGAGCCGATGCGGCCGGCTGGTCTGGTGATGTGCAGCGTGTTCCTCCTCGGGCTCGCCGTTCTCCCCTTCGCCCCGGAAACCAACGGCAAGCCGCTCCCGGAATGATCGGTGGTCGGGGGCGGATTTCGTGACGAACCACGGTGGCCGGAGGGCCGTAGCAGCGTGGTCCATTCATCCCGCGCGGCGTGGCCCCCGTCGAGAGTCGGTTGGCTGTCGCGGGCGGCCTGGTCTGCTAGATTGTTTCCGGGCCGCGCCGCGGTCCACAGTCCCCCGGTTTCCCGAAGTGGAGAAGAAGGAAGATGCGTTGGGAAGGTCGTCGGCAGAGTGAGAACGTCGAGGATCGTCGCGGTATCGGCGCCCCGGCGATGGTCGGCGGGGGGTTGTTCGCGCTCCTCCTCATGATCGGCCTGATGTTCCTCGGGGTCGATCCCCAGCAGGCGATGGGCATTTCACGCGGCCTTGCCCCGGCACCGCAGCCCCGCGTGCAGGCGCAGAAACAGGCTGCCAACGACGCCGGCTCCCGGTTCATCAAGACAATCCTTGCCGAGAACGAGGACGTGTGGGGGAAGCTGTTCCCGCCGAACTTCGAGGGGCGCTATGTGCCCGCCAAGCTCGTCATGTTCACCGGCCAGGTGCAGAGCGGCTGCGGCATGGCGAGCGCCTCGTCCGGGCCCTTCTACTGCCCGATGGACAAGAAGGTCTACATCGACCTCGCGTTCTATGACGAGCTGAAGCGGAAGTTCGGCGCGCCGGGCGAGTTTGCCCAGGCCTACGTGATCGCCCACGAGATCGGCCATCACATCCAAAACCAACTCGGCATCAGTAACAAGGTGCAGGCGATGCGCGGCCGGCTCTCGGAACGCGACTACAACAAACTCTCGGTGCGAATGGAACTCCAGGCCGACTTCCTTGCCGGTGTCTGGGCTCATTACGAGGCCCGTTATGCGGGAATCCTCGACGAACAGGACATCCTCGACGCCGTCAACGCCGCGGCCGCCATCGGAGACGATAAGATCCAAAAGCAGGCTCAGGGGTATGTCGTTCCCGACGCCTTCACCCACGGCACGAGTCAACAGCGGCAGCGCTGGTTTCTCTATGGCCTCAAGACGGGCGATCCGAAGCTCATGGATCGGGCCTTCGAAGTCGATGAGCCGTGATCTGATTTTGAGCCTCGATCTGATTTTCAGCGCTCCGCACTCAAGCACAGAGACTCCCGGAAGGTGCCTCTTCGTCGCACGGTGCGGAACGCCGCTCAATGAGTCAGTCGTTCCATGCACATCTTCCTCACCGGCGCCACGGGCTATGTGGGGAGCTGTCTCCTCGAAGCCCTGCTCCGGCGCGGGCACGCCGTCCGCTGCCTTGTCCGCAAGGCTGAGAAACTTGAGGCCATCCTCGACCGCATCGATGCCGATGGGCCCTCCGCGCCGGCCGCCCTTCCGGCGGCGTCGCTCCGATCACGCGTCACCGTCGTGGTCGGGGATGCCTCCGACCCGGCCGCGCTTGCCGAGGCGTGTGTCGGCGTGGATGTCGCCTACTGGCTCGTCCACTCGATGGATCAGGGAGTCGATTTCGAACGCGCCGATCGGCTTGCCGCGGAGCGGTTTGCCGCTGCCACCCGGGCCGCCGGCGTGGCGCGAATCGTCTACCTCGGGGGGCTGGGGGCCGAAGACGATCGACTGTCGGCGCATCTCCGCAGCCGACATGAGGTCGGGGCGATTCTCCGGGAAGGGGGCGTCGAGGTCGTCGAGTTCCGGGCATCGATCGTCATCGGTGCGGGGAGTTTTTCGTTCGACCTCGTCCGCACCCTTGTCGAGCGGCTGCCGGTCATGATCTGCCCGGCGTGGCTCGCGACCCCCACGCAGCCGATCGCCGTCGACGACGTTGTTGCCTATCTCGTGGCGGCGGCCGAACTCCCCATCGGGCCAACGAGCAACGGCTCGAGGCGCGAATCAAAAATCTACGGGATCGGCGGACCTGACCGGGTGTCGTATGGCGACATCATGCGGGAGTACGCCCGTCAGCGTGGGCTCCGCAGGCTCCTCATTCCGGTGCCGGTGCTGACCCCCCGGCTTTCGAGTCTCTGGCTGGCTCTGGTCACGCCCCGCTATTCGAAGGTCGGCCGGAAGCTCATCGACGGCTTGAAAAACCCAACCGTCGTCACCGACACCGCGGCCGCCAACGATTTTCCCATCCGGCCGCGGTCGCTCGAGGTGGCGATCCACGATGCGATGGCACGCGAGGATGCCGCGTTCGAGGGGCGACGCTGGGCCGACATCGCCGATGCCGAGGAGTTGCCGCGTCGCTACGGCGGCCGCTTCGAGGGCCCTCGGCTCGTCGATCATCGCCATGCCACGGTGGATGTCTCGGCCGAGCGGGCCTTTGCCGCCATCGAGCGGATCGGTGGCAGGCATGGATGGTATGGGCACGAGTGGCTGTGGCAGTTGCGGGGCTGGCTCGACCGGCTCATCGGCGGCCCGGGGATGGGACGGGGACGCCGCGATCCCGACCGCCTTGTCGCCAGGGATGTGCTCGATTGCTGGCTGGTAGAGGAGTGTGTCCCGCCGAGACGGCTGCGGCTCGTGGCCGAGATGCGCCTCCCCGGGCGCGGCTGGCTGGAGTTTGAGGTGGTCCGCCGGGATCCCGGGCCGGCCGGGGGCAGCGCCGTCACGATCCACCAGACCGCCGTCTTCGATCCGCGGGGGCTCGGCGGCCTCGCCTACTGGTATGCCATCTGGCCGCTTCACGAGGCCGTTTTTGGCGGAATGCTGGCCGGCATCGTGGCCTGGGCCCAGGGAGAGGACGGGGGGAGACGGGCCTCACAGGCGGTGAGTGAATCGTGAGGCCGGGCCGGGGCCGGGCAATCGGCCAGTCTGCCCAGCCGTTGCAGGCGCTCCGAATCGACCCGGAAACACCCCGACCGTAGGGGCCGTCCCCCATCGGAGCGGCTGGACTTTTTCCCATCCACGGCGGATTCTTACGTGGCTGGAAGCAGACTGGTTGAGCCTCCCCGATACAGCCCCGGCCTGCCCTTAGGGCCGGCCTGAACGAGCAAGTTCATCGAGGACCCGGGACGATTCCCGGCAAACGAACCGTCCTATGGCGCTCTCGCTCATCGTCTCCACCATGTCGGCGCTGCGGGCCTGGATCAAGGCAGTGTCGCCGACGCGCGAATCGATTGTCACGGCCGGCACCCTCGCGATCGTGTTCGGGGCGACGTACCTGGCCGCGTACTTCACCCGCAGTGAGCTGTTGCTGCGGGGGAGCGATGCCGCGACGATCGTCCGCACCATCGGCTGGGTGGTGCTGTTGAAGATGTTCGTCTTCTACTCCCGGGGCATCTGCCACCGTCCGCTCCGATCGATCCGGTTCGAGGATCTCAGCGTCCTCGTGCGGGCCACCACCACCTGCCTGCTGCTTCTCGTCGCGATCAATTACTACTTCACGACCTGGCAGTTGGGCTGGATCCAGATCCCCCGCACCGTTCTCCTCCTCGACTGGGCCTTCACCTTGCTTGCCGTCGGCGGTCTGCAGGCGGCGGCGCGGAGCATCTACGAGGAGCTGATGCCCGACACGCCGGTCGGGCATCAGCGCAGTGCCCTGGTCATCGACGCCTCGCCGCGGGGGCAGGCGATTGCCGCCAAGTTGATGG
>Ga0114974_10003113_pt1 | contig 12624 bp, 11 predicted proteins | sample S_130206_EF_Meta_FD_87318 | JGI IMG/M metagenome (GOLD analysis project Ga0114974, IMG submission 87318) | Freshwater microbial communities from Lake Simoncouche, Canada to study carbon cycling - S_130206_EF_MetaG | ecosystem: Environmental > Aquatic > Freshwater > Lake | place: Lake...
GAAGAAGTCACAGCCGTCGCTGCCGTTCTCAACCGCGACCACTACAAATTCAAATAGAATCTGACGCCCACCTTACCTTACCCCCTAGGGTATATAAGGAGATACTTCTTCACCTTACTTTTTACAATGTCGCATCTGGCATCAAGCTTGATCATCACATAAAGCACACACTAAATTAGTGTATGCTTATATAAGTACATGCTCAATGTAAAAGCGATAGAAGGCTCAAAAGGAGACAGGGTGAAAGAACAATTAAACGCTTCTGGTCGGTTGATCAAAGCACCTGAAAGCTTCCTAACACCCAGTGAAGTCAAAACAGTCTTTGCCGAGGGCAAGCAAGGCCGGCGCGACTTCATACGCCGCGCCTTTGCAGCAGCATCTGCCGCTACTGCGGCTGGCGTTACGGCAGTCTCAGCCCCTGCTGCATGGGCTCAAAGCAATCCCCTGCCCTCAGAAGGTGGCGATCCTCATATTTTGAATTTACCTGAACATGCCACTGGTTTAGGTCAAGGTGTTGCCACAGAGGGTTATGGCAAACCTTCCAAGTACGAATCCAATTTGCAACGCCGCCAGAGTCCAGGCTTAACACAAACAACTCAGTCATCGGTGTCGTTTGCCCCTTTGCAATCTTTGTTTGGCATTGTCACGCCCAACGGCTTGCACTTCGAGCGCCATCACCAAGGCTGGTGGGACATTGACCCGTCTAAACACCGTTTCATGATCAACGGCATGGTCAAGAGCCCCAAGGTTTTCACGATGGACGAGCTCATGCGCTTGCCCTCTGTCTCTCGCTTTCACTTCATTGAATGTGGCGCCAACACGGCGGTCGATTGGGGCAATGTGGCTGTGCCAACAGTGCAATACACGCACGGCATGCTGTCGTGTTGCGAATTCACCGGTGTGCCCCTCATCACTTTGCTTGAGTTGGCTGGCGCTGACTTGAAAAAAGGCAAGTTCGTATTAGCAGAAGGCGGTGACGGGTCTTCCATGACCCGAACCATTCCCATGAGTCTCATTACATCGGGTGAAGTGCTGGTGGCTTACGGCCAAAACGGCGAAATGCTTCGTCCAGAGAATGGCTACCCATTGCGCTTGATCGTTCCCGGCGTTCAAGGTGTGAGCTGGGTGAAGTACCTGCGTCGCATTGAAGTGGGCGATCAACCCTATGCGGCCAAAGACGAAGCTGTGCACTATATCGATCTGCAACCAAGTGGCCTACATCGCCAATACACCAACATTCAAGAATGCAAGAGCGTGGTCACAACGCCTTCAGGAGGTCAAGTACTTTTAGACAAAGGCTTCTACAACATCACTGGCTTGGCTTGGTCAGGCAAGGGTAAGGTCAAACGAGTGGATGTGTCGACAGATGGTGGCCGAAACTGGCGTCCGGCACGACTCGAAACGCCCGTCCTTTCGAAAGCCCTCACACGTTTTAATTTAGATTGGATTTGGGACGGCAAACCGGTCATCATTCAAAGTCGGGCGCAAGACGAAACTGGTTATGTGCAACCCATGTACAAGCAATTGCGCGATGTACGCGGCACTCGCTCGATCTACCACAACAACGCCATTCAGTCATGGTTGGTGCAAGAAAATGGGGAGGTGAAAAATGTTCAAGTTTCCTAAAATTGCACTGCTCCTCACCTTCTGCCTCGCAAGCGTCACTGTATTTGCACAAAGCACAAAATACCCCGGGCTAGGCCGAGACGCGACAGCCATGGAAGTGGCCGCATGGGACATTGATGTTCGCCCCGACTTCAAAGGATTGCCCGCCGGCTCTGGCTCTGTGGCCAAGGGGCAAGATGTATGGGAAGCCAAATGTGCCCAATGTCACGGCATTTTTGGTGAGTCCAATGAGGTGTTCAGCCCCCTGATTGGCGGTACCACAGCGGCAGACATCAAGTCAGGCCGCGTAGCCAACCTCACACGTGCCGACTATCCTGGACGCACCACCCTCATGAAGGTGGCCACCGTGTCTACGCTCTGGGACTACATCAATCGTGCAATGCCCTGGACCAATCCGAAAACACTCACGACCGAAGAGGTTTACGCCGTCACAGGATTTATGTTGAATTTAGCCGGCATCGTGCCTGACGACTTTGTGTTGTCCAACAAAAATATCGCAGAGGTTCAAAAGCGCATGCCCAACCGCAATGGCATGACCACAGCGCACGCCATGTGGCCTGGCAAGGAATTTGGTAACGCAAGCAAGCCAGATACTCAGAATGTAATTTGCATGAAAGACTGCGTGACTGAGCCCAAGCTTGCTTCATTTTTGCCCGACTTTGCGCGCAATGCACACGGCAATTTGAGTGAACAAAACCGTACGGTGGGACAGCAAAAAGGGGCTGACACCACTAGGCCTGAAGGCACTACGGGTCAGACAAATGCAGCAGCCAATTCAGCACCCAATTCAGCATCTATAGGGTCGGCGTCAACTGCCAAACCTGCCGACAGCAAATCGGATAACAAGGCGGTGTTGGCATTGCTGAGCAAAAACGTGTGCATGGCCTGCCACGGTATGGACAAGAAAATTGTGGGGCCTGGTTTTAATGAAATCGCTAAGAAATATCCAGGCAAAGTGGACTATCTATCTGGCAAAATCAAATCAGGTGGTTCTGGCGTTTGGGGCGCTATCCCCATGCCGGCCCAAAACGTGAGTGAATCAGACGCCAAAATCATTGCCAACTGGCTGGCCAATGGCGCACCCAAATAACAACAGCTAGGACAAGGTCAATCAGGCATTTATGGATTGACTTTGACTCAGATTTCAATAGCATCAACTTATTCACAAGGAGAATTCAGATGCAAACACGTCGCGAGACTATTCAACAGAGCATGGTGGTTGCAGGCTTGCTGGCATCAGCAGGTTTCCCCCAATTTGCACATGCCGCTTTCAACAAAAATGGCTTTGATGCCAAGTCTGTTCAAGATGCCGTGAAGGCTTACGGTGGCGGTAATATTGCTGAGAGCAAAGACGTTACCGTCACAGGTCCTGACATTGCAGAAAATGGTGCAGTAGTCCCTTTGGGTGCCAGCACTTCTTTGTCAGGTGTGAAGCAACTGCTCGTCTTGGTAGAAAAAAATCCATCTGCACTGATCGCCATGTTCCACGTGAGCGATGCCGTCGATGCCAACTTCCTCACACGCGCCAAAATGGGCCAATCCTCAGACGTTTACGCGGTTGCCATCATGGCTGACGGCAAAGCCCTTTTTGCCAAAAAAGAAGTCAAGGTAACTTTGGGTGGTTGCGGCGGTTAAGCCCATACCCTTCAGTTCATTCATACATATTCAGGAGAAAAAAATGGCAGATCCAATGCGCATTCGCGCCCAAGCCGCTGGCGATAAAGTAACTGTTCGTGTCTTGATGAGTCACGAAATGGAAACAGGTCAGCGCAAAGACGCTGCTGGTAAAACCGTGCCTGCATGGTTCATTCAAGAAGTGACAGCGGCCCACAACAGCAAACCCGTTTTGTCTGCTGAATGGGGCCCTGGCGTGTCTAAAAATCCATTCTTGCAGTTTGCGGTCAAAGGTGCCAAAGCCGGAGACAAAATTGCTGTCACTTGGAAAGACAACAAGGGCGATACCCGTACCGACGAAGCCACGGTAACTTGAAAGACTAAGTGGACAACCAAGGGTGAAGCGAAATCTTCACCCTTTTTCAGTTTAAGAAATCGACACATTGAGGTGACCATGAAGCATTCAATTTCCGTCTTGTTGGCCGCGGGTCTGATCACCCTGAGCCAGAGCAGCCTGGCCCAAAAAACAGCCAGCCAAAGCATTGATGAATACCGTGCCATGTTGCAAGACGGCAATCCAGCAGATCTGTTTGAAGCCAAGGGTGAAGGCCTCTGGACCCAAAAACGAGGACCTAAAAATGCATCACTTGAAAAGTGTGATTTAGGCAAAGGCCCCGGTGTATTCAAGGGTGCCTTTGTAGAGCTTCCAAAATATTTCGCAGACACTGGCCGCGTTCAAGACTTGGAGTCGCGCCTACTCACTTGCATGGAGACACTGCAGGGCTTGAATGCAGCAGAAATTGCCAAGACGCCTTTTGGTCGAGGCGAACAAGTGAACATGACGGCACTGGCCACATGGGTGGCTGCAGAATCCAAAGGCATGAAGTTCAATTTGCCCCAAGCCAACCAAGCAGAAAAAACTTTTTATGAAGTCGGCAAGCGACTGTTCTTCCAGCGCGGTGGACCTCACGATTTTGCTTGCGCCTCTTGTCACGCCGAAGATGGCAAACGAATTCGTCTCCAAGATTTGCCCAACCTCACCAAGAATGCAGGGGATGGTATTGGTGTTGCAGCTTGGCCAGCCTACCGAGTCTCCAACGGACAAATGTGGGGCATGCAACAACGCCTTAACGACTGCTACCGCCAGCAACGTTTCCCCTACCCTGGCTTTGCCAGTGATGCCACCATCGCCTTAGGTGTTTACTTGGGTGTTAACTCCCAAGGATCAGCCTCGATCGCGCCTGCCATTAAGCGTTAAGGAAACATTGCAATGAAAAAAATGACATCGAAAATGCGGGTTATCTTGGCCGTTACCTCGGCATCTCTTGTGACATTAGGCTGTGCAACCGGGCCCAGTGTGGCTGAGCTGAACACACTCACCCAGCAAATCGTGAAGGCCTCCTTTCGCGATCAAGGTATTGTGAAAGCCAGCACCCTGATCAATACCGATGAAACCAACAAAGTCTGCAGCGAGGCTGATGCCCTCGGCAAACCCTTGGATGAAAAAACCGCCAAGCTCATTGAAGAGATCAACATGAAAACCATCAAGTGGCCTTCCGATGGTAAGTTCATTGGCGATTGGAAAGAAGGCGAAAGGATTGCTCAGAATGGTCGGGGACTCACCTTCACAGATGATGACAAAACCGTGAATGGAGGTAATTGCTACAACTGCCACAAAATTGATGAAAAAGAAATCTCTTACGGCACCATTGGACCTAGCCTTCACAACTACGGCAAAATTCGTGGCGTGAGCGACCCCAACAGCGCAGCGTCTAAGCCTATCGTGGAATACACCTGGGGGAAAATTTGGAATGCAAAGGCCTACAACGCTTGCTCCAACATGCCTCGCGCAGGACACGGTGGCATCTTGACTGAAGCACAGGTTCGCCATGTGGTTGGCTTATTGTTAGACCCTAAATCGCCAGTTAACCAATAAGCGCAGCCCTTTAAACCCGGTTCTTCCGGGTTTTAAAAGCCTCCATATATTACCGAAGTCCAAAGTATGAACCTCTCCAAACGTGAATTTATGCAAGTCATGGGCGCAGGAACCATGGCGGGTTTAGGGATGGGCACTTACGCAAATGCAGACGCTGCAACCGCAGCCAACGGTCTTTATGACATTCCCAAATTTGGCAATGTGTCTTTCTTGCACATGACCGATTGCCACGCCCAACTCAAGCCCATCTACTTTCGTGAACCCAGCATCAATTTAGGGCTGGGCAGCATGAAAGGCAACTTGCCGCATTTGGTCGGCGAGCATTTGCTCAAGTTTGCCAATATTCGCCCAGGCACTTCGGAGGCTCACGCCCTCACCTTTTTGAATTACGAAAAAGCGGCTGCGCGCTATGGCAAAGTGGGCGGATTTGCACGCTTAGCCACATTGATCAAACGCATGAGAGCCAGCCGCCCAGGCTCTTTGTTGCTTGATGGCGGAGATACATGGCAAGGCTCTGGCACTTGCTTGTGGACCAACGGCCAAGACATGGTCGACGCTTGCAAATTGTTGGGCGTCGATGTCATGACAGGCCACTGGGAGTTCACACTGGGCATGGACCGTGTGAAAGAAATTGTTGAAAAAGATTTTGCCGGCAAGGTCGAATTTGTTGCGCAAAATATCAAAACACAAGACTTCGGAGACCCTGTTTTCAAGCCCTACGTCATCAAAGAGATGAACGGTGTGCCCTGCGCCATCATTGGCCAGGCTTTCCCCTACACCCCCATTGCCAACCCCCGCTACATGATGGCCGACTGGGCTTTCGGCATTCAAGAAGAAAACATGCAGACCATGGTGAATGAAGCCAGGGCCAAAGGAGCGCAAGTGGTGGTGGTGCTGAGCCATAACGGCATGGACGTTGATCTGAAAATGGCCAGCCGCGTCACAGGCATCGACGCCATCATGGGCGGGCACACCCATGACGGCATGCCTGTGGCCACATTGGTGACTAACAAATCAGGAAAAACCATTGTGACCAATGCCGGCTCAAATGGTAAGTTCTTGGGCGTGCTTGATTTTGAAGTGAAAGAAAAGCGCGTTGCCGATTTTCGTTACAAGCTGCTGCCAGTATTTTCCAATATGTTGCCAGCCGACAAAGAAATGGATGCACTCATCACCAAAATTCGCGCACCTTACGAAAGTAAGTTGAACGAAAAACTGGGCATCTCGGAAGGCTTGTTGTACCGCCGAGGCAACTTCAACGGCACCGGCGATCAATTGCTCATTGACGCCCTCATGGATGTTCAAAGTGCTGAAATTGCGTTTTCGCCAGGCTTTCGTTGGGGCACCACCCTTTTGCCGGGTCAATCCATTACCCGTGAATGGTTGTTAGACATGACTGCCACCACCTACTCTTACGCCACCGTCACAGAAATGACGGGCGAGACCATCAAAACGGTATTGGAAGACGTTTGCGACAACTTGTTCAACCCTGATCCTTATTATCAACAAGGCGGTGACATGGTCCGCGTTGGCGGTTTGCAATACCAATGCAATCCCACCGCCACCATGGGCAAACGCATTGAAGAGATGCGCTTGAATGGCAAGCTCATTGAAGCTGGCAAAAAATACAAAGTAGCAGGCTGGGCTCCGGTTGCGGAGGAAGCTCGCTCTCAAGGCAACAAGCAGGTTTGGGATGTGGTCGAGCAGTGGCTCAAAACTCAACCCAATGGCCGCATCAAACCCCGTCAGTTGAATGCACCCAAAATCACAGGTGGTTTACCCAACCCTGGGTATGCTGCCTAAGCTCGGCGAATTCCGAGACACACAATGCCAATCATGAAGACCCCACAGCAGCCCGTGCCGGTTAAAACCAAGCTGCAGCGAAGGGCCTTTCTTGGCACCCTGGCCACCGGCATAGGCGCCTTAGGCATGTGGCCAGACATGCAAATACTGGCAGCTGACGTCAAGGACTTTTTGGTCGGTCCGCCCATGAAGGACATTCCCGCCACACAAATTTCAAAACATGTGTGGTTGATCTATTCGCCTGACGGATTTCCTACGCCAGAAAATCGCGGCATGATGTCCAACGTCACCTTCGTTGTCACCTCAGCAGGTGTTGTCATCATTGATTCGGGCAGTTCATTGCAGATAGGCCAGATGGCCATTCGGATGATTAAAAAAGTGACGTCCCTTCCCGTGGTGGCCATTTTCAATTCTCATTTCCATGGCGACCACTGGCTTGGCAATCATGCGTTCGTTGAGGCCTATGGCCCTCAACTTCCCATCTATGCATTGGCCAAAACCCAAGAAGCCATCATGGGCATGCAAGGCAATGCATGGCGCCTCTTGATGGAAAGATGGACCAATCAATCAACAGCGGGTACCAAGGTGTTTGCGCCCAACCAAATTGTGACAAGCGGGCAGAGAATCAGAATCGGCGACATTGAATTTGCCATGCACCACTATGGCCGCGCCCATACCGATGCCGATTTGTGCATTCAAGTGGTTCAGGACCAAGTTACTTGTGTGGGTGATATTGCAATGACCAACCGAATTGCAAATATGGATGACGGCTCTTACGCAGGAACTTTCAAATACTACAAAGAATTAAGCCAAAGGACCGGCAAACAAATGTGGCTGCCTGGGCACGGCCGCCCCACCCCTGATTTGTTAGAAACCTACGGCGATTTTTTAGCGGGCATTTGGGAGCCTTGCCTGCAAGCGGTCAAGGATGGCAAATCTGAAGCCGAGGCCAAACAAATGGTCTTAAACGATTCTCGTGTCAAAAAACGGGCAACAGACATGCAGGGGTTTGAGGGCAATATTGGCAAATACACAAGTCTTGCTTATCTTGAAGCAGAAAAAGAAGCCTTTTGATTTTCTAAGTCTGCCAATTACTTGAATCCCACCCGGTCTAGCATCTGCTGAACCTTGATTTGATTCATGCCCACGGCACTCACTGGCAAGACTTCATTTTTGAAGCCCCCCCCCGACATGGTTTTCAGTGCCAAATTTTCAAAGCTCACACCCTTGGCTGCAGGCCATTCATTGTTGCCATTGGCAAAATGATTTTGTGCCGATGTGCTGGCCAGATATTCCAAAAACTTCAATGCGTTTTCTTGATTTTTTGAATTCTTGGCCACTGCACCGCCTGCAATGTTCAAGTGCGTTCCCCAACTTGACTGGTTCGGAAACACCACGCTTACTTTTTCAACCAGGGCTTTGTCGGCTGCATTGGCAGACCGCATCAGGCGCGCCAAATAATAAGTGTTGGTCACAGCCACAGCGCATTCGCCAGAAGCCACACCTTTGATTTGATCGGTGTCACCACCCACAGGATTTCTGGCCAAATTGTTCACAAGCCCTTTCAACCAAGCTTCAGTTTGTTGGGGCCCCATGTGCTCGGTCATCGCACCAAACAAGCTGAGGTTGTATGGGTGTGAGCCAGAGCGGATGCACAGCTTACCTTTCAATTTAGGATCAGCCAATTTCTCATAGGTATCAACATCTGACTTTTGTAATTTGAGCTTGTCATAAACAATGACGCGCGCGCGCGTCGACAAACCAAACCAAGGAATACCGCCATTGTCTGAGCGCTTAGCTCTGAGATTTTCAGGAATCGCTTCTTCAAGCAATTTGGATTTGACCGGCAAAAACAAACCGTCAATTTCCGCACGCCAAAGCTGCGCCGCGTCGACAAGCAAAATGACATCCGCGGGAGAGGCTTGGCCTTCAGCTTTCAAGCGCGTCAAGATGCCCGCGTCATCTGAATCAACACGGTTAATTTTGATGCCGGTACTCTTTGTGAAGTCGGCGTAAAGCGCTTCATCTGTTGGGTAATGCCGTGCTGAATAAATGTTGATGAAAGCCCCACTCGTTTGGGCCATCGGTATTTGAGGTGCTAAGCCAGCACAAGCCAGAAGAAAAATAGCGGTTAATTTGAATAATTTAGGACTCATTATTTTGATTTCAGGCCAGAATGAGCCAATTTTACATCAAATAAGAATCATTCTCATTTAGAGATTAAAAAAATAGGCCGATTTAAACAGGCATCAAACCAAGCGATCAAAGGTCACCACATGGTCAACCTCTGCGCGAATGCCGATCCACTCACCCAGGGTGTGATCGTGGTGGCTTGGCACATGCGCCATGACCGTCTCCCCAGATTTCAAGCGCAAGGTGTAAAGAAACTCTGAACCCCTGAAGGCTTTTCTCAAAATTTCAGCCTGAACAGGCGCGGCGTCGTCGTGAACAATGTCATCGGCACGCAACAACACATCGCAGGCTTGAGTGTCCTCGCCTTCAGTGCCAGAGGCAAGGTCTGAATCACTTAAATCACCCAAGACCGTTTGCACATGAACATGCCCTTGGCTCACAAAGCGCACGCCTGGAATGAACACGCCATGACCGATGAACTCAGCCACAAACCTGGATGCGGGACGGTGGTACAAGTGATAGGCATCTGCCCATTGATGCAGATGGCCCTCTTGAATGACCCCAATCACATCGCCAATGGCAAAGGCCTCCAATTGGTCATGCGTCACAAACAAAGCCGTGGCATTTGCAGCTTTCAGGATGTTTCTGATTTCCATTGCCAATCGCTCGCGCAGGTCAACATCGAGATTAGAAAAAGGCTCATCCAATAGAAGCAAATCAGGCTTAGGCGCCAATGCTCTGGCCAATGCAACACGTTGCTGTTGGCCGCCAGAAAGTTCATGCGGAAATCGATCTTTTTCGCCCTCTAAACCAACCAGATGGAGAACTTCTTCAATGCGTTGAGCTTTGGCGGCCGGGGGTTGGCCATGAAGCCCGAAAGCGATGTTTGCAGCCACCGAGAGGTGCGGAAACAAAGCGTAATCCTGAAACACCATGCCCATGCGGCGTTTTTCTGGCGGCTCTGTAAAGCCATCCTGACTCACGACACGACCAGAAAGTTGAATTTGACCCGATGTCACCGGCTGAAGACCGGCAATGGCTCGCAGCAAAGTGGTTTTGCCGCAACCCGATGGCCCAATGAGAACGCCAATCTGCCCCGCTTTGAGTTGCAGAGAAACGCCATCAATTGCAGGGCCTTGATTGCCCGCGTAGCGCACTTCAACATGATTGACGGAGAGGTACATAAGTTGACATTGTAAAGAATGATCAAGACTCTCCCAATTGAGGCAATTCGGACCTCCTTACAATGCGGTAAGTGGCTGAACAGGACAAGGGCCTGTCTATCAATTTCATACCTTTCACTTTATCCAACGATGCATTATTTCCGACTTCGCTCGGCGGTCTTAATATTTTCAGCCCTGCTGATCACTTTGCCCCTATTGGCATTGATGGGATCATGGCTGGAGTGGAATGCTGCGTCGGCTCAAGTGTTGGGTGAACTTGGACAAACAGTTTTACCAGAATATATCCTCACAAGCTTGATCTTGTGTGTTGGCGTTGCTATAGGTGTCACTGTCTTGGGTTTGAGCGCCGCAGCAGCTGTGACTTTGTTTAGATTTCCAGGTCAAGCTTTTTTTGAATGGGCCTTGCTGTTACCCATGGCCATGCCAGCCTATGTGGTTGCTTATGCGTACACTGATTTTTTCCAATTCAGTGGCCCCCTTCAAAATCTCATCCGTTCGACTTGGTCTCTAGAGGGCCGCGTGTTTCCTGAGATTCGCAGCATTGGCGGCGCTGTCTTCGTGTTCTCACTGACGCTCTACCCTTATGTTTATTTACTGGCAAGAACCGCATTGAGCGAACGTGCCTCGCACCTGATGGAAGCGGCGCGCACCTTGGGGGCTCCCCTTGGCAGGCGCATTACCGAAATAGCCATTCCGCTTGCCAGACCCGCAGTTGCTGCAGGTGTGGCGCTGGCGCTGATGGAAACATTGGCTGATTATGGTGTTTCCAGTTATTTTGGAATTCAAACATTTACGGCCGGCGTTTACAAAGCATGGCTGATCATGGACAACCGCGTTGCAGCCGCTCAGCTGGCAACCATCTTGTTGTTTGCGGTGATGGCGTTATTGCATCTTGAGAAACTAGCGCAGGCAAGGGTTCGATTTACCTCAACCCAAGCTAACGCATCTTCTTCTTTTGAATCACACTCGACTGCTCTCAGCGCGCCCAAAGCAATGGCGCTCACTGGCTGGTGCAGTTTGCTGGTTTTGTTGGGCTTTGTCGTGCCGGTCTTTCTCATGCTGAAGCCTTTGTTTGATTCTGAAACTCTCATACCGTGGGGTAGATTCTGGGAGTGGTCTTTCAACAGTCTCTTTTTGGGTGTCGTCACGGCCGCGCTCGCTGTTGCATTCTCTTTGTTCATTGCTTTCAGCTTGAGAAACAAACCAGACGCATTGACTGGCATGATTGCGCAATGGATCGGACTGGGCTATGCCATTCCAGGCGCGGTGGTGGTTGTCGGGTTGCTATTGCCAGTCACTTGGTTGCAAATACAGTGGCCAGAATCTCAAGTGGGCTACTGGGTCACCGCTTCTGTTTTGGGCTTGGTATGGGCATACCTGGTCAGGTTTTGTGCGGTGGCACTGCAATCAATTCAAAGCGGCTATGCGCGGATTCCCACATCGCTTGACGATTCAGCGCTCACTTTGGGTGTTTCTGGCATACGTTTACTGCAGCGCGTTCATGCGCCTCTTCTCAAACGATCTGTGTTCGCAGCAGCATTGCTCGTGTTTGTTGATGTCATGAAGGAGTTACCTGCCACGCTGGTTTTACGTCCTTTCAACACCGACACATTGGCGGTTGTCGCCTTTCAACTTGCACGAGATGAAAGACTTGGAGAAGCAGCACTGCCCAGTCTGGCCTTGGTGTTGGTTGGGCTATTACCTGTATTGCTGCTGAGCCGTGCAATGCGGCAAAAAAATTGAACAGCGGCGCCTTAGCGATTTCCATGTCGATCTTGGCGTTCCCTCAAACTTCCGCTGGCTGTCGACTGATCTTCGCTTGAAGCTGAATGCACCTTGTCACCGCCTAACCATAGGCGCTCTTGCGCTAAACAACGGGGTCTGGCCCTAGCACCACTGGCCAAATAGTCTTGCAACAAAATGGCGCGTATCTGCTCAGTTGGCAAGCCCCTGACGCCCGTTAAGTGTTCAAACACCGCATCAACAAGTTCTTCGGGTGTGAGCTGATAGGACTTACCGGTGAGCTGCCAAAGCGCATCTGAGAAATCCAAGAATGACCAAAAGGCTGAGAAATGGGGCGCCACATGACTTAGAAGAATGGGAAGTGATTTTTTAAATCGCCCCGAGTTGGCCACTAAATCCCAATACTTGGCCATGCGCGTAAAGCGCTGAAGTGTCAGCGTGTCTAAATGTTGGGTTTGCTGAACGACATAAGGCGGCTGCGAGTCGTAGACCATGCCGTAAGTTTGCGTATGCCGATCAATGGGGGTGCCTCGAAGGCGCTTTAAAATTCCCAGTTGAATTTCTTGAGGGCCAATGGCCCACAGC
>Ga0114974_10003116_pt1 | contig 12616 bp, 11 predicted proteins | sample S_130206_EF_Meta_FD_87318 | JGI IMG/M metagenome (GOLD analysis project Ga0114974, IMG submission 87318) | Freshwater microbial communities from Lake Simoncouche, Canada to study carbon cycling - S_130206_EF_MetaG | ecosystem: Environmental > Aquatic > Freshwater > Lake | place: Lake...
ATCGGTTGCATTTTGAATCACAGGGTGGCGGATGTTTTACGAGTTTGCTTCAAGTCTATGACTTCAAAGCATGAAACGTTCAGGATGGTTTCAACCCCAATTCAGGGGGCCATTTGAGAGGGCCGGAACGGCTTGGCCTGCGCGCTTTATGTGATTGTGAAAGAGAAGTGTGGCCGGTAAAAACTGCGAGATACTATGGGCCAATCTTCTTTATCTCGCCGCGCCTTCTTCGCCATTGGCGCGGGAACACTGGTCGCCCCTTATGTCCGTGCCCAAAGCAAAACGGCCCCTCCGTTTCACGGCACTATTGTGGGTCACGGCGCGTTTCGTTACCGAGTGGACCTGTTGTGGAGCCAGGCGGATGCAGAGAAGCATCCCGTGCAGGACTGTCACGAAATGGTGCAGGTCGCCGATGGGCGCTTGTTTCTTCTTACCAATCACAGGCAAAACAATGTGCTGATCTACCAGGTTAACGGAACGCTGGCAGGAGCCTGGACATTGGGCCTGTCGGGCGCACACGGGCTTACGGTGCATCGCAACGCCGAGGGCGTAGAGTCTTTGTACATTACCGATACCGGTGGCCGTGTTCTCAAGACCACGCTCGAAGGGGAGATTTTGCAGGAGTTTGCCAGTCCCCTGACGAACGGAGTTTACGGAGCCAAGGAAACCTACAGCCCAACGGAGAGCGCGGTTGCACCCAATGGAGACGTGTACATTGCCGATGGCTATGGATCGCAATATATTCTTCGCTATGATCGGGACGGAAAGTTTTTGGGTAAGTTTGGAGGCAGGAGCACTCAGCCAAGCAATCCTGGTCGCTTTATGCAGGCGCACGGTGTGGCCATTGATCTGCGCGGGGATGTCCCGCTTTTAGTCTGCACGGAGCGGATACGAAACGAGTTCAACTGGTTCACACTCGACGGCACCCATGTGAGGGGAGTGTATCTCCCGGGCGCGTACATCAGCCGGCCTGTGATTTCAGGTTCGCACCTTTATTCGGGCGTTTGTTTTGGCGCGCGTCTGGATGATTACCGGATGTGGCAGCAGCGGGGTTTTGTGACGATCCTTGATGGGCAAGGAGTGGTGGTCTCCAACCCCGGAGGCCATGCGCCTGTTTATAAAGAAGACCGTCTGCAGTTGATGCTCCAGGATCAGCCTGTTTTCAAGAACTGCCATGATGTGGCTGTTGATACCGCCGGCAACCTGTATGTGTGCCAGTGGAATAGTGGCCGGGTTTATCCCTACAAACTGCACCGTGAGGGCTAGGGCGAGGTCCTGTCTCGTTCACGGGGGGCAGGCTGTTAAGATTGCGACGGCTCAGCCTCGGGGCCTCGATTGAATTTGAAAACGGTCGCCCATGGGTTCCCCATCCCCCTTTTTTAGGAAGCCTGATCTATGTCTGACAACCAACAGATTCGAGATAAGTTAATTAAAATCAAAGCCCTGTTTGCCGGAGCTTCTTCGGAGGGGGAGCGGCAGGCTGCGCAAGCAGCCATGGACAGGCTTAAAGGGCGCATCGAAGGCGGCGTAGACGGCCAACCCGTCGCGGACGCCAGGGTTGAATACCGTTTTTCATTCAACAATTCATGGTCGAAGAGGTTGTTTTTCGCCTTGTGTCGCTCAAAGGGCTACAGTCCCTATCGGTACGCTCGCATGCGGCGCACTTCCTCGTGCGTAAGAATCAGCGAGCACGAGTTGAATCGTAATTTGTGGCCGGAATATGTGGAAATGAACAAGGTGTTGGTTGAGTACCTCGGAGAGGTAGCGGACCAGATCATTGCTGACTGCATTAACCGTGACCGCTCTGATGCTGAAGTCTGCGAGGGGCTTCCCAGCCCAAATGTTTCGACGACGGAGTGCTGAGGAGTTTTCGGAGGGCGTGGTTCAATGGCCCCGAAATTAACTCCGTTATTTTGGTCTAGCGGGCAAAAATAGTGATAGGGGCAGGAACGCCTGTTGCGAAGAGTTCTTACGGTGGATTAGAGTCTTGTCTCAATTCTATTCCGTTTATGCAGCTCTCCGCCCCCCTTCGTCTTTTCACTATCTTCAGCGTGATCGCTCTTTTAATGCCGTCCTCTCCTGCGGTTGCGCAAACGCCTTTGGCAGTCCCTGAGGGCGTGACGTTCACTCGGGATATTGAGTTTTCGAATGTCGATGGGCAGCATCTCCAAGTGAACCTAGCCCAGCCACAGGGGGCGGGTAAGTTCCCTGCGGTGGTGTGTATTCATGGGGGAGGGTTCCGCGCCGGAAAGCGTGAGGGGTATGACAAGCTCTGCTTGAGGCTGGCCCAGAATGGATACGTCGCGCTAACGGTGACATACCGGTTGGCGCCAGCCTATCCCTTTCCGGCCGCTGTGCAGGATTGCAAGGCGGCAGTGCGGTGGCTTCGGGCCAACGCGGCAAAGTACAACGTCGATCCGGATGCCATCGGCGTGACAGGGGGGTCGGCGGGCGGACACCTTGCGCAGTTTTTGGGCGTGACTTCGGGAGTGGCGGAATTTGAAGGGGAGGGAAATTTGGGTCAATCGAGCCGGGTGTCGTGCGTTGTGAATTATTATGGTCCGAGCGATTTCACGAAGTCCTACGAAAAAAGCGTGGATGCGAAGGACGTATTGCCTCTTTTCTTTGGCGGCGACTTGTCGACCAAGTGGCGTGAACATGTCGTGGGAAGTCCTTTAAACTGGGTGACGCCATCTGCCGCGCCATCGCTTGTGGTACATGGAACCGAAGACAAATTTGTGGCCTACGAGCAGGCGGGATGGATGGTGGATCGGCTCAAGTCCTGTGCGATTGAGGCGGAGTTGCTCACGCTTGAGGGAGCGGGGCACGGTTTTAAGGGAGCGGAGCTTGAGAAGGCGGACGCTGCGCTGCTTGCGTTTTTTAACAAGCATTTAAAGCCCTCGAAATAGGGGAGTCTCGGGTGTTGTTTTTTCCAGACAAGGTCCCAAGAAATAAAACTTCAGCAACAGCCGTTTACAACAACTGCCAGAACTGGACTAAGCTCGGTTTGGGAAGTGCAAGGGTTGCTCAAGGTGGTGCTTGTAAACGGCGGTTGAAAAGTGCGGCGGGTGGCGCTGAGTGGCGCGGCGGTCGAAAAGTGCGGCACCTCCAAATTAAATAGGAAGATGTTGCGCGATATGGAACAATGGGCCGAAGTAAGCCGTAGAGTATTGGTAGAAGAAGTCATCAAGCGACAGGTCTTGCGAGAAACCGGGCTGCACTGGCAAACCCTCAAGAAGGTGCTGCACCACTCGGAGCCCCCCGGTTACCGGCAGGCGGCACCGCGTGTTCACGGGCATTAAAAAAGCCTTCGCCAGAGGACAGCGGTGGCGGCAGATGGATATTAACTGCGGAAGAAAGAGATCGTGCCCGTCTTGATAAGATTCTAAAAAACGGTAAGATAAACATCGAATTGACTTTGGCCCCTGCTTTTCCGGCAAAGGGGCAAGATTCGCTTCTATTCTTTAAGAAATCTGAACCTATCGTTCCCTTTTTTTCACCCACCTACCCCCCTCATGAACCCTTACGCATCTTCTCCGCTCCTCCTTGCGCTGGCGGGCCTTCTGTTTTTTGGAGGCACCACCTCCAGCGCAACAGCAGCCGACAGCGCAGTCCTCAAGTTTAATGACCAGACGCCCAAGGCTTATGATCTCACCGCGCGCGCCAGCGAGGTCGACCCAAAGGCGCAGCCGCATCCAGAGATTGAGTTTGGGTTTGAAAAAAATGGGAAGCCCGCAGACACAGAACGGGCCTCAGTGGACACCAGGGTGCCAGCACAGGGCAAACTCGTGATCTGGTTGATGGGTTATAATCAGGCGCTTTTCGAGCGGATCAATAGTTACGGCCTTCATGCTATCCAGGTGAGTTATGCCAACGGATGGTTTTCAAAGTTTAATAAAGAGCCGGCCCCCGCGGATGAACAGCACCTCGGCAATATCCGGCTGGAGGCGACGACAGGGATCAATGCCAGCGAGGCCGTGTCCATTCCTCAACCGGACTGCATGATGGAGCGGGCTTATCAATTTGTGAAGTGGCTCGCGAAAACGAATCCAGAAGGTAAATGGGAATTTTTTCTTGCGGCCGATGGAAAAGGGTTGGATTGGGAAAAGGTGATTGTCTCCGGCTCCTCCCACGGGGCCACCTCGGCCGCGCGGTTTGCGATTCAGCAGAAGGTGGCGCGCTGCGTCATGTTTTGCGGGCCCCGTGACCAATACGAATCCTGGCAGGGGCTTCCCTCGGCGACGCCGAAGAACCGTTTTTTTGGGTATAGTCACGTCTTGGATGGCGGATGGTCCGGGGATCATTATCCGCGGTCGTGGATTCTGATGGGCTTGAACAAGTTTGGGCCAATCGTGAATGCCGACGAGACGAAGGCGCCTTACGGGTTCTCCCGGCGCTTGATTACCGCCGCCGACGTCAAAGGCGATGCCGCGAAGGCCCATGGCTACGTGACGCCTAACGCAAAGAATTCGCCGAGGGATGCCTCCGGAAAGTACATTCAGGATGACGTTTGGCGTTATCTATTCACCTCGCCTGTGGATGACGTGGGGCAGTCGGTGGCTCCGGAGTCCGCCACGCGGATGAACTTGCGTGGCAAGTAGCGTTTGCTCGTCCTGGGCGCGTCTGTTGGACAGGGATTTCCACGCCGAGGTCGCCGCGGATGAGGGGGTCGGAGAAAAACTATAATCGTCACTAGCGGGATTGCCGGGGGCGTGTAGGTTTCCGCATGGAGCTACCACCCCTCGACCCGTTTGCAGGCTACCTCGAAGTTGTTTCGGTCCTCGACATCCTTGGGGCGAAGCGTGCCCGGTTGCTCGAAACGAAAAGGGATGCTGGAAGTGAAGGCGAAGCAGAAGAGGAAGAGCAAAACAGGGGGACGGAACCAGACGCCACCAGGGCAGCTTTATTGGCGCGGGTGGAGGGAGGTATTCGCGAAGCGCAGGAACTCCAGCGCGTTTACGAGGAGCGGATGGATGACGCTATTCACAATGCGGCGGATCGGGCGGACGCCCTGCGCGCGCTGTTTGATTCCATTTCAGTGCGGATGGCGCAAATGCAGTCGTGGATTGAAGATGCGGTCCACGGCCTTCCGGAAGAGGATCGGGAGGAATGGGATTTGCTGGTCAGCGATTACGAACGGATTCGCGAGCAGCTTGGAAACAGTTTTCCCTCGGACGCCGATGGGCCGGACTTTATGTGAGGCGCCCGATCCATAGGCCGGATAAGCGGCGGCGACGCACTTTTTGGCGGTGGTTTTTTCGCCGAACTACGGAAGCCGGATTGGCACTTTCAATCTGAGCGCGGCCAGCCGCAAGCTTCGTGCCGGGCGTCTGCGGTTCTGTGCTCGTCTGCGGTGCGGCCGCGAGGGGCCCTGCTTCTTCCGCTCGCTCATAGTGCGGGTTAATCTTCGCGAGTCGAAATGCCGGCTTATTTTCTTCGTGCGAGGTAAACCGTGCTCGCAGAGTCGCGTTCCAGAAGGGGGTTAAAAAAGCGGACCACCTTGGCCTCACAATCTCCGAAAACAAGGCTCAGCGTTGCCAAAAATTCAGCGTCGGGCGCATCGTCCGACCAAAGGGCGAAGACGCCCCCAGGATGCAATTGGCTGGAAAGCTGCCGGAGTCCGGATTCGCTGTAAAAGGCGCCGTGCCGGAGGTGGAGAAGGTTTTTTGGGGAATGGTCGATATCGAGGAGGACGGCGTGAAATCGGCGGCCGGGATTGAGCGGATCGAAGCCGAGTTGTGGATCGGCGGCGAGGGCGAAGAAATCGCCGTGGACAAACCGGCAGCGCGGGTCGGCTGTGAGTTCCGGCCCCAAGGGAACCAGTCCCGTCTGATGCCATTCAATGACGGCCTCCATGAAATCGACGACCAGCAGGGAGCCCACGGTTGAGTGGTTGAGCGCGGCGCGCGCCGTATATCCGAGGCCAAGCCCGCCCACGACGACGTCGAGATTGTCTCCGTCGAGCAAACCCAGTCCGAGGTCTGCGAGAGCGACTTCGACGTCGTGGAAGAGGCTGGACATCAGGAAATCGTCGCCAAGTTTCACCTCGAACACTTCGAGGTCGTCGAGTTCCCTGACGCGCCTGCGTCGCAGGGTGAGATCCCCAAGGGGCGTCTGACGGTAGTCCAATTCTGCAAAAGCGGCGCTCATTTCAATAGGGAAGGGAAGGCGATCGCTGATGGGAAGCGTAATCCATGACTAGATTGGCGGCAATCTACGGGCGGGGGGAAGAAGCGTCAGTGAATGCGTTTTGAGGCAGATCGGCTTGCCGCAAGGGCTTCCGGGTGGCAGAAGAAGGCAGGCATTCTGCTGCATTGCAACTAGAGGGCCCCGCTCCGATGCTGCCCCACCCTCATTCCATTGCCCCCGCTTTAAAGTCTGAACTACTGCGTATCGCCTCCATCCTTTTCATGAAACGAATCGCGTTTTCTGCACTTCCTTTTGTCCTTTTTACTCTGGCCGCCACGGCCGTGGAGGACGGGAAGGAAATAGTGCCAATCGAGTTATTTACGGTTCCCGCCGGCTTGGAGGTCAAAGTGTGGGCGACTACGCCTTTGCTTTATAACCCAACGAACATTGATTTTGATGCCGAAGGGCGGCTTTGGGTAGCCGAAGGGGTCAACTACCGGCGTGCCCCCGTTCGGCCGGAGGGTGACAGGATTGTGGTTCTGGAGGACACCGACCATGACGGAAAGGCCGATTCGAGCCAGGTTTTCATTCAGGACCCCGACCTCGTGGCGCCGTTGGGTATCGCCATTTTAGACAATAAAATTGTGGTGTCACAGCCTCCCGATTTGCTCGTTTTTACCGATGTCAATGGGGACCGCAAATTCGACCCTGCAACGGACAAAAGGGAGGTGCTTCTCACCGGGTTCAACGGGCGCAATCACGACCACAGCCTGCACGCCGTCACGGCTGGTCCCGACGGGCTTTGGTACATCAACCACGGCAACACGGGCGCGGTTTTCACGGACAAATCAGGGAAAACGTTCCGCATCGGAAGTCCGTACGATCCGACCAACGGCCGGAAAAATCCCCTCAAGCCGCAGCTGCTCAACCCGACGGAAGTTGCTGGTCAAAAGAGTGATGACGGCCGGGTATGGGTTGGGGGTTTTACGGCTCGGATGCAGCCCGACGGGTCCCGTGTGGAGATCATTGGCCACAATTACAGGAACAGTTTTGAGCAGACAGTGACGTCTTTGGGAGACGTTTTTCAAAGCGACAATGACGATCCGCCCGCGTGCCGGGTCAGCGCGGTGATGGAGTATGGCAACGCGGGATTTGCCTCCAGTGACGGCAAGCGTTCCTGGGGCGCGGATGCCCGCCCTGGACAACCGACACCGGTGGCGGAATGGCGCCAGGAAGATCCAGGCTCCATGCCTGCCGGCGATGTTTATGGGGGAGGTTCTCCGACGGGTGTCGCTTTTTATGAAAACGGGGCGCTTGGAGAGGAGTGGCGCGGAACGCTTCTGACGTGTGAAGCTGGTCGTAATGTGGTGTTTGGATACAAGCCCAAGCTCGAGGGAGCGGACTGGAAGCTGGAACGTTTTGATTTCCTGACCTCAAACAAAGAGAAAAACTTTGCGGGTTCGGATTTCACGGGTGGCGGCAAAAGCGCTACCAGTGAGGTGCCGACGCTTTTTCGGCCGTCTGATGTGTGCGTGGGGCCGGATGGGGCGCTGTACGTGGCGGACTGGTTCGATGCTCAAGTAGGGGGGCACGGTACGCTGGACAAAGTATGGATCGGAACGATTTACCGCATTGCTCCGAAGGGATTTGAATCGAAGGTTCCCAAGCTGGATCTCACTAAGACGGAAGGGCAGATTGCCGCGCTCAAGAGTCCCGCGGTGAACGTGCGCTACGGAGGGTTCATTCGGCTGAAGGCGCAGGGGGAGGCGGCAGTTCCGGCTGTGGCTGAGTTGCTTGTGGATGAGAATCCGTATATTGCGGCACGTGCCGTCTGGCTGCTGGCGCAGATGGGGGCGTCGGGGAAGGCGAAGGTCATGGAATGGGTGGACTCCAAGGACGAGGCCAAGCGGTTGGTGGCCTTCCGGGCGTTGCGGCGGGCGGGCGGGGATTTCCTGGGCTTGGCCGGCAAGCTGGCCTTGGATGCGTCCGCCGCGGTGCGGCGCGATGTGGCGATCTCGCTCCGAAACGTACCGGCGGCCCAGAGCGTGCCGCTGCTGGTTCAGATTGCACGGGGTTACGATGGTGTGGACCGTGCGTATCTTGAAGCCTTTGGGACGGGCTCGCAGGGCAAGGAGGGGGAGGTTTTTGCGGCGGTTCAGGCGGCCCTTGGGGCGCCGTCGGCGCAGTGGAGCGAGGGTTTTGCGCGCCTTGCGTGGCGCCTGCACGTGCCGGCTGCACTGCCGCTGCTGAGCGCGAGGGTTCTGGACTCGGGGCTCTCGGACGCGCAGCGCAAACTGGCGATGGATACCATTGCATTTACGCCGGGCCGGGAGGCGGCCGAGGCAATGATCGGGCTTGCGGCGGATAAAAGCCTGCCTGTCGCAAAAGAGGTGCTCTGGTGGCTCAATAACCGCAGGGGTAGCCTTTGGAAGGCGGTTGGACTCACCCAGCTCATGCGGGAGCGCGGGTTGCTTGTGGAAACGCCCCCTCAGGAAGTCGTTTCTCCCGAACCTTCGCCGCGGGCTGCAGATTTTCCTAGCGTGGCGGACGTGGTGGCGCTTGCGGGGGATGCGGCTCGTGGGCAGGCGGCGGTTGCCGTCTGTTATTCGTGCCACAAAATCGGCTCGCAAGGTTTGGGCTTCGGTCCCGAACTGACGACTTACGGGGCGACCCAACCGGTGGAGGTGATCGTCAAAGCGATTCTGAACCCATCGGCTGACATTGCTTTTAACTTTGAGGGCAGCCGGATTGAGACTGTCGACGGAGTTCGTGTGGACGGGATCGTTCTGACGAAGGGCGATCCGACGGTTATTAAATGCGTGGGCGGCTTGGTGCAGTCCATCGCCGAGGACAAAATCAAATCGATCACCCGGTTTGAGCGTTCCCTCATGGCGAGCCCCGAAACGTTGGGGCTCACGGCTCAATCGGTCGCCGATATCGTGGCCTATCTCAAATCCGGGGCCGAAAAGTAGAGGACGAGAATGTTCCGGCGTGTTGCGACCCGCGGGTGATTCCTTTGGGTGGCGGCGTTCTCGCCGGATCAAGGGTGATCCGGCGGCCTGAATGAGCGGCTGAAGGGGCGGAAGCCCTTAGATGATGGTTCCCGAGGGGATGATTGCGTCCTTCGGGATCACCACGATGCCATCGCGGATGAAGAATTGATCGCCGTCGAAGGTGTCGGGTTTTCCCGCTGGATTGATCACGACGCCGTCGCCGATACGAGCGTTTTTGTCGATGATGGCATTTTCGATGTGGCAGTTGCGGCCGACCCCGATGGCGGGCGCACCGTTTGGGCGGGCCAGTTCGGAGTCGAAATAATCGGCTCCCATCATCACGCAGTTGCGCAGGACACTTCCGACCTCGATGACGCTGCGGATGCCGATGACGGCGCGCTCGATAGTGGCTTCCGTAATGACGCAGCCATCGGAGACGACCGCTTCGCGGACGGTTGCGGAGTTGATCTTGCTCGCGGGCAGGAAGCGTGCATGGGTAAAAATGGGGGCCTCGGAATCGAAGAAGTTAAACGGAGGCAGGGTGCGCGCGAGCGCGAGGTTGGCGTCGAAGAAAGACCGGATCGTGCCGATATCTTCCCAGTAGCCTTGGAAAATATAGGCGGAGACTTTCGCCTTGTGGATTTGTTCGGGGATGACGTTTTTGCCGAAGTCCACGTGCTGGTTGTCGAGCGCCTGGATCAGCGCGTCGCGGTTAAAAACGTAGATCCCCATGGAGGCCTGGTAGAGCTCTGCGTCGGCTGCTTTGCCGAGTTTTTCGAGCAGTTTTGGGCCGATCCGAAGGGCCTCCAAAACCGCGGGATCTTTGGGTTTTTCCACGAATTCGGAAATGCGCCGGTTGGCGTCGGAGCGCATGATTCCGAAGCTAGAGGCGTCCTGGCGTGAGACGGGGGTGGTGGCGATGGTAATGTCGGCGCCGGTTTCGATGTGGCGCGCGAGCACGTCGCGGAAGTCCATTCTGTAGAGTTGGTCGCCGGAAAGGATGATGAAATGGTCGTACTGGGAGTTGAGGAAGTCCCGGAGGTTTTGACGCACGGCATCTGCGGTGCCTTGGTACCAGCGCTCGCCACTGGGGGTCTGCTGGGCGGCGAGGATTTCAACGAAGGCCTTGGAAAAATCGTCGAACTTGTAGGCTGCGTGAATGTGGCGGTGCAGGGAAACGCTGTTGAACTGCGTGAGCACAAAAATGCCACGGAGGCCGCTGTTGATGCAATTGCTCACCGCGATGTCGACGATACGATATTTGCCCGCGAGCGGGACTGCGGGCTTGGAGCGTTCCTTGGTGAGCGGGAAGAGCCGGGAGCCGGCGCCGCCGCCCATGATGATTGCGAGGGTTTTGTCAGTGATGGAGGTCCAGTTCTGCATGCTCATGAGATGAAGGGCGGGGTTCGGGTTGGGGATGACTTTGAAAGCATGTCCTATCCCGAGGGCCCCTGCCGAGCGGGTTTTATAGGAAGTTATTTTACGCGGAGGCCAGGTGCTCCTAGAGTTGGGAACTTATGTGCGGAATTGTTGGATACATCGGAAAACAGGAAGCCGTTCCCTTTCTTTTGGACGGACTGCGTCGTCTCGAATACCGGGGTTACGACAGCGCAGGGATCGCCGTATTGAATGCGGATGGAATCGCTCTTCGCAAGCGTATTGGTCGTATTGCAAACTTGGCGGAACTGCTGCAGGAATCGCCGGTGGAGGGAAAGATCGGGATTTCCCACACCCGTTGGGCGACCCACGGCGCGGTGACCGACGCCAATGCCCATCCGCATGGGGACCAGACCGGGGCGCTCGCCTTGGTGCACAACGGGGTGATTGAAAACCACGGGACGCTGCGCGAGGCGCTTATGCGCGATGGTCATGTGTTTGTCTCGCAGACGGACACCGAGGTGCTTGCGCATCTGGTGGGCAAGCATTTTGCCGAGGGCGGCCCGGGCGCGTCGGCGGCTCGGCTGGTGGAGGCGGTGCGCAGCGCGCTGCGGCAGGTGGTGGGGACGTACGGGATCGCGGTGGTGCACCGGGATCTCCCTGGGGTGCTGGTGGGGGCGCGCCGGGGGAGCCCGCTGGTGCTGGGGATTGGGAAAGGGGAGCATTTTCTAGCGAGCGATGTGAGCGCGATCGCCAGTCACACTCGGGAGGTGGTTTACCTCAAAGACTTTGACATTGCATCGGTGACGGCGGAGGGGTTTGAGCTTTCGACGCTGTTGGGGGGGCTCAGCGGCTATGAAATCAAGGCAGTGGAGTTCCAGGAGAAGGACGTGGATAAGGGGGATTACCCCCATTTCATGCTGAAGGAAATTTTTGAGCAGCCCGAAACCATCCGGGACGCGATGCGCGGCCGGCTTTCCCGGGAGGAGGCCACGGCCAAGCTGGGCGGTTTGAACATGACAAACGCTGAATTGCGCGCGGTGGAGCGCGTGGTGCTCACCGGCTGCGGCACGGCTTTCCACGCGGCCATGGTGGGGGAGCATCTGATTGAACATCTCGCGCATATTCCGGCGGAGGTGGAGTTCGCCTCTGAGTTTCGCTACCGGAACATGCCCCTGCCCAAGGACGTTTTGGTGTTTGCCCTGAGCCAGAGCGGTGAAACGGCCGACACACTCGCCGCAGTCCGCGAGAGCCAGCGCAAAGGCCACCGGACTTTGGGGATCTGCAACAATGTGGCCTCCACAATCGCGCGGGAAAGCGACGGAGGGGTGTACATGCACGCGGGCACGGAGATCGGGGTGGCGGCGACCAAGAGTTTCACCAGCCAGTGTGTGGTGCTGACGCTCCTGGCGTTTCTCAACGGGCGCATCAGGCATTTGTCCAGCTCGCAGGGGCTGCGGATGATCGACGAACTGGAGGCCATTCCAGACAAGGTGCGGGAAATCTTGAAGCTTTCAGACCAGATCCGCGAGATCGCGAGGAAGTACGCGCACGCGCAGTCCATGATGTTTCTGGGACGGCAGTTTAACTATCCCGTGGCGTTGGAGGGGGCGCTCAAGATGAAGGAGATATCCTACATCCACGCGAGCGGGCACCCGAGTGCTGAACTCAAGCACGGGATCATCGCCCTGATCACGCCCGAGCTGCCCTCGGTGTTTATTGCGCCGGAGGACAGTGTTTTTGAGAAAAACCTGAGTAACATCGAGGAGGTACGGGCGCGCAAGGGGCCTGTGATTGGGATCGGGTCGGAGGGGAGCCGGCGCTTGGAGCAAGTCTGCGACGACACCATTTTGATTCCGCGGTGCCCGGACTATCTTTCGCCGATCCTGAACGCGATTCCGCTGCAGTTGCTGGCCTACCACACTGCGGTGGCGCTGGGCTGCGACGTGGATAAACCGCGCAATTTAGCCAAAAGTGTGACGGTGGAATAGGGGGAATGGGATTCCCTGGGAGGCTGTTGCATTTTGGCTTTATTGTGATTTACGCATTAACTGTTCATTTCCGTCTGCCCCCCCCGGCGTTCCCCCCTTGCAGCCTCGATTCAGGGGTTGCCTGAA
>Ga0114974_10003118_pt1 | contig 12615 bp, 7 predicted proteins | sample S_130206_EF_Meta_FD_87318 | JGI IMG/M metagenome (GOLD analysis project Ga0114974, IMG submission 87318) | Freshwater microbial communities from Lake Simoncouche, Canada to study carbon cycling - S_130206_EF_MetaG | ecosystem: Environmental > Aquatic > Freshwater > Lake | place: Lake...
AGCGACCGCAGCGTGCCGGTGTTGCGCAGCCTGCAGCAGATGTTCGGCCACGGGCGTCTGGCCGGCAGCGGTTATCTGTCGATCCTGCCGGTGGATCAGGGTATTGAACACAGCGGCGGCGCGTCGTTCGCGAAGAACCCGGCGTACTTCGACCCCGAGAACATCGTCAAACTGGCGATCGAAGGCGGCTGCAATGCGGTGGCCTCGACGCTCGGCGTGTTGGGCTCGGTGGCGCGCAAGTACGCGCACAAGATTCCGTTCATGGTGAAGATCAACCACAACGAATTTCTCACCTATCCGAACAAGTTCGACCAGATCATGTTTTCCAACCTGAAGCAGGCCCGCGACATGGGCGCGGTGTCGGTGGGGGCGACGATTTATTTCGGTTCCGATCAATCGGCGCGCCAGATCGTTGAGGTCTCGCAGGCGTTTGCCGCCGCGCACGAACTGGGCATGGCGACAGTGCTGTGGTGTTACCTGCGCAATCCGGCTTTCAAGAGCGACAAGGATTACCACGTCTCCGCCGATCTGACCGGTCAGGCCAATCACCTGGGCGTCACCATCCAGGCCGACATCATCAAACAGAAAGCGCCCGAGAACAACGGCGGCTATCTGTCGCTCGACAGCAAGGAAAATCCTTACGGCAAAAGTGACAAGCGCATGTATTCAGAATTGTCGACCGATCATCCGATCGATCTTACGCGCTATCAGGTTGCCAACTGTTATATGGGCCGCGCCGGCTTGATCAATTCCGGCGGCGCGTCGGGGGCGAATGATTTGTTCGATGCCGTACGCACCGCGGTGATCAACAAGCGTGCCGGCGGCATGGGCATGATCTCGGGTCGCAAGGCGTTTCAGAAACCGATGAAGGATGGCGTCGCGCTGCTCAACGCGATTCAGGACGTCTATCTGGCCAAGGAGATTGGCCTCGCCTAGGGCGTTCGATCTGCTGGTGCCGGCCCTGCGATGATCGGGCCGGCACCAGCGCCAGCAACGCGATGCTCGGCGTGGTCAGCGCGTGTATTGCTCAGCCGTCGTCACGCAGGCCGCGGCCGACCGCCCATACCGCCGCTTCGAGTCGTGAGCGAAAGCCGAGTTTCTTCAGCAGGTTTTTGACATGGACTTTGACCGTGGCCTCGGTGATATCGAGGTTGCGGGCGATCAGTTTGTTGGCATGCCCCTGTGCCAGCGCGCCCAAGATTTCTTTTTCGCGCTCGGTGAGGGCGGCATCATCACGCTGGGCGGCGGTGGCTTCGTTGCGGATGGCGTGGGCCAGCATGCCGTTCAATGGCTCGCCGATTACCATGCGTCCGGCCAGCGTATTTTGTATCGCCGCGAGCAATTCCTCGGGCTCCATGTCCTTGAGCAGATAGCCATCGGCGCCGGCGCGGATCGCCGCCACCAGGTCGTCGGCGTGGTCCGAAACCGTCAGCACGACAACACGGCAATCAAGGCCGGCGTCGCGGATCGCCTTGAGTGTTTCGATGCCGCCCATGCCGCGCATGTGCAGATCCAGCAACACCAGATCCGGTTCGAGCTGGCGCGCCAGTGCCACCCCGTCTTCGCCGTTGGCGGCCTCGCCGATCACTTCCAGGCTGGGCGCCATCTCCAGCAGTTGACGCGCCCCTTTGCGAAACAGCGGGTGGTCGTCGATGATCAGAATGCGGTTACCCTCGCTCATGCGGCCTCCGGTGCGGCCGCGGTCTGGAAGCGGCCGCGTGGTGCGAGGCGCATTTCAACGTGCGTGCCGCCTTCCGCACGGCGTGCGACCTGCAGCGTGCCGCCGAGAGTGGCGGCGCGGTCGTGCATGATGGCCAGTCCGTAGTGATGAGGCGGCGTGGCGCTCTCGTCGATGCCGATGCCATCGTCATCGATGGTCACCACCAGCCGACCCTGCTCGAAGGTGAGGCGGATATCGGCGCGCCGGGCTTGTGCATGATGTTCGATGTTGGTGAGCGCCTCGCGGACGATTTGCAGCACGTGGATTTGTTCATTGGCGTCGAGTTCGTGACCGAGCAGATGATCGTGCAAATGCAGGCTCAGCCCGGTGCGCTGTGAGAATTCGCGGATGGTGTCCTGCAAGGCATCGGCGAGGCCGCGGCCGTCCATGCGCAGGCGGAAGGTGGTCAGCAGTTCGCGCAGCTGGCGGTAGGCGTTGTTCAGGCCGCCCTTGAGCTCGGCAACGATATCGGCGGCCGCGCCCTGTTTGTTTTCGGCCTGTGATTGCAGGCGCGCGACCTGGATTTTCAGATACGACAATGACTGCGCCAGCGAGTCGTGCAGTTCGCGTGCAATCACCGAGCGTTCATCCATCAAGGCGATGCGGCGGCGCTCGTCGCTGCGTTTGGCGGTGGCCAGCGCGGCGCCGATATGATGGCCGATCGATTCGAGCAGCTTCATTTTCCAATCGGCCAGTTCGGTACCCGGCGCGAGCTGCAACAGCATCACGCCGTAGCGGTTGCCGCCTTCAGCCAGCGGTACTGAGATCAGGTGCTCGTCAGCCTCGCCATCGATGGCGTGGATGGGGGATTCGTCCTTGCCGAAACATTCGTCGCAGCGATCCTGTTCGCACAGGTTGCCGGCAGCGGCCGCCGAGCTGCGGATGGCGATCGGAAAGCCGCGCTGGTTGGGCTCTTCGCGCGCGCAGATGGCGCTCGCCCTGACGCCGATCACGCGCTCGATGTCGCGCATGACATTGTCGAGCGTCGGTTGTGTCAGCGCATTCTCGGCCAGTGTACGGGTGGTGTTGTAGAGCACTTCGAGCGAGACGTTGCTGCGCCCGAGTTGTTCGGTTTTTTCCGCCACCTTCGCTTCCAGTGTGGCGTAGCTGCGGGCGAGGTCGGCGACCATGAAGTTGAACGACTGGCCGAGCTGCCCGAGCTCGTCGGCGCCGGTGTGTTCGGCGCGTGCGCTGAAATCGCCGGCGCGCACGCGTCGTGCGCAGCCCAGCACGTCGGCCAGCGGCAGGATGACCTGCGAACGCAGCAGATAGAGCGCGATGAACATGACGATAACGATGGCGAAGAGCGCGATGCCCTGGATCACACGCAGGATCTGGATGCGCCGTTCGAGGTCGTGCTCGAGCAGGTAGACCAGACGATCGACATCGAGCACGAAGCTGTTCATGCGATTGACGAAAGCCCCCTGCGCGACGGGGCCGGCGGCGGCCGTGCGTTCGATCGCCGGCTTGAGTTCCTCCGCCCAGGTGGTGGCGACGCGGTCGTAGGCGCGCCGTGTGGCGTCGTTGTAGTCCGCCGGCACGCGGTCGGCGAGCTGCTCGTTGCGCAGCCGCGTCTCGAACTCGTTGATTGAATTCTGCAGCCCATCGGCGTCTGCATTGTGCGCGCGCAGCACCTGCACGGTGATCCAGTACGTTTGCATGCGCAGGCTGCCGGCAAGATTAATGGCGGCGGCCTTGCCGGTGGACAGTTCGGCAAAGATGGTGGCGCTGATGGTGGCGGTGAGTGCGAGTGCGACGATCGCACCGAGCGAGATGCCAAGGCGCACAACCAGTGATTCGGAGAAAAAACGGCGTTTGATGGTCATGGTGTGATTCTCCGCGCCCGGCCGTCGGCGTGTTTGTTATTTGGGGTTACCCCCATTGTGCCCGTTTGCCCTGCGACGGGCCATAGCAGGCTGCCCTGGTTGCCCGCAAAGGCTTGTCCGGCGCGGCTTTCAGGCGAACCCATGTTTTTATGCGGCTACCCCTTAGTAGGTAGAAGAGCGGTATTTGCGCGCGCTGCGCTGTATATCGGCGCGCTCACGCTGCGCCTAGACTCCGGGCGAAATCAGCTCACGGGTGAGGTTCGCAATCATGGCAACACAAAACTACAAGGCGTGGTCGGTGGTCGCTTCGAGCACCATCGCATTCACGGTGTGCTTCATGGCGTGGATGATGTTTGCGGTGATCGGGATTCCGATCAAACTGAATCTTGGCTTGAACGAAACACAGTTTGGCATTCTGGTTGCACTGCCGGTGCTGACCGGTTCGTTGATTCGTCTGCCGCTGGGTATGTGGACGGATCGCTTTGGCGGCCGCATCGTGCTCTTTATTCTGATGCTCTCGACCGTGCTGCCGATCTGGATGATTTCGCGCGCCACCGAGTTCTGGCATTTTCTGCTGACCGGTTTGTTTGTTGGCGTCGCCGGCGGCTCGTTCACCGTCGGTATTGCGTATTGCGCGCGCTGGTTTCCGAAGCAGCGTCAGGGCCTGGCGATGGGCATTTTTGGCGCGGGCAACACCGGCGCCGCGGTCAACAAGCTGGTGGCGCCAACCATCGTGGTGGCTTTTGGCTGGGCGATGGTGCCGCAGGTGTATGCCGTCATCATGCTGGTGACCGCGGTGTTGTTCTGGTGTTTCAGCTATACCGACGCCGATCACGCCAGCGCTGCTACGCATGTCTCGGTGCGAGAGCAGCTCGCCGTGCTCAAGGATCCGACGGTCTGGCGTTACAGCCAGTATTACTCGATCGTCTTCGGCGGTTATGTCGCGCTCGCGCTGTGGATGACCAAGTACTACATCGCTGAATACGGCTTCGATCTGCAGCTGGCGGCCCTGCTGGCGGCGGGCTTTAGTATTCCCGGTGGCTTGTTGCGCGCGATCGGCGGCTGGTTTGCCGACAAATACGGCGCGCATACCGTGACGTGGTGGGTGTTGTGGGTGTCGCTGGTCTGTTTGTTCTTTTTGTCCTACCCGCAGACCGATTTGATCGTGCAGACGGTGGGCGGACCGAAGACCTTTCACTTCGGTCTTGATCCGGTGATGTTCACGATCTTGATGTTTACGATGGGCATCGCCTTTGCCATCGGCAAAGCCTCGGTGTTCAAGTACATCTCTGACGACTATCCACACAATATCGGCGTCGTTTCGGGGGTGGTCGGGCTGGCCGGCGGCCTCGGCGGTTTTATCCTGCCGATTATGTTTGGCCTGCTGGTCGATCTCACCGGGGTGCGCTCGTCGGCCTTCATGCTGATGTTCGGCGTGGTCTGGGTTTCGCTGATGTGGATGTATTTCGCCGAGGTGCGCCCGCTGGGCGCTGCGCGCGCCGCGCGCTTCCCTGAGCCGGTGCATTTCTCCCAATAGACGCGACGACCATGACCCTGCCTGCCGCGATCGCCTGGCACCCTGAAGACCCTGCCTTCTGGGAGGCCGAAGGACGCGCGGTTGCCAATCGCAATCTGTGGATATCGATCCCCGCGCTCTCGCTGGCGTTCTCGGTGTGGATGGTGTGGAGCGTGGTGGTGGTGAACCTGCCGCAGGCCGGCTTTGGTTTCTCGACGCCGGCGCTGTTCTGGCTGTCGGCGTTGCCGGCGCTAAGCGGTGCGCTGTTGCGCTTGTTACATGCGCGCCTGTTGCCGCTCTTCGGCGGCCGCCGCTGGACTGCGATATCGACCGCCTTGCTATTGCTGCCGACCTTGGGCATGGGCTATGCGGTGCGGGAGGCGACGACACCGTATGCGGTGTTTGTTCTGCTTGCCTTGTTATGCGGACTTGGTGGCGGCAACTTCGCCTCCAGCATGGCGAATATCAATCTGTTTTTTCCGCGTGCGCGCAAGGCCACCGCGGTGGGTCTCAACGCCGGTCTCGGTAACCTCGGTGTTTCGCTGGTGCAGTTTGTGGTGCCCTTGGTGATTACCGCCAGCTGGTTCGGCAGTCTGGGCGGCGAGCCGCAAGCGGTGGCGGGCGGCCGCTCGTTGTGGCTGCAAAACGCCGGCTTCGTCTGGGTGCCGCTGATCGTGGTGTGTGCGCTGGCCGCGTGGTTTGGCATGGACGACATTGCTGTGACGCGCGTGGCACCACGCCCGCAGGCCCGGCTGTTCGGGCGTGCGCATGGCTGGATCATGGGCTGGCTTTACCTGGGCACCTTTGGTTCTTTCCTCGGTTATGCGGCGGGTTTTCCGCTTCTGGGGCGCAGCCAGTTTCCACAGGCGGATGTGCTGGTCTACGCCTGGCTGGGGCCGCTGCTCGGTGCTTTGATCCGGCCGCTAGGCGGCTGGTTGTCCGACAAGCTCGGCGGCGCCCAGGTCACATTTTGGAATTTCATCGCCATGGCCGGTGCGGTCGCCGGTGTGTTGTGCTTTCTGCCGGCAGCGGGTGAGGCCGGTAACTTTCACGGCTTTCTCACCATGTTCATGCTGTTGTTTATCAGCGCCGGACTTGGCAACGGCTCTACCGGGCGGATGCGGCCTGCTACAGCCGCAGGTGGGGGAGCGCTTCAACCGGCCGTGCAACCGGCTTTTTCTTCGGCGCTTGCCGCCTGCGGTGGTTTTTTTATTCCGGGGTGCTATGGCGCGGCGACCCTGATCACCGGATCGGCGGCGCCGGCGCACTACGTTTTTTTATTTTTTTATCTGACCTGCATCGCGCTGACCTGGTGGTTTTACGCGCGACCGCAGGCGGCGTCGCGCACATGAACGCAGATAACCCGTTTGATTTTGTTTTTTTCGACGCCACACCGACAGGGAGTGATCAGCATGGCCTGGCTTAAGAAGTGGGAACCCGAGAACACGCAATTCTGGCAGGACGGTGGCAGCGCGATTGCGTGGCGCACGCTGATACTGACGACCTTTTCATTGATCGCTTCGTTCGCCACCTGGTTCGTGATGAGCGCGGTGGTGGTGCGCATGCCCGGCCTTGGCTTCAAGTTCGACACCATGCAACTGTTCTGGCTGGCGGCGATGCCGGGGCTGGCCGGCGGCACCCTGCGCTTGATCCATGCGTTTCTGATTCCGATCTTCGGCACGCGCATGACGGTCACCACCTCGACCTTCCTCAAGCTGATTCCGATGGTGTGGCTGGGCTTTGCGATCCAGGACAACACCACGTCCTTCAACACTTTCATGATCATCGCTTTTTTGTGCGGCATGGGTGGCGGCGATTTTTCTTCGTATATGCCCTCGAGCAGCCTGTTTTTTCCCAAGCGCTTGCAGGGTACCGCGATGGGCATCCAGGCGGGCATCGGTAACTTCGGTGTCAGCCTCACGCAGTTCATTACGCCGTGGATCATCGGCTTTGCCGCGTTGGGCGCGGTGGTCGGCGCGCCGCAGGCTTTCAATACCGCCACCGTGATTAAAGACGTGGTGGTCAGCAAGAGCGGTGGCGTGGTGACCGCGGTGGTTTTCAAGAAACCCGAACTGGCCGCCGCACTGGCGGTCAGCAAGGATGACGCCGGGGTGGTCAACGGCGTGGCCTTGAAGGACGGGGAGGCCGGCCGCAACCTCAAGCTCGAGGTGAAGAAGAACACGGCCGGGGCGGTCACCGACGTGCAACTCAGCGTGCTGGTGAAAAAGGAGCTGTATTTGCAGAACGCGGCGTTCTGGTATGTGCCTTATCTGCTGCTGGCGGGAATTTTGTGCGGCATCTTTTTACGCAGCGTGCCGGTCAAGGCCTCGTTCGGCGACCAGCTCGACATCATGCGCAACAAGCACACCTGGTTTTGCGTCATCACTTACATCATGACCTTCGGTTCGTTCTCCGGGTTCTCGGCGGCGTTCCCGATCATGATCAAAACCATCTACGGCGTGTTTGACGGCGCGCCCGAGCCGCTGAAATACGCTTACCTCGGGCCGCTGGTCGGCTCGCTGATCCGCACGGTTGGCGGCCCGCTCAGCGACCGCTATGGCGGCGGCATCTGGACGCAGGTGTCCGGTGCAGGGTTGATTGCCGGCTGTCTCTATCTGATCTTTGGCGGTTATCTGTCGCCGACTTCGGTGGATCAGTTCGACGGCTTTCTGTGGGGCATGTTGTGGATCTTCCTGATGGCCGGTGTCGGCAATTTCGCCACCTTCCGTCAGTATCCGATCATCTTCGCGCATTCACCGCGACAGGGCGCACAGGTGCTCGGTTGGACCGGCGCGTGGGCGGCCTACGGCCCGTTTGTCTTCTCGTCATTGATCGGCGCCTCGATCACCAGCACGGGGTCGGCGGCGGCCTTCTTCTGGGGGGCGATCGGCTTTTATGTGCTCGCCTCGCTGATCAACTGGATCTACTACACACGACCCGGTGCGGTACGCGGCGACTGGGGCACCGGCAAGACGTGGTGGGATCGCATCAGCGAAGCGGAGCGCGAAACGATACGCGCCCGCGCCTGATGCCGCCGCCGGCAAAACATCGCGTGATGCGCGCGCTCCCATGCTCGATTTGATGGTCACTGTTGGCGGCATCGTCTACGGCGTCCTGCTGGTGGCGGCGGGCTGCCTGCGCAACCGTCATCTCGAGTGGTTGCGGATCGATGCGCTGATGGTGCCCAGGCCGGGCGAGCGTAGCCGCCTGCTCAACCCGCTGCTCGGATTATTGCTGATCGCTTACGAAGTCTATTCATTGCTTGGCTGATTTTTTTCAACTTGCACCGCGCGAATTCACTGCACAAAGAGGCACATCATGAGTCACTTTCTCGATCGACTGACCTATTTTTCACAACCCCGCGAGTCGTTCGCCGGCGGTCATGGCGTGACCAGCGGTGAAGACCGCACCTGGGAGGACGCCTATCGCAACCGCTGGGCGCACGACAAGATCGTGCGTTCCACCCACGGCGTGAATTGCACCGGCTCGTGTTCCTGGAAGATTTACGTCAAGGGCGGCATCGTCACCTGGGAGACCCAGCAGACCGATTACCCGCGCACGCGCTGGGACATGCCCAATCACGAGCCACGCGGTTGTGCGCGCGGCGCCAGTTACAGCTGGTATTTGTATAGCGCCAATCGCGTCAAGTATCCGCTCGTCCGCGGTCGCTTGCTGAAGAGCTGGCGCACTGCGCGGCTGACCCAGGAGCCGGTCGCCGCGTGGGCGTCGATCGTCGCCTCCGATGCCACCCGCGAGGACTATCAGCGTGTGCGCGGCCTTGGTGGTTTCGTGCGTTCGACCTGGGATGAGGTCAACGAGATCATCGCTGCGGCCAACATACACACCATTAAAAAGCACGGCCCCGACCGCGTCATCGGTTTCTCACCGATTCCCGCCATGTCGATGGTCAGTTATGCCGCAGGCTCGCGCTATCTCAGTTTGATCGGCGGCGTGTGCATGAGCTTTTACGACTGGTATTGCGATCTGCCGCCGTCGAGCCCGCAGGTGTGGGGCGAGCAAACCGATGTGCCCGAATCAGCCGATTGGTATAACTCGCATTTCATCATCGCCTGGGGTTCGAACGTGCCGCAGACCCGCACGCCCGACGCGCATTTCTTTACCGAGGTGCGTTACAAGGGGGCGAAGACGGTGGCGGTGACGCCTGATTATTCCGAGGTCGCCAAGCTCGCCGACATCTGGATGCATCCGAAGCAGGGCACCGATGCGGCGGTGGCGATGGCGATGGGCCACGTCATCCTCAAGGAATTTTATTTCCCCGATAGCGGTGAGCGCAGCGCTTACTTTGACGATTACGTGCGCCGCTACACCGACATGCCGATGCTGGTGATGTTGAAGGAGCACACGCTGCCGGACGGCGCAGTGATCATGGTGCCCGACCGCTATGTACGGGCCTCTGATTTCAACGGCAAGCTCGGTCAGGACAACAACCCGGAATGGAAGACGGTCGCTTTCGACGAGGCCGGCAAGGTGGTGCTGCCCCACGGGGCGATCGGCTTTCGCTGGGGCGCGGACGGTCGTGCCGACCAGGGGCAGTGGAATCTCGAGGCCAAGGAAGCGCGGCACGGCGGCGCGGTCAAACTCAAGCTGTCGCTGCTCGAAGGTGAAACACCCGGCACCGCCACGGCGAAAGTTGGTTTTCCGTATTTCGGCGGCATCGTCAGCGAGCATTTTCCCAACAACAAGCAGACTGATGTTCTGGTGCGTACCGTGCCCGTACAGCGCATCACGCTTGGCAAGGCGGGTGACCAACGCGACGCACTGGTTGCCACCGTATTCGATCTGCAGGTCGCCAACTATGGTGTGGCGCGCGGGCTGCCCGGTGAACTGGCGGCCCAGGACTTTGACGACGACACGCCCTATACCCCGGCGTGGCAGGAGCGCATCACCGGCACGCCGCGCGCACAGTTGATCGAGGTGGCGCGCGAGTTTGCAGAAAACGCGCACAAGACCCATGGCAAGTCGATGGTGATCATCGGCGCGGCGATGAACCACTGGTATCACAGCGACATGAATTATCGCGGTGTCATCAATATGCTGATGATGTGCGGCTGCATCGGCCAGAGCGGCGGCGGCTGGGCGCATTACGTCGGCCAGGAGAAGCTGCGTCCGCAGACCGGCTGGACGGCGCTGGCGTTCGCGCTCGACTGGATCCGGCCACCACGCCAGATGAACAGCACCAGCTTTTTCTACGCGCATACCGACCAGTGGCGTTACGAAAAGCTGGGTATGGAAGAGGTGATTTCGCCGCTGGCCGACAAGAAGCTCTATGCCGGCAGCATGATTGATTACAACGTACGCGCCGAGCGCATGGGCTGGCTGCCGAGTGCGCCGCAGCTGCAGACCAATCCGCTGCAGGTGGTGCGTGATGCGGCCGCCGCCGGTGTCGAGACCAAAGACTACGCGGTGCAGGCGCTGCAGGACGGTACGCTGAAGATGAGCTGCACCGATCCCGATCATCCCGACAACTGGCCGCGCAATATGTTTGTCTGGCGGTCGAATTTGCTCGGTTCGTCGGGCAAGGGCCACGAATATTTTCTCAAGCATCTGCTCGGCACCAGCCACGGCGTGCAGGGCAAGGATCTCGGCAGTGACGAGGCCAAACCCACCGAGGTGGTGTGGCACGAGAAGGCGCCCGAGGGCAAGCTCGATCTGCTGGTGACGCTTGATTTTCGCATGAGCACCACCTGTCTCTACAGCGACATCGTCTTGCCAACGGCGACCTGGTACGAAAAGAACGACCTCAACACCAGCGACATGCATCCGTTCATCCATCCGCTCTCCACCGCGGTGGACCCGGCCTGGCAGTCGCGCAGCGACTGGGATATCTACAAGGGCTTCGCGAAAAAATTCAGCGAGCTGTGTGTCGGTCACCTCGGTGTCGAAAAGGAACTGGTGCTGACGCCGTTGATGCATGACAGCCCCGGTGAGCTGGCGCAACCCTTCGAGGTCACCGACTGGAAGCGCGGCGAGTGTGCGCTGATTCCGGGCAAGACCGCGCCGAATATCCAGGTGGTCGAACGTGACTATCCGAAGGTCTACAAACGCTTCACCGCGCTTGGCCCTTTGTTGAACAAGGCCGGCAACGGCGGCAAGGGTATCGCCTGGAACACGCAGACTGAAGTCACGCAGCTGGGCGAACTCAACGGCCTGACGTTGGCCGCCGGGGTGACCTGCGGCATGCCGAAAATCGAGACCGATATCGATGCCGCCGAGGTGGTGCTGATGCTGGCCCCCGAGACCAACGGTCACGTCGCAGTCAAAGCCTGGCAGGCGCTGGGCCGGCAGACCGGTCTTGATCACACGCATCTGGCGGTGCACCGCGAGGACGAGAAGATCCGCTTTCGCGATATTCAGGCGCAGCCGCGCAAGATTATTTCCAGTCCGACGTGGAGCGGCATCGAGAGTGAGACGGTCTCGTATAACGCCGGCTATACCAATGTGCACGAGATGATTCCATGGCGCACGCTGAGCGGACGCCAGCAGTTTTATATGGACCATCCGTGGATGCGCGCTTTTGGCGAGGGCTTCTCGACTTATCGTCCGCCGGTGGATTTGAAGACCACCGCCGGCATCCAGGGCATCAAACCCAACGGTAACCCGGAGATCGCGCTCAACTTCATCACGCCGCACCAGAAGTGGGGCATCCACTCAACCTATACCGACAATCTGCTGATGCTGACGCTCAGTCGCGGCGGCCCCTGCGTGTGGCTCAGCGAGGACGATGCCAAGCGTGCCGGCATTGTCGATAACGACTGGATCGAGCTGTTCAATATCAACGGTGCAATTGCAGCGCGCGCGGTGGTTAGTCAGCGCGTCAATCCGGGCATGGTGATGATGTACCACGCGCAGGAAAAAATCGTCAACACGCCAGGCTCGGAGATCACCGGTGCACGCGGCGGCATTCACAACTCGGTGACGCGCATCGTCTTGAAGCCGACGCACATGATCGGCGGCTATGCGCAGTTCAGCTACGGCTTTAATTATTACGGAACCATCGGCACCAACCGTGACGAGTTCGTGGTGGTGCGCAAGATGAACAAGATCGACTGGCTCGACACGCCGGTGGCCGATGAGCTGGTGCGGCCGGTACAGGCGCAGGGAGAGGTTGCATGAAGACATACCCCGACATGGTTGGCGTGGCGCCGGTGGCATTCTGCGCCGTCGCCACCGTTACGCAGGAGGCAGCATGAAAATCCGCGCCCAAATCGGCATGGTGTTGAATCTCGACAAGTGCATCGGTTGTCACACCTGTTCGGTGACTTGCAAGAACGTCTGGACCAGCCGGCCCGGCATGGAATACGCCTGGTTCAACAACGTGGAGACCAAGCCCGGTATCGGTTACCCGAAGGAATGGGAGAACCAGGACAAATGGAACGGCGGCTGGGTACGCAAAGCCGACGGCCGCATCGAGCCGCGGCAGGGCGCGAAGTGGAAACTGCTGATGCGCATCTTCGCCAATCCCAATCTGCCCGAGATCGACGATTACTACGAACCGTTCACCTTCGACTACGGACATTTGCAGGCGGCGCCCG
>Ga0114974_10003120_pt1 | contig 12611 bp, 10 predicted proteins | sample S_130206_EF_Meta_FD_87318 | JGI IMG/M metagenome (GOLD analysis project Ga0114974, IMG submission 87318) | Freshwater microbial communities from Lake Simoncouche, Canada to study carbon cycling - S_130206_EF_MetaG | ecosystem: Environmental > Aquatic > Freshwater > Lake | place: Lake...
CGGCTACGGCTCGTACGGCCTCACGATCGACCCCACGTTCGCAGTCACCCGGTTGAGCCTCGTCGATCGCGGATTCATCTGGGCACTCGCACACATCCGCGGCGGCAAGGACAAGGGCTACGGCTGGTATCGGCACGGCCGCGAACTTGAGAAGAAGAACACGTTCCTCGACTTCATCGCTGCGGCCGAGCAGCTGTGCAGCGGCGAGACGCCGGTGACGCGCCTCGGACAGATCACGATCGAGGGCGGCAGCGCCGGCGGCATGCTGGTCGGCGCCGCGATGAACATGCGGCCCGACCTGTTTCGCGCGGTCGTCGCACACGTGCCGTTTGTCGACGTGCTGAACACCATCTGCGACAGCGAACTGCCGCTCACCCCGATCGAATGGCCGGAGTGGGGCAACCCGATCGAGAGCCGCGAGGTCTTCGAGTACATGGCCTCGTACTCGCCCTACGACAACATCACGACGCGGGCCTATCCGCACGTCCTCGTGATCGGTGGCCTCACCGACCCGCGCGTCACCTACTGGGAACCGGCGAAGTGGGTGGCACGGCTTCGCGCGCGGAAGACCGACGAAAACCTGCTGCTGCTGAAGACGAACATGGAAGCCGGCCATGCCGGGAAGTCGGGACGCTTCGACCAACTCCGTGAACGCGCGCTGGAATACGCGTTCGTGCTGATGGTGAACGACCGGTTGGCCTGAACAGCGCTATCGCAGCGAGGCGAGCGTGTACGCGAGCCAGAACGCCGCGAACCCGGCCACGACCTGTCCACCCAGGTTGAGTCCGGCCCAGAGGAACTGCCCTTCGCGCACCAGCACGACGCTCTCGTTCATGTACGACGAGAACGTCGTAAAGCCGCCGAGCAGGCCAGCCAGCAGCAGCGCCCGCGCGTCAGCCGACAGCGTGATGCGCGCTTGCGCCGCGCCGGCGACGGCGCCGAACACCAGGCAGCCGACGACGTTCACGACGAATGTGCCGGCAGGAAACAGCGTGCCGAGGGCGCGCAGCACCGCCGACGAGACCAGGTAGCGGCACACCGAGCCGACAGCGCCGCCAATCGCGATGAGCAGGATGTTCACGTAAGATGGACCGAATCCGCATTATGCCAGTTCTCGAGCTCCTCACCAGCTCCGGCTTCGGTTCGTTGCTCGGGATGCGGCATGCCCTCGAGCCGGATCACCTGGCGGCAGTGTCGACGCTCGTGAGCCGCGAGCGCAGCAGCATGAAGGCCGCACTCCTCGGCGTCTGCTGGGGCATCGGACACACCTTCGGCCTCATCGTCGTTGGCGCCGTGCTGGTGTTCCTCCGTGCGGAGCTTCCGCCGCGGATTGCCGACTTTTTCGAACTGCTCGTCGCCATCATGCTGATCGTGCTCGGCTCGCGCGCGGTGCTCCAGGCGGTGCGTCAGGGGCCGGCACACCTGCACACTCATGCCTTCGCGGTGCACCGGCACTCCGGTCTGCCGGCGCATGTGCACATCGGCACGTGGACGCTGGCCCGCCGTCCGTTGCTGATCGGCGCGGTGCACGGACTCGCCGGCAGCGGCGCGCTGACGGCACTGGTGCTGACGACGCTGCCGTCCACGGCGGCGCGGCTCAGTTACATGGCGTTGTTCGGACTGGGATCGACGGTGGGAATGGCGGCGCTCTCGGGCCTGCTTGGCTGGCCGCTCGCACGCCTCGGTGCGCATCACGCTGTCGCGCGCGGCGTGTCGTTGGCGGTCGGCGCGATGTCGGTGGTCCTCGGCCTCTTCTGGGGCTACCCGCTGCTCGGACGCCTCTTCTAGCGCGCTACCGCGCGGCCAGTTCCTTCACGGCAATCGACCAGGTCACCGGTGCCGTCAACGACGGGTAGCAGAGCCGGTCGTCACACGCCTGGTAGGTCACCACGCCACTCACCGTCAGCCGCTCGCCCGGCCGCGTCGACTTCGCCACCGTCACTGGCAGCGCAATGCGAAACGGCGTGCCGTAGGCCGGCACGTCGCCAATCGAGCCCTGCGCGGTGGCGACGTCTGGCTTCGGGTACGTGACCTTGCCCGGCATCACCGACGGCTGCGCGGACACGACGAGCGCGACGGGCTGGAAGTCCGTCGCACCCGCGGCATAGATGTGGACCGAGCGGTACGGCACGACGTCGACCCACAACGTCGTGGCGCCTCCCGGCGTGACCGCGTCGGCACTGGCCGTCGCGGCAAACGTCGCATGCTGCGGGGACGGTTTTGCGGGCAACAACAACCCCTGCGCCAGGACGAACGCCGCGACGAGCAGTGCGTGCATGGACGGCATTGTAGCCGGACGACCGGACTACTTGCGGGTCTCGTAGATGGTGCTCGCGCCGCCACCGATCGCCGCGCCGATGAGCGCGCCCTTCTTCCCGCCGAAGATGGCGCCGACACCGGCACCAGCCGCCGACGAGCCACCGATGATCATCGCGGTCTTCTTCCAGTCACGTCGCGGCGTCCGCTCGATGTAGCGGTCGCGCACAACGCGCCGCTGGGCCTCCGGCTCGTACGACACCGTGCGCACGGGACGGGCCACCGGCTCCTCGACCGCCATAGGTGCTGTCGCAGGGGCGGCAGGCACGTAGGTCACCACCTGCGGCCGCGCCTGGACGGCGTAGCTCGCCGGCGCCGCGGCGACCGGCACCTGCACGTCGGCATAGGCTGGAGCCGCCGCATCGAGCGCCGGCATGCGCGGCACCAGCAAGCCACACGCGACACCGAGCACACCCACCGCAATCACCGTCAGCACGCCAGCCAGGTACTTGGTCATCTCCGCCTCCTTCGCGTCACGAGTGCGCGATGACCGGGGAACTCCAAGGTCGATGCCAGCGTGAAAGAGCAGCAAATCAATCAATTCGACGGCTGAGGTGTGCCCGATTCAGGACACATACTGAACCAAGGTCCGGCTCAAGCCGGACACGACGACTGGCACGTTGGACCGCGCGACTGCTACTTCTGTAGTGTCCAACTTCAGCCGGACGTGCGAACTGCTCAACCAGCCCGCCACCCTCCTGCCCCTCCAGCCAGGGCCCCGTGGAGTACCATCGGGCGTACCGATCATGAGCCGCATTCTCGTCGTCGAAGACGATCCGGACATTGCCGACCTGATGCGCCGTTACCTGCAAAAGGGCGGCTTCGAGGTCGACGTGCGCGCATCAGGCCGCGACGCACTGGCGGTGATCGCCGCGGAGGCGCCTGATCTCCTGGTGCTCGATCTCATGCTGCCGCAGGTAAACGGCCTCGAGATCTGCCGCCAGGTGCGGGCCGACGCGAAGACGGCGACCATTCCCATCATCATGGTCACGGCGCGCAGCGACGAATCGGATCGGATCGCCGGCCTCGACCTCGGCGCCGACGACTACCTGGCCAAACCATTCAGCCCGGGCGAGCTCGTGGCGCGGGTGCGCGCCCTGCTCCGCCGAACGGCCCGTGCGACGACAGTGGACACCGCCGTCGCCTACGGCCCGATCGTCGTCGACAGCATCCAGCACACCGTCGTCAGTGGCGGGACGCCGGTGGCGCTGACCGCCAAGGAGTTCCTGCTGCTGCAGTATCTGCTGGGCAACCGCGGACGCGTGCTCTCGCGCGACGTGCTGCTCACCGACGTCTGGGGTTACACCTACACCGGCGGCACCCGCACGGTGGACGTCCACGTCCGGCGCCTGCGCGAGAAACTGCCCTTCCTCGAGACGGCGCTGGTCACGGTGAAGCAGTTCGGGTATCGATTGCTCGAAACCCCGCCTGAACCAGCATGAGGAACTAACGGTGCCGCGAGCGTCCTTTCAAACCAAGCTCTTCCTGGCCGGCATCTCCGCAGCGGTCCTGACCCTCACAGTCGCCGGCACACTCTTCGCCGTCACGATGCAGCGGCAGACCAACGCGAGGGTCGAGCAGACGCTGAAGACCGAGGCGCAGATCGCCGTCGAACTACTGGCGCGCGCCGTCGACACCCGCAACGACAGCCGGTCGCTCGATGCCGAAGCCGATTACATCGGCGCGCTGCTCACCGCACGAGTCACCTTCATCGCACGCGACGGCGGCGTCCTCGGCGACTCGGCGGAGCCGCCCGAAGCACTGGCCGCGATGGAGAACCACGCCACGCGACCCGAAGTCGTGCAGGCGCGCGAGTCGGGCATCGGGCTGTCGCGCCGTGCCAGCGCGACCCTCGGTGAAGACATGCTGTACGTGGCGCTGCCGGCCACGCATCGCACCGTCGCCTTTGTGCGCGTTGCGATGCCGCTGACGAGCGTCCAGGCGCAGCTCTCCAGCATCCTCACCGCCACGCTCACCGCGCTCGGCCTGGCACTGCTCGGCGGCATCGTGATCGCGGGTATCCTGGCGGGCCGCATCGGTCAGCGCGTGCGCGCCATCGCCTGGGTGGCGCAGCGCTACCGGCAGGGCGACCTCACGCCGCCGCGCCTCGACTACGGCGACGATGAACTCGGGATTGTCGCGCGGGCGCTGGACGACTCGGTGCACGAACTCGGAAACCGCATCCAGGAACTCGAGCGCGACCGGGGCCGCATCGCGGCCATTCTCGCCGGCATGATCGAGGGCGTGATCGTCGTCGACCAGGCCGGACGCCTGCAGCTCGTGAACGCTGCCGCGCAGGAGATGCTGCGAATCGACGAGGCGCCGATCGGCCGTCACTACCTCGAGACGATCCGGCATCCGGCCATTACCGACCTGGTGACCGCCACCCTCGACGGCCGCACGCCCGCCTCGCTGGAGTTCACGCCGCCGCGTGACAACACGCGCACCATCATCGGCCGGGCCGCGCCCGTCACCGCCGGCTGGCCGCACGGCGTGGTACTGGTGCTGCACGATGTCACCGAGTTGAAGCGCGCCGACCGGATCCGCCGCGACTTCGTCGCCAACGTCTCGCACGAACTCCGCACGCCGCTGACGGCGATTCGCGGCTATGTCGAGGCGCTGTCGGAGGGCGATACGAGTCGGGAGGAAACCGACCGCTTCCTCGAAATCATCATGCGGCATGCACGCCGCATGGAGCGGTTGGTCCAGGACCTGCTCAGGCTGGCCCGGCTCGATGCGGGGCAGGAGACGCTCGACATCGTCGACTGCGATCTGCGCAGCCTCGTCCAGTCGGTGTTCGCCGATCTGACACCGGCCCTCGAGGCCCGGGCGCACCAGCCGCATGTCGACGTGGGGGCTGACGCCGGCACGGCGCAGGCCGACCCGGCCAAGCTGCACGACGTGCTGCGCAACCTCGTGGCCAACGCCAGTGCCTACTCGCCAGAGAATGGCACCATCACCGTGGCAACACGACGTGAGGGCGACGAACTGGCCATTGACGTCCTCGACAGCGGCCCAGGCATTCCGGATGAGGATCGCCTGCGCGTGTTCGAGCGCTTCTACCGGGTGGACAAGTCACGCGCACGCGACCCTGGCGGCACGGGGCTCGGCCTCTCGATCGTCAAGCATCTGGTCGAACTGCATGGAGGACGGGTCAGCGTGAGAAATCGCCCCGAGGGCGGCGCCTGCTTTACCGTGACGTTGAAGGCGGGAGACACGACGCGGGCGTGACGTCGTCCGGCTGAAGCCGGACACTACCGACCGTACGTAGCTGCGGGCCTTCAGGCCCGCGACGGCGCCGCCCGCCTAGTTCGCCCCAGCGAGACGCAGCAGCAGGTAGGTGCCGCCACCGATGGCGAAGGCGGCTGGAATGGTCAGTACCCAGGCCCAGACGATCTGGCCGGCCACACCCCAGCGCACGGCCGAGAGGCGGCGCGTCGCGCCGACACCGACAATCGCCCCGGTGATCGCGTGCGTGGTGCTGACCGGCACACCCATCAGCGTCGCGGTCATCAGCGACAGAGCCGCGCCGGTTTCGGCGGCGAAGCCGCCCACGGGCTGCAGCTTCGTGATCTTCGACCCCATCGTGTGGATGATGCGCCAGCCGCCGGCCAGCGTGCCGAGGCCGATGGCGGTGTGCGCGAGCAGCACCACCCAGAACGGGATGTAGAACGTCTGGATGTAACCCGACGCGAAGAGGATGCCGGCGATGATACCCATCGTCTTCTGGGCGTCGTTCGCGCCGTGATTCAAGCTGAAGAACGCGGCCGACACCAGCTGCAGGCGACGGAACCAGCGGTCGACGCGCGACAGCGGCGTCCAGCGGAAAATCCACAGGATGGCGGTCATCAGCAGCAGGCCGGCCGAGAGGCCGATGAGCGGCGACAGGAAGATGAAGATGACGGTCAGCGTCCATCCACTCGGGATGAGCGCGGCGAACCCGGCCTTCGCCACTGCCGCCCCGGCATAGCCACCGATGAGCGCGTGCGACGAGCTCGTCGGCAGGCCGAAGTACCAAGTGATGAGGTCCCACACGATCGCGCCGGTGAGCCCGCCGAGCACCACGGCGAAGGTGACGATCTTGATGTCGATCATCCCCGAACCGACCGTCTTGGCCACGGCAGTGCCGAAGACGAAGGCCGCCACGAAGTTGAAGAAGGCGGCCCAGATGACCGCCTTGCCCGGCGACAGGACACGCGTCGAGACGACGGTGGCGATGGAGTTCGCCGCGTCGTGGAAACCGTTGATGTAGTCGAAGAGGAGCGCGACGCCGATGAGCGCCGCGACGATCCAGAACATCTGTGCCTAACCGTGCTTGACGACGACGCCTTCGAGGACGTTCGCAACGTCTTCGCAGCGGTCGGTGGCGTGCTCGAGGAAATCGAGCGTTTCCTTCCACTTCATCACGACAATCGGATCCTTCTCGTCCTCGAACAATTGCCGCACCGCTTCCTGATGGATCCGGTCGGCTGCGTTCTCGAGCCGGTTGATCTCCACCGCGTGGGTGGTGACCCCTTTCTTGCGTTCGAGGGCGTCGAGGGCAAGGCGAATCTGCTTGGTGCTGGTCGTGATGGTGACGGCGAGCTCGCGCGCGCCGAAGCGGATGTGTTTGAGCTTGTACAGCTTCACCAGCGTCGCCGCTGCATCGATGGCGTCCATCACGTCATCGAGCGACTTGGCCAGTTCGTGGATGTCTTCGCGATCGATGGGGGTGACGAAGGTGCGATTCAGGCGGGAAATGATGTCGTGGGTCAGGAAATCGCACTTGTGCTCGACCTCCTGGATCTCATCGGCCTTGTCCCAGACCGGCTCGTCGCCGGCGAGCATTTCCTCGAGGAGGACGGCTCCGCGCTGGAGCTCATCGGCCAGCGCCTGGAAGTCACCGTAAAACTTCTCTTCGCGCGGAATCAGACGAAATGCCAACGAATCCTCCTCCTCAATTTGTCGCGACGACACCGGTTACCCGAAACTTCAGAATTGTAGCAGATCCATTTACACCTCCGGCATCGTCCACGACACTCTGGTGGGGTCAGCGCGGTGCACCGGGTGTACCATCTGCAGCACGGGGTGACCGTGAATAACGAGGTACTGGCAATTATTCTGGGGGGCGGTCAGGGATCGCGCCTCTTTCCGCTCACACAACTGCGCTCGAAACCGGCGGTGCCACTCGGCGGGAAGTATCGGCTGATCGACATTCCGGTCAGCAACTGCCTGCATGCGGACATCCGCCGCATCTTCGTGCTGACGCAGTTCAACTCGGCGTCGCTGAACCGGCATATCAGCCAGACGTACCGTATGGATCTGTTCAGCCCGGGGTTCGTCGAAATCCTTGCGGCTGAAATCACGCCCGAGAACACGAACTGGTTCCAGGGCACGGCCGATGCGGTCCGCAAGGCCTCGCGGCACTTCCTGCGCTACGACGCCGACTACTACCTCATCCTCGCTGGCGATCACCTGTACCGCATGGATTACTCCGAGATGGTGGACGCGCATATCGACCGTCGCGCCGACATCACGATCGCGGCGCAACCGTGCACGCCCGAGGATGCGACGCAGATGGGCATCTTCCGCTTCGATCGCGATGGTCACATCGTCGCCTTCGAGGAGAAGCCCGATGCGGCGCGGCTGGCCGAGATCGGGCAGAGCATTCCGAAGGGGGCGGTGGCCCTGGGGCACACACCGGAGAAGCCGTTCGTCGCCTCGATGGGTGTCTACGTGTTCTCGCGCGAGGTCCTGATGGATCTGCTCGAGAAGACCGACGCCACCGACTTCGGACGCGAGGTGATTCCGGCGGCGCTGGACAAGTACCGAGTCAACTCGTATTTGTTCCGCGGTTTCTGGGCCGACGTCGGCACGGTGGAGTCGTTCTACGACGCCAACATCATGCTGACCAAGCCGGGGTCGCCCTTCAAGTTCTACGACCCGACGCGCCCCATCTTCACGCACCCGCGCTTCCTGCCGGGTTCGCGCCTGGTGGATGCGCGCCTGCACGACGCCATCGTGTCGGAAGGGTGCTATCTGGGGAAGTGCACGGTCGAGGAATCGGTCATCGGCATCCGCACGCACATTCTCGAAGGCACGACCATCAAGCGGTCGGTGCTGCTCGGGGCCGACTACTACGAGGACGGCGATGTGGCGCCGGCCCGCGGCGATCGGCCGCGCCTGGGCATCGGCCGCAACGTCGTGCTCGACCGCGTCATCGTCGACAAGAACGCCCGCATTGGTGACGGCTCGCGCCTGGTGAACGAAGCCGGTGTCCGCCATGCCGACGGCGACGGCTATTTCATCCGCGACGGCGTGATCATCGTCCCCAAGGACGGGGTGATCAAGCCCGGCACGATCGTCTAATCGAGACCCGCAGGCGCAAGGGGGGGGCGGAACAGCCGCCCCGCTCGGCTAACCCCTTCCGGAACACCAACCTACGTCGCTCGGCGCCGCCAGATCGGGGCATGCTGGGCCGGTCGTCGATGAATCCGCCGGTCGGCGTTGCGATCGGCGGACCCTTTCTGTTAACACCACCGTAACATCCTCGTCACCAGCGCATTACCTCCGCTCCCTAGCATTAGGACTGCAACACACGCAGCGTCCGGCATCCGCCGGACCGGGGAGGATAGTAATGAGGCTTTTTCGTTGGGTGGTCGCGGCGCTGATACTCGCCCTGCTACCCACCTTGGCCATCGCCCAGAGCGACGGCCGAATCGTGGGCAGCGTGCGGGACTCGAGCAATGCGTTCATTCCGGGCGCAACCGTTACCATCAGGAATATTCGCACCGGGGACGAGCGTCTCGTGGTGACGGACGGCAAGGGCAAGTTCGCGGTGACGGGCCTGCGGCCGTCGACCTACACGATCTCGGCTGAGCTGGACGGCTTCGCCAAGGTGGAGTATTCCGAGATTAATCTGGCCGTCGGCCAGGAACTGGCGCTCGACTTCGAGTTTCGCCCGGCCGGCGTACAGGAAAACGTCACCGTCGTGGCCACGGCCCCGGTGCTGGACGTCAGCTCGGCGCGGGTCGGCGCGAACGTGAGCGAGCGCGAAGTGCAGAACCTGCCGGTCAACGGCCGCCAGATGTCGCAGCTGATGCTGCAGGCGCCGGGTTCGCAGAACGCGGGCACGGGCACCTGGAACGACGTCCGCTTCTCCGGTCAGGCCAACCAGCAAAACGTCATCAAGTTCGACGGCGTGGAAGGCTCGGCCATTATCGACGCGTCGCCCGGCAACATCGGCGGCCAGAACGCGTCGCCGTTCAAGCTGCAGGCCAGCCTCGAGAACGTACAGGAGTTCCGCGTCGAGTCGAGCAACTACCCGGCCGAGTTCGGCACGGGCACCGGCGGCCAGGTCAGCGTCGTCACCAAGTCGGGCGCCAACCAGATCCGCGGCTCGGTCTTCGAGTTCTTCCGCAACGACCGCTTCGACTCGAAGAACCACTTCGACGACCTGCGTAACGCGGACGGCACCGTCCAGAGCGCGGGCGACAAGTCGTCTCTCTCGCAGAACCAGTACGGTGGCTCGTTCGGTGGTCCGCTGATGAAGAACCGCGCGTTCTTCTTCGGCAGCTACGAAGGGTACCGCATGGACGCCGGCGTCAACTTCGTCGAGGCCGCCCCGAGCGCCTTGGCCTGGTCGCGGGCAGTTCCCGCGGTGCTGGCGCTGCGTCCGGCCTTCACGACCGCTGACGCGCGGCTGCTGAGCGGCGCCTCGACCAACACCGACTTCGACATCTACCAGCTCCAGTCCATCGAAGAGGTGCGCGAGAACTCGGTGAGCCTGCGTCTCGACACCCGCCTCAGCAACCGCTGGTCGGCCTACGGCCGCGTCTTTCACGACCGCGGCAAGCAGGCGCGCCCCGAAGGCGTGAACGGTCGCGTCGTCAACCTGAAGAACAACCCGACGAACTTCGTGTTCAACCTGCAGGGCAACTTCGGCGCCGCCACCCTGAACGAACTGAAGGTCGGCTACAACGCCCCGTTTGCGGAAATCGCCGGTGCCGCGCCGACGGTCAACGGCATCGACCTCAGCTCGGTCGCCATCAACCTCTCGGGTTCGGTGGCCAACAGCGGGATCGCCGGCCAGAGCGCCTCGTCGGGTCTCACCGTACCGGGTGGCCTCGTGCGTGCCAACAGCGCGACCAACGGACGCCGCACGGTGTATGACCCGTTCTCTATCGCCTTCACCGACTCGCTCTCGACCGTGAAGGGACGCCACCTGATGAGGGTCGGCGCTGACGTCCGCCTCGTGCGCATGGCGTTCGACCAGCAGGGCGGCACGACCTACACCTATCCGAACGTCACGGCGTTCCTCGCGAACCAGCCCTCGGCCATCCAGTTCGCGGGCGACCTGAGCTCGGCCAGCGTGTTCAACAACGGCGCCACCGGCGACCGGCACACGCGCCAGAACTACTACACGGTGTTCGGCCAGGACGAGTGGCGCGCGGGGAGCAACCTCACGCTGAACTACGGTCTGCGCTACGAGTACTACACGCCGATGAAGGAAGCAGACAACCGGATCGTCAAGTTCAACATCATGACGGGCCAGCTTGATCCGAACACGACCGACATCGTCACCTCGAAGAAGAACAGCATCCAGCCCCGCCTGTCGGCGACCTGGGCCGCTGGCAAGACCGTCGTCAAGGGTGGCTTCGGCGTGTTCGTGGGTCCGGGCCAGGGTGAAGACCTCATCCAGCCCATCGAGAGCGACCGTGTGAACACGACCATCAGCACCGGCTCGTCTCTGGCATTCCCGCTGAACCAGGACGTGCTCGTCGCGAACTTCACCAGCGTGCCGGGCAACCGCAGCTACCAGCCGCGTGCCTACGCCCCGGAGTACAACATCCCGGAGCGTGTGTATCAGTACACCGGTTCGGTGCAGCGCGACCTCGGCGGCTCGTTCAGCGCCTCGGCGGCGTTTGTCGGCGCCGAGGGGCGCAACCTGTTCCTCCGCAGCGTGGCCAACAACATCACGCAGGTCATCACCAACGCGAACCCGGCCAGCGCCGCGCTCGTGGTGCGTGAGTTCTCGGTGGTCACGCGCGACGCTGCGGGCAGCATCACGGCCGTCCAGAACCCCTACGCGGAAGTCGACTACAAGACGAGCGGCGGCCACAGCACCTACAAGGCGCTGATGCTGTCACTCAACCGTCGCTCCGCCAAGGGCATCTCGGCGAACCTCCAGTACACGCTCGGCAAGAGCCGCGGCACCTCGGGCGGTTCGAACGAAGCCAACACGGCGGCCAACAACGCCCGCACGCTCGACCAGTTCGAGTACGAGAACGGCTACAACAACTTCGACGTGCGCCACACCTTCAACGCCAGCCTCATCTACGACCTCCCTTACAAGGGTGCGGGCGTGACGGGTGCGGTGCTTGGCAACTGGCAGATCGGCGGCATCCTCAACGGCCGCAGCGGCCTGCCGCTGCCGGTGCAGATTGTCCGCCCCGACGTCCTCTATCAGGATTCGGCCTCGAGCCTCTTCTACGCCAACCCGGCTGCCGGCCGTGTGGCGGTCCTCAACACGCCGCGTGGCGGAGCCTCGCGTAACGTCCGCCGCCCGGATCTCATCCCGGGCGTCGACCCCTACATCACGGACGGCGGACTGCTGTTCCTGAATCCGGCCGCCTTCGCCGCGCCGGTGCCTGGCACGTTCGGCAACCTCGAACGCAACGTGCTCCGCGGACCCGGCTTCGTGCAGACCGACCTGTTCTTCGCCAAGCACATCCGCGCGAACCGCAAGGACCTGGAACTTCGCGTCGAAGTGTTCAACCTGCTCGACTCGGTGAACTACGCGAACCCTGGCGTCACGCTGAACGCGGCGGTTCCGGCCAACCCGGGCGCTGCGAACACGGTGCAGCCGGGCCAGGCCTACACGGCCGGCGCTGCGGGTCCGACCTTCGGCCGCCTCACCAGCACGGTGGGCCGCACCGTCGGCCTCGGCACACCGCGTCAAGTGCAGTTCGCTCTCCGCTTCTCGTTCTAAGCGCGGCCAGGGCCTGAGGCCCTGACCCGTTCGTTGCAATCGCACGTAGAAAAGGCCCCGGTGGCACATGTCCACCGGGGCCTTTTTTATTGCTGAATGCGGATTGCCGATTGGTCCGGCTAAAGCCGGACACTACGACGGGCCCTGCCCGACCTGCTTCATGCCCTTCCCGACCCTCCCGGCCTTCCCGCCTTCCTGCCCTCCTGCTCCGTCACGTGCCCGTCACAGCCCGCCCCTATAATCCGCGCATGACCTCTTTCCGCCTGGCTTCCCTGCTGTTCGCTGGTCTTGGCGTGGTTGCGGCCACGGTGCTCGTGCGCGGCGC
>Ga0114974_10003121_pt1 | contig 12608 bp, 2 predicted proteins | sample S_130206_EF_Meta_FD_87318 | JGI IMG/M metagenome (GOLD analysis project Ga0114974, IMG submission 87318) | Freshwater microbial communities from Lake Simoncouche, Canada to study carbon cycling - S_130206_EF_MetaG | ecosystem: Environmental > Aquatic > Freshwater > Lake | place: Lake...
AAAGGAACAGAAGAAGATAATGTTATTAAAGATGATAAAGTAAAGAAAAGGTTTCATAGAACAGTATATGATTTTAATCAAAACAAAAATAAAAATAAAACAACAATTACAAAATAATATTTTTTATAATAATTTATTATAATAATGGTAATTATAATAAATAATATTTTTTATAATAATGGTAATTATAATAAATAATATTTTTTATAATAATGGTAATTATAAAAAATATTTATTATAATAAGGGTAATTCTGGTAATTTATTACACCAAATTTCAACAGCTTGTTCATAAGTCAATGTCTGTTTATTTAATTTTTGATTAACTTCATTATGTAAATCAACAGACCATTTAAATAATACCATTCTTTCATTTATATCAATAGTATCTAATTTATCTATCCATATTTTATATGTTTCACAACAATGCTTACAAGGTAATATATTGAATACTGATTGTAAATATTTTTTTACTTCATTAACATACATTTCATTTTCTAAAAAATCAATTATTGATATTGTATGAATAAAATTCCAAATTACAGGTCCCCAACTGTTTTTAGGTCTATATATATTTTTTACATTTTGATCAAATACATTTATACTATTTTTTAAATTTGTATTTGTATTTGCAATTATATTATTTGATAAATCTGTCCCTAGTTGTAGTAGTTGTTGTGGTTGTAGTTGTAGTTGTGTAACAGCATCTGTTTCTGAAATTATATTATTTAATGTTATTATATCTGGTTCTGTAACTATTACTGGTTCTGTAATTGGTTGTGTTTCTATAACTATTACTGGTTCTGTAATTGGTTGTGTTTCTGTAACTATTACTGGTTGTGTAATTGGTTGTGTTTCTGTAACTATTACTGGTTCTGTAATTGGTTGTGTTTCTGTAACTATTACTGGTTCTGTAATTGGTTGTGTTTCTGTAACTATTACTGGTTGTGATTGTGTTTGTGTTTCTATAACTATTACTGGTTGTGTAATTGATTGTATTTCTGTAACTATTACTAGTTCTGTAATTGGTTGTGTTTCTGTAACTATTACTGGTTCTGTAATTGGTTGTGTTTCTGTAACTATTTCTGTATTATCAAAAAAATTATTTGATAAATCTGTATTATCCATTTATTATATTATAATATTAAAAAAAATTATAATATAATTACGAATAAGTATAATTATTAATATAAAATAATAATTTATTAAAGAATAAAGTATTTTTTTTTGTTTTATTAAGAGAATCTAAATTAGAATTTGTTGAGATTCTACAGTAAACTGTAGCTGATTTAAGGTTGTATGGATATGTGTTTACATTTCTTATTACTAAAAAGTTTACAATTTGATTACTACGTGGATTAAAACTATTTACATTAATACTATTTAATGTAATTAATAGTAATAATAAATATTTAAAATATAATTTGTTGTTCATTTATATATTATATTATTTTATCTATAAATTATTTTATCTACCAAATAATTCATATCTCATTGCTCTATTAAATCCTGTTGTAACTTGACAACAATTATAAGCATCACCTCCACTTCTTGCACTTATACCTCTATTATTGTAATAACCTAAACCACCTCCTGCGTCACATGAATTAAATTCAGCTTCATTATTCCAAATAAATCCCCAACGCATATTATAATATATAGCACCTGTTAAATAATTAATACCACCTAAAACATGTCTATAAGCACCACCTTGAGCACTCCATATACTTGGATTAAATCCAGGAAAACTATAAGGATTAGATGGTATTCCATCACGGGGAATTTGGAAACCTGCTAATGGAGTAATTTTTGTTCCAGAATTATACCAATTATTTACTTGCCATATCCAACCATCATTTACAATAAAATTACCACCAATATATCCTGTATCATTATAAGGCCAAATAGCCAATACATCTTTTACAGGAATATAATTAAAAACATCATATTTAGCATTTGCATTATTTCTAGTTAAATCAAATGAATTTAATGTATTTGTTGTAGTCCAATAACTACTATAATATTCAAAAACGGCTTCTGTATTAGCTTTCATTATCATCATCCATCCACCACCATCATATTTATCATTCATTAAACAAAAAGTTGGTGTTGAAGTTCCGTTACAAAGTATATAATATGTGCCATCTGTATTCGTATTTGTTATATCTTTAATGATTTTTGCATTTTCATTAGGAAAATTAATGTTAGTACCAGTACCACTAAAAACATAACCAGTTAAATCAGTGACGGTTTTATTGTTTGGTAATGTTAATGATATTGACATGTTATTTATACCATATGATTTATCAGATATAATTCTTATTGGATAATATGTATTTGCTATCAAGGTAACAGAATTAGAGCTGTTAATAGGGGTGCATATCATATAATTTGAACTAGTATAGTTAATAGCATTAGTATCAAACCATAAAGTGGTGTTATTGTTACAATGAAAATAATATCCTGTACCATCATACATTTGTACTGTACTATTTGGTAATTGAAAATATAAATTAATATCATTACCGCCTATTTCTTCGCCAAATAATATTCTTATTGGATAATATGTATTTGCTACAAGATAAATTGTAGCTGTACCACTAAGACAGTCTCTTCTTAATAATGCGTTCGCAGTTGTATAATTCATTTTTGCGTTATCACCTATCCATAAAGAAGTCATATTATCAGAATAAAAGCCAAATGTATATGTTCCTGTGACTGATGCTTTAAAATAGCCAGTCCATTCTATTGTAAAATAATCTACAATATCTTTTTTATAATAGTTATTAGTTGCGGTATTAAGATTTGTTAAATTAGTTGAAATACCTGAATATACATAATTATTAATATTATCTTTCATAGCAGTATAATATACATTATCTGCATAGTATTCTCCACTATAAGATTTATATTTTAGTCCATTTACAAAATTATTATTATCAGGATTAACCGTAAAAGTATATGTTCCTGAAGTTGGAGCTAAGAAATAACCAAAATATTCTGCAGTATAAAAAATACTATTAGTTGTTTCAACATTACCAGTCATTGTTGATATGTTTGTAAAATCATTAATCAAACTGATATTAATATAATTTAATAATTTAAATGAATCATATCTTGAATCAGTATTATATATCTTACATGTTAAACCATTTAATTTAATTGGTGTTTGATTAATAATATTTCGTATAGAAAGAGAATATGGGATACTTGAGCCTCTAGATAATGTATTATAAATACTTGAATATGTTGATGATCCATATATATCTCTAATTAATGATGCTGACGGTTTAGGCATATGATATCTGATTATTACAATTCCTGAACCTCCTTTACCACCATAAATACCTCCTCCTCCTCCAGATCCAGTGTTTTCTCCGCCATTACCACCATTATTTGTAGTTGCAGTTAGTCCATTATTTAAAGCTAATAATCCACCTAAACCATTAGTTGTTGAACCAAGAAAACTTCCTCCACCACCACCACCAAAACCTCCATTGCCTGCTGTTCCAGTATAACAACTTCCACCACCACCAGCACCCCAATATAATGTTTTATCTAAAATAGGAATCATTATACCATCGCCACCATCACCACCACCTTTATTAATATTTTTGGTTGTAGTAGAAAAATCAGCATCGCCAGGTATTCCTGGTTGTCCAGCACCACCACCACCTCCACCTCCAGCAGTATCATAACCACCAGCATATTTTCTTACACCACTTGTTCCACCAGCATTACTATAAACTGATGCATTACTCATAATAGTTGAATTCAATATACTATTCTTAATAGATTGTCTACCTGGTTGGCCAACAGTATTTACTTCTGAAAAATCAGATGTGCCTCCGCCACCAGAACCACCACCACCAAAATTATTTATATTAATCATATCATTTATTGCAGTTTCAATAGACATTCCTGTATTTAAGTAATTAGTCATGATATTTGATACATATTTTAATTGTTGATCAGATAAGTGTCTATCCCAAATTATTACGTATGATAAACTCCATTCAGAAAGTTCCAATGATGCATTGCCTGTATTTAAACATAATATACCATTACCTGTTCCACCTCCAGTGTTACCATATGTATAACCATCTGAAATTATATTATTACCATAATAATTTGCTCTTATTTCGTTTTTACCACAACATACTAACCAATCTGTTTTTAGACCTAAATTTGTATTAGGCGTAATCCATCCATTATAATATACAACACCTCTGTTACCACCATAATGCCCATGTATAACATCAGTTCCAGTACCTTGTAATGATGCTAAAATTCTACTTTGATTTGCAGAAGGATTTGTATATCTAGTTATTGAACATAATGTAAATAATTTGGGTAAGCTACCTGTAGGCCAAGTTATATTTGCATTAGTACCACCTGATATATAAGGAATACTTACAACAGCACCAAATCCAGTACTTGTTGTTTTAGTTATTGTTGATGGTATAGATGTTGTAGCATGTCTATTAAAACCACTAGAGTCAAGCAATAAATTTGTACTTGCATCATAATTTGCAGCATTATAAATTCCCCATGGTCTTAAAAAGTCTGGTATGGTAAAATTCTCATTTACAATATTATCTACGTATGGTTGAATAGATGATCCTGTAGCTAAATAATTCATCATACCTAAAGACATATATTCCATCTCAACATCTGTTAAATGTCTATCCCAAATAATAACATATGAAAATGAAAATGTGGAAACTTCAGCACTATTAATAGCTAAAGTATAGTTACCTGTACCGCCTGTAGTTGTACCTACATATACACCATCTGCCATACAATTTTTTTCTCTATTTATTAATCTGTCTTCATTTTTACCACAATATACTAACCAATTTGTTAAATTGGATGTACTTGAAGATCCTGTAACCCAACCGTTATAATATGACACACCTCTATTACCATTCCAATGTCCATGTAACCAAGCATTAGTTGCATCATTTAAAATACGTCCATTAGTTGTACCAGTATATCTAGTGATTGAGCATATTGTAAATGTATTTGGAATGCTACCAGCTGGCCAAGTTATTTTTGCTCCAGTATCTCCAGTAATAAAATGTATATTTGCAGCCGCACCATTACCACTACTAAACCCTTTAACTACTGCATTACCTGTTCTTGTTGCATGACGATTATAACCTGACATATCAAACAATGTGGTTCCATTGAAATTTTCAGCACTATATATTCCCCATGGTCTTCTATTATTTCCACCACTACCACCATAAGCTGTCGCTCCAAAAGCTTGAGTATTTGTACCATTATTATTATTACTTCCACCATCACCTACAATTATATTATAATTTCCTGCAGGCACAAATGCATCTTTTTTATAAATAACAGTTCCTCCTCCACCTCCACCACCTCCTTGATATCCACTTGCGCCATTCCCTCCGCTACCTCCACCACCAACCATTAATATATCACATATTGTATCAGAAGGAAAGTTAATACTATGTACAACATTAGGTGTAGAAAACATATAATAGTAATTAAATGTATTTGGAATATTAGTTGCAAAAAGCAAGTTATTATTATGAACAGCTATTGGATGACCAACATTTTTTGGTTTAGTTGTTATTACTGCATTTGAATTAACAATAGAATTATTTAATAAATTTCTTATTATTATCATTCCTGAACCTCCATAACCACCAATTCCACCTGCAAATGAAGCACCACCACCTCCGCCACCTGTTCCATCGCCACCACACCCGCCAATATCATTAAAAAAGTTTGATGTTATTCCACCTTGACTAAAGCCACCACTAACTAGTGAATTATTTGCATTATTAGCAATACTTGTACTTGGAATATTAATATTTAAGAAAGATAATCTTCCTGTATAAAGTTCTAATATTTGCGTAGCAGTTAAAACTATACCACCATAAATACGTAAATCATCAATAGAACCACTAAAATATAAACTTTGTAATATACCAGCAATACCATAAGTATTATCACCATTTAAAGCACCACCAGATGTACCTGTTGCAACACTAACACCATTTCTATATATTATTCTTTGATTATTACTAACATTATATGTACATGTCCAATGGATCCAAATACCAACATCTGAAGCATAAGTACCACCATCTAAATCATCACCATAAAATGAAAAAGTAAAAACATTTGTATTTCTATATCCAATACATAATTTAGTTCTAGTTGCATAAATAGTACCAGTTGTTCCATATACAAAATTATATACACCATTGCTATTAGTTTTTGACCAAAAAGATATAGAAAAGCTCTTGTTATTTATATTAACTCCTGAAGTTGTTGTCAAATATTGAGTAGAACCATTAAATGATGCACAATAATCACCTTTAAGACCAGTTAATACATTTACAGATCCTGTATTAGTCATACTGTACATTCCCATACTATCTAATCCAATGTTTGTTGGATCGTCAAAGGCGTACCAAGCAGAAGGACTAATATTATAATTAGTATTATTAGAAATATCTTTTAATATTGGGTAACTTTTATCGGTTATTGAGATTGGTCTAGCAACGTTAATACTTATTGATCCAGTATTGAATATAAATTCATAAATATTGTTTTTAATTGTGTATAATGTTGCACCATAATTAAATGAACAATATAATGGATTACTAACTAAATAAGACATTCTACTTGATGTTAAAGTATTATATAATGTGTTATTCATAGTATATAATGTTACTCTACCATTATAAAGTTCTGATACTTGTGTTCCACTTAAAACTAGACCAGAATAAATACGTAAATCATCTACTCCTCCTCCATAGTATGCTGGAAAACCTGAAAAATATCCTAATGTTAAAATATTAGTAGTATTTAATGATCCACCTGAATTACCAAATTTAACAAGTATACCATTTCTATATATGATTCTTTGATTATTTATAACATTATATGTACAAGTATAATGAATCCATTGATTTAAATCTTCATATGCATATAATTTATCTGTATCTAAATCATCACTGAAAAAACAGAATGAGAATGTATGTGCTGTTTTATAACCAATTGTTAAAAATTGTCTAGTTGCATTTACTGAACCAATATTTAAAACATATCTATCACCAGTTGTTTTAGTTAAATATGTCCAAAAAGATATTGAAAAACTCTTAGCATTTAAATTGACTCCAGAAGTTATAGATAAAGATTGATTAGTACCATTAAATGATGCAGAATAAACACCTTTAACACCTTGCGACACAATAACAGATCCATTATTTGTCATATTATATAATCCAATGCTATCTAATCCAATATTTGAACTTGTATCAAATGTATACCATGCAGTAGGTACTATTGTATTTCCTGAAAAATCTTTTAACAAAGGATAACTTTTATCTGTTATTATATTTGGATTTGTTTCAGTTATTGTAATTAAACCATTCATAAAATTTATATTATAAGTATCTGGTCCAATAGAAGTTAAAGTATTGTAATTTATTGAGTAATACATTGATTTATTTATAGTATAAAATGGATTTGTTGTAGTAATTGTTGAATTAATATCATTTATAGAATTAGAATTATAAAAAGTTACTCTACCATTATACAATTCTAAAACTTGCAAACTTGTCAAGACTACGCCGCTATAAATTCTTAAATCATCTACTCTTCCTCCGTAGTATTCAGAATAAGTTGATAATAAACACAATGTTAATATACTTGTAGTATTTAATGATCCAGCAGAATTACCAACTTTAACTAATAGTCCATTTCTGTATATAATTCTTTGATTATTAGTAACATTATATGTACAAGCATAATGAATCCATTGATTTAAATCTTCATAGCCATATAATTGATCTGTATCTAAATCATCTCCAAAAAAAGTAAATGAAAATGTATTCGTAGATTTATATCCAATAGCTAAAAATTGCCTTGTTGCAGCTACAGAACCAATATGTAGAACATATCTATTATTAGTTGTTTTAGTTAAATATGTCCAAAATGATACTGAAAAACTCTTAGCATTAACATTAAATGCATATGAATTTTGTAAATATTGATTAGTACCATTGAATAATCCTGCAGAATCACCTTTAACACTAGTAGCAAGAGTAACAGTATTTAAATTTGTTAAATTACAAGTACCCATGCTATCTAAACCAATATTTGATCCATCATCAAACTTGTACCATACTGTAGGGTTCACATCTTTTAATATAGGGTAACTCTTATCTTTAGTTAATATATTTTGATTTGTTTGATTAACTGATATTGTCCCTATAGTGTCAAATGATACATTATATGTATTTGGTGTAATAAACAATGGTGTATTGTAATTAAATGAAGAAAGTAATATTCTATCAATAGTATATAAGGTATTAGTTGCTGTTAATGTAGCAAATGTACCAGCATCTCTTAAACTTATTCCACCTGCACTACCAGAACCACCACCACCTAAACCACCTTTACCACCTAAATGATTCCATCCAGCACCTCCTCCTCCTCCACCCCAATATAAATTTTTACCAGTCATGTTTATAAGTACTCCATTACCACCATCACCACCGCCAGTTATAATTGATCCTGTGCCGCCACTAGTACTTGCGCCACCACCACCTCCACCAGCTCCAGTATTTGCAATTTTATATCTTAATATAACAATACCAGAACCTCCATCACCACCTTTATTATTTGAATTATAATGACTACCACCACCACCGCCTCCTCCAGTATTCATACCACCATTTCCACCTGGTGTATTTGCCCACATACCTGTTCCACCACCACCACCAGCAGAACCATTATTTAATCCTCCTGTGCCTCCTAATGTAACTCCAACACCTCCACCACCTCCACCTCCTTTTCCTCCATTTCCTCCAGTTGTTGAATATCCTGCACCCCCACCACCACCACACCAAAAATATTCTATTCCTAATATATCTGATTTTTTTCCATCTCCACCTTTTGCACCTCCTGCAACAGTTGATGGTCCTCCGCCCATTTCACCAGCACCACCACCACCACCACTATAATGATTTTGACCTCCATATCCTCCTCTAAAACCCTGTCCTGTTGTTCCAGTTCCTGCCTTATTTATATTATTAGCTGCATTATATCCACCTGAACCTCCACCTGAACCACCACTATTTCCTTGTCCTCCTAATGGACTTTCCCAATATGATGTACCACCATATCCTCCACCTATAGCTATATTATTACCAAAAGAAGAATTTTGTCCGTTTTTAGCATTTACAGTGAAATTATGTGCTGTTGTTTGTCCGTTTGTTCCTGCAGCGGGTGCTCCATCACCTCCTCTTCCTACTAATATATTATAACTACCCGATGAAATATTTTGTGACATTAATAGAAATCCTCCAGCACCACCTCCACCACCCATATCCATACCACCACCACCACCACCACCAACTATCAATAAATCCATTGTTACAGATTGTGATATATTAACAGTATATGATGTTTGCAATTCACTACCACCTGAATGTACAAACATATGGACTCTATAAGTATTATATGTATAAGTTGTGTGTCCGGTACTCGTAGTTGCAGATGTTACAGATGATATATAATTATTAATAGATCCAGTTGTTATATTAATACCAGAACCTCCACTATTACCATATGTTAATGCATCACTCATAATCATAATATTACTTGATATTGCACCTTTAATAGCATTACCGCCTATTGAAAGTCCAGAGATCAAAGGATAACCTGATATTCCACCACCTCCTGATCCGCCAACATTACCATTATCAATGGCTCCAATTTGATGACCACCACTTCCTCCACCATATGCAATTGCACCAAAGATAGAACTATTATATCCATTACCAGAATTACTAATATTATTTGGATCACCACCTGCACCTACAACAACATTATAAATACCTTTTGGTATAGTTACATTATTCTTATATATAATACCACCAGCACCACCTCCACCAGATCCACCACCTGAAATATACGTATATGTACCAGATGTTGTATTAGAAGATGCTTTATAAATTTTAATTTCATCAACATATAAAGTAGTTGGACTTGCACCATGTACATGGAAACCAATTTTACCTGTAGTATTATATGATGCGCTACTACCAAAATTATAACTATGTACATAAAAATTATTGTACCACATTTGAATAGTATTACCTAACATTTGTGCTTTAATAATTTGCCAATCATTATTTAATGGATCTGTACCGTTAATTGTTACAAACGACGCAGGTATAGTAGGATTAGATAAACTTGTCCATCCGCTATAAGGACTGTTTAATACAACTCCCATTGTAGATGCAACTAGTTTTGTAAATTTATAACGAATTATTACAACACCAGAACCACCATTTCCAGCATTTGCAAATCTTGCTCCATTACCTCCATTACCTGAATTTGTTAAACTATCACTTTGATTACCTCCTCCATACCAATTACCTCCATAACCTCCTTTTGCATATGTAACATTAGTATTTGTAATATTAATACTTCTACCATTTCCACCTAAACCATATATATATCCAGAAGACGGAGATGATTCACCTGCTGAACCAGAACCACCACCTCCGCCTCCGCCTCCACCATTCCCCCCTGAGTTAGGATCTGAATTTCCACCATTAAATCCTTGATTAGCAGAACCTGTTCCAGCACCTCCACCTCCTCCATAGTCACCACCTCCTCCGCCAGAACCACCATTTGAACCTGCTGTATTAACATTTGCACCTCCTCCACCTCCGCCGCCAATTGCTACAATAGTACCAAAACTACTATTACCACCGTTATTTCCTCTAGATGAAGTTATTGTTCCTCCAGCACCTACTATTATAGTATAAGTTCCAGTAGCTAAAGTATAATTTTGCATATATATTAATCCACCAGCACCTCCACCTCCACCACCTCTATTATCATTTCTATCATTACGACCTCCAGCACCACCACCACCAACAACTAATATATCACATTCGGTATTTTCAGGAAAATTAACGGTATATGATGTTTGATTTGTAAATAACAAATATTTATAATCAGTATCAATTGATACAGGAGTTATTGTACCTCCACTTGTAACAGAAGGTTCTATAATATTTGATGAAAATCCACCTCTGGTATCATATCTTATTTCAACTCCATTATTATTACTACTATTACTACGTACAAATATTGCTGGAATACTTGTATTTATTCTTGCGCAAGTTTTTATTTCAATAACTGAATCATTAGGCATATCATTAAGAGTTTCTAAACCTGATACATTAGCATCATTAGCAGTTCTATTACATCTTAAATAATTATTTTCAATAAATGGTGCAGTACCTGCCGCATTCCAAGATGTTGATAATCTCCATTTTGCTAAATCAATATATTCAAATGTATCATATATTTCAAATACACTATGTGGAGTACCAGTTATTGGATTTGCATTATTACCATATGATATTGTTAATATATTACCATTTGTGAGAGTTGGTACTTTAATCCAAACATCTGCAGATACTCCTGATAATACATTTTCAATATAATGACTTAATATAGTTGTACCGTTAGTATCAATAATGCGAATATCTTGGAAATCTGATCTCATTAAACTATTATACAAAATAGGAACTTTGATTTGTTGATTGGTTAATGCAGCGCCAGAATTGTACAGAGTTATTCTTAATCCACTAGCTGATGAATATGTACCATATATTGTATTAGATGTAGCTTTATAAATTTTAATTTCATCAACAAATAAAGATCCTATAAAATGTGTAGAAAAACCAATTTTACCAGTAGTATTGTATGCGGCAGTTGTACCAAAGTTATAACTATGTATTGGCATATTATTATGCCACATACTAATTACATTACCTAATACTTGTACTTTAATATTCTGCCAATCAGTTGCGACAGGGGTTGTTGTTGAGATAACTGGAAAACCTTGTGCTGCAGTAGGATTTGATAATACAGCCCAAGAAGCAGGAACATATGGTTTATCAACAACAACTCCAAGTGTAGTTGATGCTGCACCTCTAGTATCATACCTAATTTGAACTCCGTTATTTGTACCACTATTACCACGAAAAAATATAGAAGGGATTGCATTAGTTTTTGCACTCGTTTTAATTTCAACTATACTATCATTTTGCATATCACTTATTGTATCTAATCCAGATACTGTACTAGCAGTTGTACATTTTAAATAATTATTTTCAATAACTGGAGCAGTACCAGATGGAAACCAAACTGTTGATAATCTCCATTTAGTAGTATTTAAAGTTGTAAAATTATCATAAATTTCAAACACATTATCTGGATTGCCATATGATAAAGTATTTCCAGATGTTAAAGTTAATATTCTACCATTTGTAAAACTAGGTACTTTTATCCATAAATCTGCAGATACATTTTCAATTATGTTTTCTATAAAATAAGATAATGCAGTTCCATCTGCATCAATAACTCTTAAATCTAAGAAATCAGATCTAAATGATGAATCATATGATATTGGTACTTTAACTTGGAAATTAGTTAATGTAGCTCCAGAATTATTTAAAATAATTCTTTTATCCCCTCCACCTCCAGCCCCTCCACCTCCAATTATTAATACATCAGCTACTGTATCTTGTAAAACATT
>Ga0114974_10003123_pt1 | contig 12603 bp, 8 predicted proteins | sample S_130206_EF_Meta_FD_87318 | JGI IMG/M metagenome (GOLD analysis project Ga0114974, IMG submission 87318) | Freshwater microbial communities from Lake Simoncouche, Canada to study carbon cycling - S_130206_EF_MetaG | ecosystem: Environmental > Aquatic > Freshwater > Lake | place: Lake...
CAACAATGCCCCCAATAGCTTCGCAATGCAGCATACACCTATGGGGCGAGGATCTGCCTCGTGCGCCCGGATGGCCATGTCGCCTGGTGCGCCGATGCCCCGCCTGATGACGCAGGGCTTGTGCTGGATTTGGCGCGCGGGGCGGGGTGAGGCTTGTCCGCGCAGTCTTGCTTGCGCGACGTGCGGATCAGTCAAGATGACCTCCCGCAGGGCTTGAGGGCGTCTCGGCCTTAATCGGCTGGCTGCGTCACCCGCGCGAGACGTTCAATGATCGCCGCTGGCGTTTTCATGACGTCCGAGACGTCATTTGCCATCTCCGCTCCTGATGCTGTCTCAAGGATGATCTGCCGTTTGATGGCTTCTTCCGTGAAGACGGGATCCTGCACCATGCGGTCAAAGGCTTTGCGCAGATGCTCCACTCTTTCCCTGGGGGCGCCCGGCGTCACGACCAGCGATCTCCCAAGGGTGGAGGCAATGGCCAGCAGCTTCAGGGTCGCCTTGTCCTCTTCGGTTCGTCCCAACTCCACGATGGTCGGCACATCCGGAATCTTCGGATCGCGTTTGAGGCCGATGGAATAAATGATCTTCACTTTTCCATCCCGGAGCCAGTTGGGCTGCGTCTCAAGATATTCCCAGCTGGTGCTGCCAATCCCGCTGGCCTCGTTGCGCTCAATGGCGAGGCCCACGGTGACGGCGGAGGTGTAGCCCCGGATCACCTTGAATTGCGTCCCGATCAAGCGATTCAAAGCCCAGGGAACCGTGGCTCCCGTTCCTGTCGGACTGCTTGCGGCGATAATGACCGGCTTCTGCTTCATCGCCTCAAGGTCCACTGCGGGCGCATCGGTCCGCACGAGGCCGAATTGCGGCGCGGTGGCGATGCGTCCGATCCATCCGAATTTTTCGGGTTCGAATTTGGCTGAGGGTTCCGTCAGTTTATGGAGCACGATCGTCGGCTGAAAAACGCCAATGACGCTGCCGTCATGCGGCGCCACATTCGAGAACCATTCGGCGGCGACCACGCTTGATGCGCCGGGTATATTGCGGGGTATGATGGAGACGCCAGCGCCAAGATGCTGCCCGTAAAATTGCGCGATCAGGCGGCCAACCAGATCATAGCCGCCGCCCGGTCCCGAGCCGATGACGATGCTCATCGTTCTGCCTTGATAAAAAGCGTCGACTGTCTGCGCTTTGGCGCAAGCGAAAGCCAGAAGGCTGAACATCCCTACAAGAGGGATGATGGCGGCGCGCATTCCGTCTGGACGATCCATGTTTCGCATCCCCCGCATCACAGGCCGCCATAGTTCTGTTCGGCAGATGCCGGGCTTACATATCCTTCGAGCACGTCGTGCCTGAGAATGGCTTTGTCGCGCGCATGAGGCTCGCCATATCCGCCGCCGCCGCCCGTTTCGATATGAACGAGATCGTTGGCCTCAAGTGGGAATCCCTTGGTCTTTCGCAAGACATGAATCGTTCCATCAGGCTTTTCAACCCTGACATGACCGGGCTTTCCCGCGCCCCCGCCCGCGATTCCCCATGGCGGGCAATCAATGCGGTCGAATTTAACGATCAGCTTGCAGTCCACATGCACACGATATGCGTAAGTGACGCCAAGGCCGCCACGAAAGGCCCCCACGCCCCCTGAATCCTCGCGCAGAGAAAACCCCTCGAGGCGCATGGGATAAAGCGCCTCCTGCAGCTCCATGGGAATGATGCGTGTGTCGCCATGGGCCATCGTGCGGAAGGGGCCTGTTCCGTCCTGCGCATCCCTTGCACCCCAGCCGCCATAGCCATTGGCGTGGTTGTCGAATCTTGCGCCGTCGGCCCCGCGCCCCATGAAGCGAAACCCTGAGAAACTTCCATAATGGCCTGCGACTGCGCTTCCTGGGGACGCCTTCGCCAGGGCTCTTATGATGACGTCGATGGCCGTGGGGAAAGGTTGCGAATAATTCCCCATGGGCGCAGTCGCGTCTGCGCTCAGGATTTTTCCTGGCGGCAGAATGATCTTCAATGGCCGGAACGTACCCTCGTTCGCCGGCTCTCCATCGCCCAGCAAGTATTTGAACGCAACCCGCGCGGTCGTTCGCCCGCCGCCAAAATAGCCAGAATTGATGCAGCCTGCGACCTGGGCGGAAATCCTCGAATAATCGATCGTCATCTCATCGCCCGCGACGATCACGCTGACCGGGAGATGGATGGGCTGGTCGCCTTCGCCGTCATTATCAAGAAAGGCCTCGGCGGAATAAACGCCATCCGGCAAGCTTTCGATCCATTTGCGCGAGGCATGTTCGCTTTGATCGAGCATGGCTTCGATGGCGTGGAAATAAGTTTGCGAGCCATAGCGTTCCGCCAAATTCGCCGTCAGTTCGGCGCCAAGCATGCATCCCGCGAGTTGGGCTGCGATGTCCCCCATTAGCGCTTGGGGTTCGCGACTGTTGCATTCGATGATGCGGTAGACCTCCTCGATCGGTTCGCCTTTTGACCGGCTCTTGATGGAGCGGAACTGAATCCCCTCCATGAAAATATCGCTTGATCTTGGCACGGAGCCGCCGATGTCGACCCAATGCATGTTGATCGCGAAAAAACCCACCAGCGTATCTTTGTGCGGGCCGACGAAGATCGGAGCATACATGACGGTGTTGTTCAGATGCTGTCCTTGAACGGAGGCGTGGTTGCAGATCAGCACATCGCCATGGAACAGGCGGTCTACACCGTAAATCGTAAGCCCGTCGCGCACAGCCATCCCGAAGGAATCCGCTACGAATATGGGCATGCCGCCGCGACATTGCGCGACGAGGTCGCCTGTCGGGCCAGCCAGTCCAACCGCGAAATCCTTGTATTCGTAAATATAGGGGCTGAAGGCTGTGCGCGTGATGTTGGCGTCGATCTGATCGGTGATCGACGCCACTCCGTACCGGATGATCTCCATCGTAATGGGGTCTGTGGAACTGCGGTCGCTTGTGGCCATCGCTTTAAAACTTTCCGGCTGCTGTCGAGTCGTTGGGCGAAGGGCCTGCGCGCCCGGATGAAAGGGCTATGGGGCCGCACTGCTTATGTTTGCCTCGTTGGCGGGGCGACAGTCAGGATCCCAGGGGATCTTGTGGCCTCATGACGCTCCTCCAATGGCTTTCATTTTTCAGGGCGGTCACGCCGCGACAAAGGCAAGTTCTGTAAATCTATGCCATTGGGGGAGAGGGATCAAACGGTTGTTTCGCGTTTGTGGCAGCGTGATATGCTGGCACGGGATCCCATCCGGAAGGGCAAATGAAGGAAGGGATGAGGAAGTTGTCCCATTTTGTGGGATTAAGCCTTGTGCTTCTGGGCGCATCCAGGAGCGATAACCACTGAACTCGGCATGAGGCCTCAATGGCGAGATCAAGCGGCGTACAAATGTGGTGGGAATCTTTCCCAACGAAGCCGCCATCTTCCGCCTCGTGGGCGCTATCCTCCTGGAGCAGAACGAGGAATGGGCGGTGCAAAGAGCCTGCTACGTGACGCTGGAAACAATCGCCCCATTAAGCGATAATCCCATCGTCGGGCTGCCCGCCGTGGCGACCTGACCAACCCGGCAAGACTGGCGAAGCCGGTGAACAACGCTGGCTTGTTACACCACGCTGCGGGACAGGATCAAGCCAAACGGTAATGGTTTGAACCAGGAGTTCCTTGCGCAGCCTAACGCTTCGCATTGGCTCCGTCCTTGATCGCCTGCCAAATACGCGCAGAGGTCAAGGGCATCTCCAAATGGTTCACCCCATGGTCACGCAGCGCATCGACTGCTGCGTTGACCAGCGCCGCCAGGGCGGGTGTCGTGCCCCCTTCCCCGCCCGCGCGGATCCCGAGCGGATTGGTGGCCGCAGGTATCTCGCTGATAACGGTTTCAAAATCCGGCAGAGCATGGGCGCGCGGCATAGCGTAATCCATGAATGACCCTGCCAGCAATTGCCCGGATTGCTCATCATAGGCGCAGATTTCGCTGAGCGCCTGCCCCAATCCCTGGGTGATCGCACCGTGCGCCTGGCCGTGAAGAATGAGCGGATTCACCGCTCTGCCGACATCATCCACCGCAACATAGTTCACGATCTCGAGCGATCCGGTCTCCGGATCAATCTCGACTTCGCAGACGTGGCTCCCGAAGGGAAAACCGGCCGCCTTGGACACCTCATCGCATGTCGCGGTGATGGGGCCGCGCAACGCCTCGGGTAGCGCATCAGGCTTGCTCGCCAGGTCGGCCAACTCAAAAACCCCGAGGGACTCATTCGCCCCTTCGAGGGAAAAGCGCCCATTGCTCAATTTCAACGCTGCGCATTCGACCCCCAGCACATGCGCGGCGATTTGTTGCGCCTTTGTGATCACAGCTTGCGCCGCCTTGCCTATGACGACTCCCGCCAGCCGCATGGACCGCCCTGCATGGGAGCCGCCGCCGGCCGATACCCGATCCGTGTCCCCGGTGACGAGGCGCACCTCATCAAGGGTCACGCCAAATGAATCTGTGATCAATTGGGCGAAGCTGGTTTCATGCCCCTGCCCGCTCGACAGAGTTCCGATCACCACCTCGATCACACCATCAGGCAGGATCGTGACTTCGGCGCGCTCGCGCGGAACGCCACTGGCGATTTCGATGTAATTGGCGACCGCGACGCCCCGCAGGCGACCGCGCGTTGCTGCTTCACTGCGGCGATCCTCGAAGGTCTCCCATTGCCCACGATCAAGCGCTATGTTCATCACATGCTCGTAAGCCCCGCTGTCATAGGTCAAGCCCATGGCGTTGGTGAAGGGTTGGGCGGTTTCCGGGATGAGATTACGCCTGCGCAGCGCCACACGGTCAAAACCATGTTCGCGAGCGGCTAGATCGATCAGACGCTCGATGATGAACATCGCCTCCGGACGACCTGAACTGCGATATGAATTGGTCGAAGGCGTATTGGTGAAAATGGCCTGCGCCTGCACATGGGCGACGGGAATTCGATAGACGCTTGTCGCCAGTTCAACGCCCTTGTTCAGGGGGCCATAGCTCACGGACTGGGCGCCGACATTGCTCCAGTTCACACTGCGGAAGGCAAGAAAGTTTCCCTCCTTGTCAAGGGCAAGCTCGGCCTCAACTTCTAGGTCGCGCCCTCCATAGTCGCTCAGAAAGGCCTCGCTGCGCTCGCAGGTCCATTTGACCGGACGCCGAAGGCGACACGCCGCCCATGCAATGATGGCGAACTCTGGATAGAAAGCGTTGCGCGTTCCAAAATTACCGCCAACATCCCTGGCGATCACGCGAACCTTATCTTCTGGAACCCCAAGAACCGTAGCCAATTCGCGCCGTTGCCGCACCACATTGCCGCTGCCAGCCTGCAAGGTGTATCGTCCATCTTCCGGCGAAAAGCTCGCCAGCGCAGCGCGCGGCTCCATGGGAACCCCGGTAACCCGCTGGATCCAGGTCTTCAACCGCACCTTGTGGGCGGCGCTTGAAAACAGCGCATCCGTCGCCTCCTGATCGCCAGCTTCCGCATCCAAGGCGATATTGGACGCCGCCTCGGGATGAATGACCGCCGCTCCCGCCTCTCGCGCTTGCGACGCGCGGATGGCGAAAGGAAGCACCGCGTAATCGACAATCACGGCCTCGGCTGCGCTTTTGGCTTGCGCGATCGTCTCGCCGATCACCACAAGAACGGGATCTCCCACATAGCGGACGCGATCCGTGGGCAGAATATGATGCGCGGATGCGAAGATCTCGCCCGACTTCGGCGCAAGATGGACATCCAGCGGGCCGCTTGGCATGGGGCCATGGGGGATGGGCTTGAGACCATCTTCAGCAGCATGGCGCCCGCTCAGGATACAGACAATGCCGGGCATTGCTTGCGCCCACGTCGTATCAATGCCCTTGATGATGGCATGAGGATGAGGCGAGCGGACAATGACTGCGTGCAACTGCCCGGGTTCGTTGATGTCATCGCTGAACTGACCACATCCGGTCAGCAGCCGCAGATCCTCCTTGCGCTTGACGGCGTCGCCAATTTTCGGGGATGCCGCACCAGTCCACAAAGGTGCCATTGTCTGATCTTCCCTTGCGTGATCACGATGCCCGAACCGGACGTTCTTCATTGCTCATTTCTCTAGGGTTGCGCTGCGAGCGGTGTCAAGGTCACTCACTGTGAAGTGGTTGCATGATGGTGATGAGGACTATAGCATCCGCGCCAACGACGCAGGGGTTCCAGATCTGCCCGGGAACACCTCCCGGCGCGCGTCAATCGCCCGCAGGCGAATCCAGGGGAGAGCGTAGTGAGCGATACGATCCTGACCATGGCTGACGGCCCGATCTTGCGCGTCACGTTGAACCGCCCGGACACCGGCAATGACATGACCGACGAGATGGCGGCGGAGCTCACCCGTATTCTTCTGGAAGCGGGCGACAGTTATCGGCTCGTGGTCCTGCGGGGCGCGGGCGCCGATTTCTGCACAGGCCGCGCATCTGGCCGGGCGCGGGTTGTCGCTGCTGAAGCCCTCGCGCGCCGCCGTTCCACAGAAGTCATTTTCGATTGCTATGGCGCCTTCCGCAAGACGCCCATCCCCATCGTCTGTCTGGTGCAGGGGCGCGCACTGGGCTTTGGCTGCGCCATCGCCGCCCTGGCGGACATAACCATAGCCACGCAGGACTCGCGCTTTCAGGTGCCTGAAATGGCGCACCGGATCATGCCGACCATGGTCATGTCATCTCTCATCGACCGACTGCCCCGCAAGGCGATTTCGCATCTGGTCTACACCTCGCAGGTCATTGGCCCTGAGCGGGCGCTCGCCTTTGGCATCATCGGGGACATTGTAGCTTCACAGGAGGCGGAAGCCGCGCTCGAACGTACGTGCCAGGCGATTCTCAATGCGCCAGCGCCCGCCACCGAAGGCGTGAAAGAATATCTGAAAACAGCCTTGCAGATGGATATGCAGGGGGCCGTCGACTTCGCCCGCAACCTGCACGCCACCATCAACTCGTCGTCCGAGATGAAGCGGACCTCCTGAACAGCAGCGAATGCGGTCAAAAATCTCCGACCGCCATGGAATTGATTGGAACAACGCATGCGGATCGCCAATGCCAGCCTGAGAGTCGCCTTTGCGCTTGTGGTCGTTTGTGGCGCAAAGGACGCCATGGCCCAAAGTGGCGCCGATTTCTACCGGGGCAAGACGCTCACGATCATCACCAGCACCGGGGCCGGTGGTCCCTATGACATGGTCGCGCGTCTGGTCGGCAAATACATGACGAAGCATCTGCCGGGCCAGCCCGCCATCGTTGTGCAGAACATGCCCGGCGCCGGACATGTGCTGGCGACCAATTACCTCTACAATCAGGCCGCCAAGGACGGAACAGTCATTGCGGTCGTCGCCAATTCCATTCCCCTGCATCAACTCATTGACGGCAAGGGCGTGCGCTATGACGCGCGCAAGTTCAACTGGATCGGCTCGACCGGAATAGCCAACCTCGTCACTGTGGCTTGGCATGCGTCGGGTGTAACAACCATCGATGACGTCATGCAGAAGGAGCTTGTCACGGGTGCCACAGGGACCGGTTCCGGCACGTATCTTTATCCCTCGGTGATGAACATGGTCCTCGGAACGAAGTTCAAGCTCGTCATGGGCTACAAGAGCACTGCGGAACTGGATATCGCCATGGAACGCGGCGAAGTGAGCGCGCGCAGTGGCGGAAGCATCGTCGGCATGATGCAGGAGCATCCGGACTGGTTCGCCAGCAAGAAGGTCTCCGTCCTCGCACAGGTCGGCGACAGGCGCGAGGCCTCCCTGCCCGATGTGCCGCTCATGGCGGAGATTGGGCGCACGGATGAGCAGCGCGTCTTGCTCAAGCTCGTTTCCTCTCCTGTGGCCCTAGGCCGTCCCTTCATGACGGCGCCAGGTGTGCCGCCTGAGCGCGTCGAACTCCTGCGCAACGCCTTCAGCGCTTCCATGCGGGATTCAGAATTCCTTGACGAAGCCGCGAAAATGCAACTCGACCTCAATCCATTGACAGGCGCCCGCGTGGCCGAAATTGTCGACGAGAGCCTTGCAACGCCTCCAGAACTCGTGGAAAAAGTTCGCGCAGCATTGGCGCAGCAATAATTGAACAGAATGGGCGGAGACAAGCCAAATGAGCGGCACGGGCATGCAAGGCCATGAGTTCGATTTCGAAAAATATCGTTTGCGGCGGTTCGTCGATCAATTGATCACCCGCGACGATGTCGTCATACATGAAGAGCCAGTTCCGCTCACTGCTCTGGCTTCCATCATCGAAAAGACGCCGAAGGCGGTGCTGTTCAGGCAAGCCGGACCGGAGCGGCTCGAACTCGCGGCCAAGGTTGCGGCAAGCCCGGCGCGCCTTCTACTGGCCTTGGACGCCACGCCCGCAGATATTCACGAGAAGCTCCTCACCAGAATAGCGACCCCGAAGGTCTCGGTCGAAATTCCATCGAACGAAGCCCCTGTCCATGCAGTGCAAATCACGGGCAAGGATGTCGATCTCACCAGGTTGCCATTCTACCCGCAGCATGAATTCGACGGCAGTTGCTACATAAGCTCAGGAATAGATTATGTGATCGACCCGGTTTCCGGCCGCACCAATGTGGGCAGCAGGCGCCTGGCCTTGCGCAATCGGTATCAAGCCGGCACGAATGTCACCGCGCCGTCCGATCTCAAACGCATCTATGAAGGCTGCGCCAAACGCCGCGAGCGCCTCCCCATCAGCTTCACCATTGGCACTCATCCGCTGGATTTCCTGGCCGCCACCACGCGGCTACAGGGCGATGAACATCATATGATCGCGACAATGCGGGGCGAATCCGCCCCCTTCGTCAAATGCCTGACCAATGACATTCTCGTGCCGGCCGACGCCGAGATCGTCATCGAAGGCTATCTGGACGAACGCGGCTATTGCGAGCCGGAAGGTCCCTACGGCGAATATATGGGCTATTATGGCGCCATCCACATGGACCCGGTCTTCACCTGCACGGCGATCACCATGCGCCGGGATGTCATGCATCAGACCCTGCAACATGGCTCGGCTTTTGTTCTCGACCAGACAGACGCCGCCTGCATGACACAGTTGCGGGTCGAAGCGACGGCCATGCGCATCTTGAAGACCGTTTGTCAGGAGCCCGTCGCCGTGAGTTCCCGCTCACTGTCCGGCGGAGCGGGTACGCTGCGCATCTCCATGAAGCAACATCGTCACGGGGAGGCGCGCAACGCCATTCTCGCAATCTTCGCGGCCATGTTGCAGATCAAACATGTCTATGTCTTCGATGAGGATATCGATCCAGCAGACGACCGGCAGGTTGAATGGGCCTTCGGGACCCGTTTCCAGGCCGATGAAGACATTGTGATGGTGAGCGGCATGATGGGCAAGCCGATGGATCCCTCCCTCAATGGCAAACGGACGGGCGCCAAGGCAGGCTTCGACTGCACAATGCCTTTCGGACGCGCACAGGCGATTGTGCTGACGCGATGCGCCGCCAAGGAATTCTCTGGCGTCGCGCGTTATCAGACCGTCGAGCAGGCGCTGGAGGCAGGCCCTCATTATTATAGCCATCTCGTCGAGGCGCTCGGCAGTTCGGATGGACGTGAAATCGCACTCGCCCTTGACGAGCTACGATCACAGGGACGCCTTGGGCGCGACAAGGATGGGCGCTACCATCTGACCGAGGGAACGCCCGGCGAAACGTCCATCATCGGGCAACTTTATCACGATCCCAACAAGGGCATCTGAAGAACAGCCAAGGGAAAAGGGGCCTTGTTTGGCCCCAACCCGACCCTGCACCTGGGCTCAGGAGCGCAAACCCGGTGTCAAGCACCGAGCTTCAATCGCTTCTGTTTACAACCCACTCGCCGTCCTCGCCCGCTTCACAACCTCTGGCGGATGCGAAAAGGCCTCCTCGACAATGGATTGTAGAACGGCGCCTTCAAGCGGAGCGAGATCCGCCGCTTGCGCCTTTGCATCCCGAAGAAATTCGTGATCGTCCATCAACTGCCTGAACCCTGCGCGCAGGATTTCCACCCGATCATTGGAGACGCCCGGCGGGGCAAAGAAGCTGCGCCCTATGGTGGGTGACGTTGTCAGGAATTCAAAAGTCCGGCGGTCGAGCTCATTTGTCGCCAATTCCGTCAAGGTGGGAACATCCGACAATTCCGGTGACCGTTCTCGGCCATACTGAACTAAAATTTGGATCTTTTTATCCCGGAGCCAATCGGCATTTTCCACCTTCAGCCCCGCCCAGGGCCGGGAGGTGCCCTCGACTTCTCCACGCTCCATGGCGAGATGAATCTCTGTGGTGCCGGCATAGCCCAATACGAGCTTGAATTTGGTTCCAATGGTGGCGTTCATCAGGTTCCCATAAATCGCGCCCCCCGAACCGGCTGCGGCTGCGCCAATCACCGTCTCGTGCAACCTCGCGTCCGCGATAGAGCGGGTTTTCGACGTATGCCAAGTATAGGAGGTCTCATCCGCATGCACGGCGCGAAAAAGCCAGTTGAACTTGCGAGCATCATAGCGCACGCCCTCCAGCTGCATGGCCTGGCTCACGGCGAGTTGCGCCGGCGCGACCCCGATGACCGCGCCATCCCGCGGCGCAGCATTGTAAAGCCAATTGGTCATGGAAAACCCGCTGGCGCCAGGCATATTGCGGACAACCACATTGGGAGCGCCGGGCAGACGCCGACCCAGATGCCGGGCGACCAGCCTCCCATATCCATCAAAACTGCCGCCCGCACTGCTCCCCACAAAGAGTTCGATGGTGCGGTCCTTGAAAATTGAATCCTGATCCCCTGCAGCAAGCGCCCAAACAGGGAAGAAAGGAAGAAACAGCGCCACCAAGCGCCAGGTTCGAGAGAATTGCCGCATATGACCGATGGCGCCAAGCATGTGTCCTGTCCCTCCCACCCGGTTTGTTGTATCAGCCTTCTCCGATCATGCTGGCCAGTTCGTGGAAAAAACGGATGTCACCAACCGATTGGCATGAAGACCCCTCACCACCTGAACCAGACAGAAAAAAGACGCTACCGCGTCCTAGCTCCCCATCCCTTTGCCCATCGGCCCTTCACCGGAAACGGCGAAGGTCAATTCTCTTGTTAGGAGTAACCGCCTTACCCTCGGCCAGCAAGAGAGAATTTCCTGCACGTCAACGCAACATGTGAATGTCCCCTGTTTCAGCAAGGTGAGAATGTCCCCTTTGGACTGGGGCTGTGGTTGGGTGGGGGTGGGTAACGCCGGGCTGAGCGCGCCCCCATAGCGCCGTAGCGAAGACCGGCGTTATCCACGCCCTGGCGGGCTGAGGGGTTCTGTTTTTGTTTTGGCGGCGGCTGCTACTATTTCGGCCACTCGGGCGTCGAGTGTCTTTTCGTCCTCGGACTGACGTGGACCCGGGCGCGTTCTGACGAGGGTGCAGGCCAAGGTGCGGCCCTTGTAATCGACCCGCATCGCGCCATCCTGAAAATGCAGCAACGTGACGCGCGCTCCGCGCAGCGCTGTTCCGGGACCCGTGGTCTTGACGCAGTAGATCTTGCCGCCCGTGCTGAAGGTCAAGGCTTTGGATAGAACCCTCTCCTCCTGCCGCGCAAGCTTTTCTTCAAGCGCTTCGAGGCCTTTCGTCCATGGCCGATGGGCGTCGGCCTCATCCAGGGGCGGCGCCGCGAATTTCTTGTTCCACAGCGTGATGAACCTCTGCGCGAAGGCTTGCGCGCCGGGAATATCGCAGATGCCGGCCAGCCGCATTTCCTTGATCAGCCGGTCCTGCAAGGTCTGGTTGGCCCGCTCCACACGGCCCTTGGCCTGCGGGGTCGAGGCCGGAATAAGTTCGATGTCCAGCCGCTCCGCCACGCGTCCGAACTCCGTATATCCGTCCCCGCTCTGCGCCTCTTTGGCGTTGACCTGGAAGACGCCATGCCGATCACTGTAGAAGGCCAGCGGCGCGCCGTGGCTCAGAATATGTGTCCGCAGCGCGCAAATATAGGCTTTTGTCGTTTCCGTCGGCGCAAAATGGAGCGCCGTCAGACGGCTCGTGGCGTCGTCAATGAACACAATCAGCGTGCAATGGGGGCCGCGCCCTTCGAACCAGTCGTGTGGGCTGCCGTCGATCTGGATCAGTTCGCCAAATCTGGGGCGACGCTCGCGCGGAGAATGAACGCGTCCGGCCCGTCGCCGCCGCGCCCGCGCCAGACCCAGACTAAGCTGAATGCGGCGCACCGTCTCGCGCGAAACCTTGATCCCGTTCAGCTCGAACAGTTTTTCCGCCGCAAACGTCGCCCCGAAATCCGGATACTTTGATCGCAAAAGCTCTTCGATCTCCGCCCGTTTCGACGCCGCCAGACGACGAGGCGACACACGCCCGCGCTGCCGGGACACCAACCCCGCATCCCCGCTCTCACGCCACACCCGCAACAGTCGCTTGACCTGCCTGACGCTCAAGCCAAGACGCTCAGCGGCCTCTCCCTGCCACAAACGCCCCTTCGACAAGGCCCGCATCACGCTGGAACGCTCGCGCTCCGAAGCGCTCATCGCCAAAAGCCCCTTTTCCATGAAACGCAACCTCTGCAAAAACCAACAGAGGGAACATTCTCATCTTGCTAAAAGGGGACATTCTCACGTTGCGC
>Ga0114974_10003126_pt1 | contig 12600 bp, 19 predicted proteins | sample S_130206_EF_Meta_FD_87318 | JGI IMG/M metagenome (GOLD analysis project Ga0114974, IMG submission 87318) | Freshwater microbial communities from Lake Simoncouche, Canada to study carbon cycling - S_130206_EF_MetaG | ecosystem: Environmental > Aquatic > Freshwater > Lake | place: Lake...
ATAGAACTGGTAGTTCCGGTCCGGCCCGAACGAATATTTCGCCTGCAGATCGTGGTAGGTGTAGCTCGGGATATAGTCGCCTGCCGTGCTGGTCACGACCGGGCTGAAATAGCGGAACGTGTAAGCCAGCGAGAACGGCCCGGTCTGGTAATCGGCATTCAAGGTCATCTGATCCCGGAAGCCGGTGCCAATGTTCTGGCTGGTGCTGTAAACGTCGGTCCCACGGCTCGCACCGCTTTGCGCCATCAGCTGAACGAGAGCTCCTGATTAGAACAACTTACACCAAGATAAGTTGCTTCGATGAACCTACATAGATGTAAGTTAAATCAGGAGTCACTGCATTCGCGCATCGGCTCATCGATTTTCCAACGAGGTGTAATAAATTTGCAACAGACGAACGGGCTCGCGCCTGCAGCCCGCGCGGTGACTCGGCCGCGCAGGCAGGGGCATCCATCAGCGTCGCGGCGCGGCGGAAAACCTGCGCATAATGGGATCTCGATGCGTGTTGCCGCGCCAGCTGATCAAGCGGGGTCCGCAGTCAGGCGCCCCGCGCTATCACTCCACAACCCCGGCCTGCCGCCCGCTTTCGCCCTGTTGCGCACCCCGGCCAATCCCGCAGAAGTGGCCTATTTCAAGCCCGGCGACACATGCATGTCACAGGTCCACTATGGCGCCGCGCGCGGGCATATCTGGGTGGTCTGCAATTCCAGCGGGTTCTATGTGCTCGGACTTAAACCGGTGGTGCGGGCAGCGCTTTTGCTGTCAGCCACCGCGCGACGGAGAAGGTAACAGCCGTCAGGGCAGATTGCGCCCCCAGTCGAACGGCACCACCGTATAGAACGGAGCGGCCAGCAGGCCCTTGACTGCACCGCTAGCCCAGCGCGCCTTGGCCAACTCGCCCAGCGCTGCAGCACAGGCCACCGGGTCCTCGTCCAGGAAGCAATAGGTGATCTGTTTGCCGGGCGAATGCACGCCCATGCCGCTGGCCTCGGCAAAGCCCTGCCACCACCAGATGCCGGCGACGCCGGGCGCATTGACCAAGGCTTCGGGCGAGGCGCTGCCTTCCTCGATCAGAACATAGACGCCTAGTGCCGGGCGCCAGGGCATGGTGTCAGCCCCGGCGACGGCGCGCGGGGCGGCTATCATGCCATCGCGGCTCGCGGTCAGGTAAGTGATGCTTGGCAGGCGGTGCGGCATGCGCCCGCCGCGATCGAGCGCCGCGCCAAGATCGGTGAAGAGCGGCATCGGCGTGGCGTCGGCGAACTGGTAAGTCATGATGTGATCGACCTGATCGAACGGCGCGACTTCGGCAGCGCGGGCAGCGCGACATGCTGGCGTCGAGACCAGCCGGATCGAATTGCGCACACCCGCCAGGCGATATTGCTCGGGCCGGTGATCGAGCGAATGCCACTCGATGTATTCCGCATCGCGGCCCTGCGGATCGCGGCCTGACAGGGACAGGAATACAAAATTTGCATCGCTGGCGCCGGTGGCCAGCACATCGGGCAGACTGTCGCTTGGGGTACCTACAAGATGCATCGCGCTCTCCATCCTTTGTTATCGCGCGATTGCATTGCGAATCTGCGCTTTATGCAAAGGTAGATTGCCCAAGCCCTGAGTCAATCCACCGCGGCTTGCTTTGGCGGGACCTTGCGAACCCGTTTGCGGCGCAGCGCCCAGTCGGCCCGGGCGCCGTGCTTGGGCCAGCGGCGGCCAAAGCGGACATAGTGCCGTTTGGCCCACACCGAATAGCGCAGCATCAGCGAAAGACCGGCGGCGACCACGAAAATGCCGCCCGGCCCCGGCAGCAACCCGATCAGCGGGGCGACAACGACGACCAGCAGCACGCCCAGCGCAAACATCGCCCGCGGGAACAGGGAGGACTTCCAGAACTGCTTCATGATCGGGAAGTCCTCCGGTTTCGCCTTGCGACTTGCCAGCCCCTAGCCGAACAAGAGCTGAACATGCGGCTGCACATCGAGCCATCCATCGCAGATCATCTTCACCGCGACCCAGACGATGACCGCAAGTCCGCCCCAGGCAATCCAGCGGAACCGCTCGATATATTTGGCGATGATATTGGCCGCGACACCCATCAGGATTACCGACAGCACAAGACCGAAGATCAACACGCCGGGATGCTCGCGTGCGGCGCCAGCCACGGCGAGCACATTGTCGAGGCTCATCGAAACGTCGGCCAGAGCCACCGACCAGGCGGCGGCGGCAAAGCTCTTCGCCGGGGCCAGGCCCGAATGGCCGTCACCCGCCACCTCAGGCGATCCCGCATTAACCGGGCTGTGACGCAGTTCGCGGTACATCTTCCAGGCCACCCACAGCAGCAGCAGACCGCCCGCCAGCACCAGCCCGATGATGCCGAGCAACTGGCTCACCATCAGCGCGAAGCCGATCCGCAGCACCAGCGCCGCGACAATGCCGATCATGATTACGCGCTTGCGTTGCTCTGGCGGCAGGCCCGCCGCCAGAGCGCCGACGACAATGGCATTGTCGCCCGCCAGCACCAGATCGATCGCCAGAACCTGAGCCAGCGCCCCCAGTGCGGCGGGCGTCAGTGCATCGATCATGCCGGGGTCAGCCTACGCTTGCCAAGCGAGAGGGCATGCAACCGGTCCTTGATGCGCAGCTTTTCCTTCTTGAGCGCCTGGATGCGCAGGGCATCCGGAACGCGTCGCGCCATTTCCATGCGCAGCGACAGGTCAGCCCGCTGGTGGGCCAGCATCAGGCGGAAGATACTTGGTTTCATGTGACAGCTCCTTGGAACAGATGTTTGTCCAATCGAGCAGTCCGGTGGTTTGGGGGTGTCGTATGGACGGACCCAGTGCACCGGAGTTACCCGATGCGGTCCGACATCACGAGCCGCCTTGAAGGTGACTCGCCAGAGGGGCCCGGCCCGCAAGTGCAACCTAATATGCCATCCGGGCTTTGCAAGTCGTTAATGCGCAAATCCGGCCTTCGCCGCAGTCCCCGCGCATTCTCCTATCTTTTCTGCCCGCACCGTGCTAGGCGGGCCTCGCTCACGTCGCTTTCGACGGATGATCGGGCCCCGCGCAAGCGATCCGCTTTATCTCCCCAACAGCTTCACGACGCAGGAATTCGCGGCTCTTCGCGGATGCCTCCTATATGACTACAGGAACTACCATCATGATTACCGGAACCGTCAAATTCTTCAACACCGACAAGGGCTATGGCTTTATCGCACCGGAAACCGGCGGCGATGATGCATTCGTGCACATCTCGGCAGTTGAGCGCGCGGGCATGTCGACGCTGAACAAGGACCAGCGCGTTTCCTACGAGCTGGAAACCGACCAGCGCGGCAAGACCTCTGCCGTCAACCTTCAGGCTGCCTGAGGAACGAGGCGAAGATGCGGGGTTATAAAGAACCAAGCTTCCAGGAACGGACAGCAGCTGCTGCCCGTGCCCGGGAAACCGCATTGGCCAAGCTGAAGGCGCGCCCGGTGCCCAGTCAAGAAGAACTGGATCGCCGGGCCGCCGCAGCGGCAGCCAAGGAAAAAGCCGATGCCGAAAAGCGCGCCGCCAAGCTGGCAGCGCGCGAGGCTGAAATTGCCGCCAAGGAAGCAGCACGGCGCGACGCCGAGCTTGCCGCCATTGCCGCCGAAGAGGCAGCCTTGGCAGCCAAGCTGAAAGCCGAGGCCGACGCCAAGGCTGCCCGCGATGCCCGCTATGCCACGCGCAAGGGCCGCTAGTCCGCTGGCATGATCCCGCGCGAACTGCTCGGCACAGCGCAGATTCCCGGAGGCGGGGAGCTGCGCCTGTTCCGGCACAACCGCGATTTCATGATTGTGCTGGATCGCAACGAACTGATGAGCAGCCGCATGGCCGGCTCGGAAGAAGCGCTCGCCGTGATGAGCTGCGCGCGGATTGCGCAATGCAAGACGCCGCAGCTGTTGATCGGCGGCTATGGCATGGGCTTCACCCTGCGTGCTGCCCTCGCCGCGTTGCCGGCTGGCGCAGGCGTCACTGTCGCGGAACTGGTGCCCGAGATTATCGAATGGGCACGCGGGCCGATGCAGGAGCTTGCTGCCGGTTGCCTTGACGATCCGCGGGTCAGGCTGGTGCAGGACGACGTGGCAGAAGTGATCCGGTCATCGACCGGCGCCTATGACGCCATATTGCTCGACGTCGACAATGGCCCGGATGGGCTGGTGCGCGACGCAAATGACCTGATCTACAGCGAGCAGGGCCTGCGCAGCGCCAAGGCGGCGCTGAGACCAGACGGTGTACTGGCGGTGTGGTCAGCGGCCAAGGACGACGCTTTCGCCCGCCGCCTCAAGCGCGCCGGGTTTGATGTGGAAGAAATCGAAGTGCGCGCCCGCGCGAATGGCCAAGGGGTCGGCAGGGGCGCGAAACATGTCATCTGGTTTGCGTGTCCCAAACCCGCAAATCCAATAACAAGACCAAACTAAGGAGCGATCCCATGTCCAGAGACAGTATTCTTCCCTTCCTGATCAACAAGGACACCGAGGGCCACTTCCGCCTGACCGTGCGCGACACGCGCTACAACTCGCAGGGCTATCCCATTGTGACCTCGAACCTGCAGGACGAGCAGTTCAAGACAGCCACCGCCGCGCGGACATTCGCACGCGAAAACTTCAAGGCCGAAGCGGGTCAGTTCACGACGAAATAACCGGGCCTAGCCGGCAATCCGCCCCACTGCGCCCTTCAGGCGCAGCCAGGGCAGCAGGAACGGCCGCAGGATCGGCGACACGCCGTTGGGCGTTTCGACGTCGATCTTGCTGCGGCTGAACTGCCAGTAAATCACCACGCTCAGGCACGCAGCATAGAAGCACCAGACCGAGGCAAAGGCATAGGCCTTGACCACCTCGGCAATGCTCAGACCGATCACGTTGAGCAGGCCATAGAACCTGACGACGCGGTGGGTCGACAGCAGCATCGTGCCGGCAGTGGCGAAGACGTAGAGCACCGACACCGTGAAATTGCCGGTGAACGGATTGCGATAGGCAATCGAGTGCTGCTCGACGAAGCACTGGCTCTCGAAGAAGATCAACCCATAGATCATCCATGCGCAGACGAAAGCGCCCAGCACGGTCATTGCCGTGATCGCCTTCTGGCGCCAGCCGGGCGGCTCCATCAGCCGGATCGCGAGCGGCATCAGGAACGGCAGGATGCCCTGCGCATAGAGCATGAACAGGAACGTCACATGCCCCAGCGCCACCGGCCCGACGCGGCCTTCAAGGCCCAGCCAGACCATGCCCTCGGTGAACTGATGAATCGAAAACAGCATCGGCACAGCGGCAAACAGCAGCGCGCGCGGCTCGCGGACATGGCGCAGCGTCATCAGGCCAATCGTCCCGATCACGCCAGAGGCGACAAAGCTCGCGGTAGCCGAATAGCACATGCGATTCTCCTGGTGGGCGGGAAGCGAAACGGGGTGTGCAGGGTTTCCTGGTGCTTGGCCAGCGGCTTGGAGCCTCAGCGCGCATGCTTGTCGATCAGCACGGCCTGCTGCCAAGGGCTTGGCGCCTTGTCGGTGCGGTGGATGCAGCCCGCCCAGCAGCAGGGGCGCTTCTTGCCTTCGAGCAATTCCTCGCAAGTGCGCTCGATGCGGCGTTGCCGGGTCTTCGCCTGCTTGGCGTCATCGACCCAGCAAATGAATTCGTTGCGACCAAGCGGTGTCAGGCTTTGCCACAGCGCAAGCGTTGCCGGGTTCGCCTGCACGGCCCCGCCCGCAAGTCATCGCCTGCCTCATGGACGGTGCCTTGCAGCAACTCACTGGTCGTCATGGCAAGCCCCCTCACCCCATGTAGCGAAACACGCCCCGGTCGATCACCACCCTCCCCTCGCCGACCACGGTCATGAACCGCGCGCCGCCGTCGGTGTGCCAGATCAGGGTATCGAGCCGCTCGCCGGGGAAAACCGGTTGCGAGAAGCGTGCGTCCATACCGCCGAAGCGGGTGACGTCCCCGCCGCACAGGCCTTTGAGCAAGGCGCGGCAGACGAAGCCGTAAGTGCCGAGCCCGAAGAAGATTGGGCGGTCGAAGCCGTCTCCGCTGGCGCGTGCCGGGTCGGTGGCGTGGGGGTTCACGTCGCCGAGCAGGCGGTAGATCAGCGACTGGCCGATCGGGACTTCGATGGAGACCTTGAGGTCGGGCGGACGGTCCGGCTTGGGCCAGGGTTGCTCGTCGGCAGGCGCGCGCGGGCCGCCGAAGCCGCCCTGCCCCCGCACGAACATCTCGGCGCGCGAAGTGCCGAGCAGTTCGCCGGTGTCCGCGAGCGTTGCGCGGGTTTCCGATATGGCGAGCGCGCCCGAACCTTTGTCAAACACCCCGATCAGGTGCTGTGTCATGTTGACTGTGCCCGCAGGCGGGATCGGGCGGGTAAGCGTGAAGCCCTGGCCGCCGTGGACCAGCCCTTCGGGGTAGCCCCATTCCATCCCGTCCCAAGAGCGCGCCTTGAAGCCCAGCTCACGAATCCAGCCGCCGCCCGGTGACATCAGCGCGATGAACGAGGGGATCACCTGCTGCGGCTTGCCCAGCGTGTTCTCGGTGGTGAACTCGAGCTCTTCGAGAGGGTCGGCAAGGCCTGCCCCGACGCCCACGGCATAGAGCATGGTGCGGTGCTCGTCCCAGGTGTAGCTGCCGCTTTCCAGCTCCTTGCCGGCCTGTTGTGCGAATTCAGCCATGAGGCTTACTTGAGCCCGAAGAACTTCTCGGCGCAGCCCGCCAGGATCCAGTCGCGCTCTTCCTTGGGAACGCCGACGAAATTGCGTGCGATGGCCTTGTGCGAATGCGGGAAAGTGGTTTCCGAATGCGGATAGTCGCTCGACCACATGATGTTCTTCGCGCCCGACTTGTGGCGCAATTCGACGCCGACGGGGTCCTCGATGAACGAAGCATAGACGTTCTGGTCGAAATAGAAGCTGGGCTTCTCCTTGTTTGGAACGCCGGTCCAGTGCCGCTGCATTTCCCAGGCGCGGTCCATATATTCGCAGGCCCAGGGCATCCAGCCCACACCGCTTTCGATCAGGCCAATGCGCAGCTTCGGGTGGCGGTCGAACACGCCCGAATAGAGCAGGATGTTGACCATCTCGAGCATGGCAGGCTTGCCCATCGGCAGATCGCAGAGGAAATTGACCTTGTCCTTGAAACGCGAAGTACGTGCGCCGAGATGGAAGGTGATGGCGAGGTCGAGATCGACGGCGGCGGCCCACATCGGATCGAACTCGGGGTCGCGATACTGGCGGTCACCGGTGGCGTCCCCGGTCATCGCCTGCCACACCGCGCCTTCCTTGGTGAACTGGCTGACTGACTGCGGGAAAGCCGGCAGGTTGACCGCGACATCGCCGCGGGCCTTGGCGGCGCGCATGCCCCTGATCGTCAGATCGACATCGACCGTGGTCAGATAGGCGCAGGCATAGATCCGGCCTTCACTGGCCTTGCAGAAGTCCGACTGCCAGCGGTTGAAGGCATCGAAGCTGTCGAGATAGAGCTCGAGATTGCCGGTGCCCAGCGGCCCGCCGCCGAAGCAGACGGCCTTGTCGATGCCGTCGCGGTCCATGTCCTCAAGCCGCTGCGGCACCATCCAGCCGCCGCTGCGCATGTCGCTCTGCTTGCCCGCGTTCTTGTACTTGTCGAAAGTGCGCCCGGCCTGGCTCTGCATCAGATTGACCGGGCGGCGGTTGCCTTCGAACACCACATAGTCGCAATCATTGCCCTCTTCGAGCTTCGGCGCGAGGTCGCGGAATTTTGGCGAAAGATAATCGGCCCAGAAGGTCGGCGGCGGGGTGACGTGGACGTCGGCATCGACAACATAGTCGGCCACGCGGGGTTCCGCCTCGATAGTGCGGTTAACGTCGAAATCGGCTTCGGCCATGATCATTCTCCCGGGGAATTGTTTATTGCCTGTTCGATACCAGCACAGGCCCGCAGTGGCAAACTGCCGCTAGGGCCATATCTTCTTGACGCTCAGTCCCAGCGCACCGGCTCGGCGAGCAGCATGGGCAACTGCGGCGATGCGATGCGCGATTCACTGCCGTCGGCATGGATCAGGACGACCCGCCCGGCACCGGGAGTGGCGACCACGGCACTCACCGAATCGACCCAGCGATGCAGCACAGCACGGGCGCGCTCCAGCGCATCGGTGGCGGTGGTGGCGTTGCTCGCCGATTCGAGCTCGGCTTCAAGCTGGGTGACCCGGTCGATGGTTTCGGATAGCGCATTGGGCGACGCCTGTTTGTCTGGTTCGTTCATGAAAGTTCCTTGGCTGTTTCCAGGCGGATCACTTGTGGCATAGTCGCCCCAAACGGTAGAACAAGGGGAGGATAGGCCATGGACTATGTTTCGGTTGCAGAAGCGCGCGAAATGCCCGGGCTGCGCCTCGCGCTGAGCGCGGGCACACCGGGGCCATGGGGCGAAGCGGCCAAGGCGGTGCTCAAGCTGCGAGGCGTGCCGTTCGTGCCAGTCCGCCAGCTTATCATGCAGGCTAATGAGGAACTGGTGGAGTGGACCGGGTTCCGCAATGCGCCCGTTGCCATCTACAACGACGAGCCGGGTGTGGCGGGGTGGACCGAGATCCTGATGCTGGCCGAACGGCTCGGCTCTGGCCCATCGCTTCTGCCCGAGGACGAACTGGAACGGATGCTGACGCTGGGCATCTGCACCGAGATCTGCAGCCCCGGCGGCTTTGGCTGGGAGCGGCGGCTGACGATGATGGGCTCGGGGCCGCGGCTGCAAGCGGGTGGTCCGCCGGAATTCATGACCAAGGCCTATGGCATCCGGGAAGGCGCGGCCGAACAGGCAACCACGCGGGTGATCGCCATTCTGAAAGGGCTTGCCCGCCAGCTCGCTCGTCAGCGCGAAGTGGGCTCGGAATACCTCGTCGGCGAGAGCCTGACGGCTGCCGATGTCTATTGGGCCTGCTTTGCCATCCTGATCGAGCCGCTGCCCGATGCCAGCTGTCCGATGTCGCCCGAGATGCGCGCGGTCTATGCCAATATCACGCCGGAAATTGCCGCTGCGGCCGATCCCGCGCTTATTGGACACCGCGACATGGTGTGGCAGCGGCATATCGGGCTGCCGATGCAATTCTAGGTCACATGCATATTGGCAGACAGGCCATGCTCGCCTAACCTGCTCAAGATCGACGCCGAGGGGCATGAGGTGGACGTTATCCGCGGGGCGGAAGGGCTGATAAGGCGATTTCGGCCGAATATTTTCGTCGAGCCGGGCGCGCCGGCTAATGCCGACGTGTTGCGGGATATCCTGAATGGCCATGGCTATGTGGGATACTGGTTCATCGGCAGTCGCTATGGGCCCGATGACGACTTTCATCCCGAACCCGGCAGCAATCACTATGACGTCAATCTCGTGTTCCGGCCGCGCGAAGCCCAACCGCTCAATCTGCCGGCGTTGGTCAGCTCGGAAGACTTGCCCAAAGGCATCCCGATCTTGATGAGCTTCGGTTGAAGCTGGCGGGAAGGTGCGCTCCGCGCGCGCGTCACACCATTTCGGTGTTGGCGCGGGTGAATTCCGTGTCTGAATCCCAGAACGGTATGCCGACATAGCGGGCCATGACATCGGGCGGGAGGATGACCTGTGAGGGCACCACGCCCACTGTCTGGCGGACATCGTGCAGCCCGGGTGCGCCGAGCAGAGTGTCGAAGGCGCTTTCGGAAAAAGCGACGTTGTTGAAATCATGGGCGAACATCGGTTCGCCGACGAATTGGTAGATCTTTGCGAGCACCTCCGCGGGATTGCTGACCAGCTTGCTGTAGGAGATCACCATCAGGCGGTCGCTGTTGTGGCCGTAAAACGCTTCCTTCAGCCCATTCAGCGCCAGCCCGACCAGCCCGTTGGCCATCATCAGGGGTTCGGTGCGGACATAGACCGAGGTATCGGGATCGTAGCCTATGATCTGCGACAGCTGCAGCGGGCTGTCGAGATACTGCCGCTCGAAGCTGGTCATGATTTCTGCGATCGGGCGCACGCAGCAGATCAGCCGGGTCTCTGGAAACAGCTCGAGCAGCACCGGCAGCTTCTGGGTCCAGCTGCGGTTGGTATCGAAAATGACGTCGCGGCGCTTTTCCTGATAGTAGCTGTCAAACAGTCCGCGCAGAATGTTGACGCGGTCAGCATCGGAAAACATCACGGCGAATTCGTTGGCATTCGAAAGCCGCGGCAGCAGACTGTTGAGCAGGCTGAACACCGGGCTGCTCATGCCAGCGTGAAAACGGGGGTTTTGCCTCAGGATCGCGCCGAGCAAGGTCGAGCCGGAGCGGGGCAGGCCGGAGATGAAATGAACCTTGCCCATCACAAGCGCACCTTACCCGTCAATAGCTCAGGCCCTCGCGCCGTCGCACCGAACGCGCCAGATTGCCTCTGAACATATACTGGCCAAGATGGCCGAAATCGGAGTGGAAATCGGCATAGACCTTGCCGCCGATATCGCGCCAGCGTTTGCAAAAGGCATAGTCTTCCGAAAGATAGCGCTTGCTTTCAGGATCCACGAGGCAATCGAAGAACAGCCAGTAAAGGTGCGACATGGCGCGCTTGTCCGCGCCTTCGGGCATATAGTTGAGCTCGGGGTAGGCCGCGATCAGCTTGGTGAAAACTTCGCGCTTGATGCACATGAAGCCGGTCGGTGCTTCGGCCACTTCGATGAAGCCGTCTTCGTCAAGTCGGGGGATCACCGGCTCGTCCCAGTGGCCCAGCGGGTTGAATGGGAAAGTGGCGTGGCGCACGACGTATTCATCAAGCGTCATCGGCTCGGGCACGCCTTCGGCGGGCCAGTTCAGGTTCTTGATCGGATAGATCCCGGCCACTACGTCGCGGTCGGCTAGCAGCAGGCGGAAAGCTTGCGCCGGCTCGAACTCGATGTCGGAATCGATCCAGAATAGGTGGGTGAACTCTTCGTGTTCAAGGAAAAACCGCACAATCTCATTGCGCCCGCGCGTGATCAGGCTTTCCGCATGCATATGCAGCGTGATCGGAATCTGGAATTGGGCCGCGCGGCTGGTCAGCTTGAATAGGCTGGTGACGTAATTCATCGCAACTGCCGAGATATAGCACGGCGTGGCGATCAACACGTTCATCGATTTGAGTGCTTCATCAGGAAGCATAAATGAGGTGACCTACTCTCTGGCTTAGTTCAGATACGACGCGGTGTGCCACAGGTTGTCCTGTCCAAGGACGAACTGGATGACCTCATTGTAGCTGATGCGTTTGTTGGTGGTGACCAGGAAGGTGACTGTCACCATCGGCCGCTGCGCATCTGCGCCCGAATTGCCGAAGGTACGAACGACGCTCTGCCATTCACGCGACACTGTCGTGCCGTTTTTCTTCTGCTTGTCGAGAATGCGCGCCAGGAAGCGATCCTTGGGTTGGCTGCTCTTGAGGGTTGGGGAAGAGCGTTCCCAGACCAAGCCCGCCTGGTTGCGGTCGATATTGTTCGCCACCTGCGAGGCAAAGGCCATGAATGTTTCGGGATTGGGCACAGCCTGTCCCAGGGCGGGGCTGGCCAGCACGGCAATAGCGATAGTTGGCAGGGAAAACTTCATTTTGGACTCCGTTCATACTGCTCTGATGGGACTGACAAGGCGCTGCACCCCCATGGACGTTTTAACGGTCCCGTTCCCTAATCATAGGGAACGGGAGCCGCAATTGCCTTTGTCGACGTTACTTAGGTTGAAAAAGGTTTGGCTAGAACTGAATGCCAAAGCCTGCCGAAGCACCTGCGGTACTTTGTGAGTCAACCGTGCCCGAAGCGCGGAAGGTCCACTTGCCGTCCTCGGTAACCTTGCCGATGCCGAGCGAGTAGCCGGTCTGACCATTCCAGTAACCGAAGCCGCCACCGAACATCCAGGCGCCCGGCTGCGAAGGTGTCGGGATCGCTGCCATCGCCATGGCCGACGCGATACCGGCACTGAGGTTGCGGCTCAATGTATCGGTGATGTTCCAAACCTGGCCGCCGTTCACCGCATCGGTGCTCGTCGGGGTAATCCGGCCTGCCGCGACATTGGTGATCTGTCGTTCAGCCCCAGGCGCTCCAACCGATACGACGCTGGTCGGATTGGCCCCGGGGAAGTTGCCAAAGTTCCAGCCATCGATCTGGACGCCCGAAGTCGGGTTGGCAGCAGCCGTCACCGAATTCGAGCCCAAGGCAACGTCGTTCGGGTTGTTGGCCCGCGCCCCGGCACCGAACGCCGAGGATCCGGCTGCAACTGCCGTGGCGTTGAAGCCAACCGCCGTGCCTTGATCCGCTGCCGCATTGGCAGCAGGGCCAAATGCCGCAGCCGTCGCGCCGGTCGCCAGGGCATTGTTACCATAAGCGGTTGCCTGGGCTCCGGTCGCCCGTGCCCCTGCGCCGCCCGCCGTGGCCGCAGCCCCGTTGGCAATGGCCAGAGTGCCGGTCGCGGTCGCGTTGGCACCCAGCGCCTGGCTGCGATCGCCGAAGGCCGAAGCCGAAGCGCCCGATGCCAGAGCCGTGAAGCCGGTCGCCGAAGCCGAAAGGCCGTTGGCGAAGGCACCTGAGCCGGAGGCCGTGGCGTTGTCTCCATTGGCCACTGCCGAGAAGCCCGATGCCGTGGCGCCGGAGCCCGTCGCGTTC
>Ga0114974_10003127_pt1 | contig 12595 bp, 12 predicted proteins | sample S_130206_EF_Meta_FD_87318 | JGI IMG/M metagenome (GOLD analysis project Ga0114974, IMG submission 87318) | Freshwater microbial communities from Lake Simoncouche, Canada to study carbon cycling - S_130206_EF_MetaG | ecosystem: Environmental > Aquatic > Freshwater > Lake | place: Lake...
CATCATTAGGAAGGTCAACTTCGCGAATAATAATGTCGCCACTTTCGCAATGTTTTCCGACAACGCGACTGGAAGTTAGCGGAGAAGTTGAAGTGCGGTTTGCAAGTTGCACTGAATACTCTGCGCCATAGAGTGCTGGTCTGATGTTGTCACTCATTCCACCATCTACTGAAATGTAATTACGTCCTCGGTCTCCATCCAATCTAACTTCTTTTGTGGTGCCCACTTCATAAAGCGTTACGGTGGATGGACCGGAGATAGCTCTACCTGGTTCTATCGACAAATGTGGAATAGCTAGGCCGTACTTTTTGCACTCACTTAAAACAATTTCATGCATCCTGTTAATGACCGCTTCGGCACTCTGTGGTGTATCAGAATCTACGTAAGCGATTCCAAACCCACCGCCAAGATCCAGATCTGGAAATTCAACAGCATGGACTACTTTCATTTCAGCCATAAACTCAATTACTCGTTGGGCTGCAATATCAAATCCGTTGTTGTCAAAAATCTGCGAACCAATATGGCAATGGAATCCGCGCAATTCAATATGTTTAGATTCCAAAGCTTTCTTTGTTGCCACTGCTGCAGCTCCACTTGAAATAGAAAAACCAAACTTCACATCTTCATGTGCAGTGGAAATAAATTCGTGTGTATGCGCTTCTACTCCTGGTGTTAGCCTTAAAAGAATTGCCTGTTTTTTGTCGAGTTGCGCTGCAATATCTTCAATTCTTTCTAATTCAAATAATGAGTCAGCAACAATTACCCGCACGCCAATTTCAATCGCAGTTCTTATCTCTTTCAAGGATTTGTTATTCCCATGTAATTCAATTCGATTTGCTGGAAATTTTGCAGCAAGAGCAACTGCTAATTCTCCACCGGAACACACATCCAATCCGGCACCTTCTTGTTCAAGCCATTTAGCAACTTGCACTGAAAGAAAAGCTTTTGCGGCATAAATTAAATCTGAGTTTTTGCTACCAAAAGTTGAATCAAGAGCTTTTCTAAAATCTTGGACTCGAGATCTAAAATCATCTTCATCGATGATAAATGCGGGTGTGCCAAATTCTTTTGTTAACTCTTGTGCACTAATTCCGGCTATATATATTTCACCATTTTCAAAGGAAGTATTTCGTGGCCAGATATTCACGGGATTCAATTTACTCACATTTTTTCTGGCGCGCTCACGCCAAGTAGCGTTAATCCATTAGCCAAAACCTGGCGGGTGGCATCACACAACAATGCTCTAGATTGATGCAACGCCGTGATTTGCTCATCTCCCATTGGAAGAACCCGTGAATGAGCATAAAAATGATGGTAGTGGCCGGCGAGCTCTTCTAAGTAACGAGCAATGCGATGTGGTTCACGAAGCTCGGCAGCGCTTGCGACAACTTTTGGAAAATACGCGATTGATGCAGCTAAAGCCTCTTCTGCTTCACTATCAAGTAATTCTTGTTTGAAGTCAGCAATCTCTACTTTCATGCCTAACTCTTTAGCGTTGCGCAATAGAGCGCTAATCCGGGCATGTGCATATTGCACATAAAAAACTGGATTTTCGTTAGTGCGTTTTTTTAATAAATCTACATCTAAAGTTAGCGGGGTATCGGTTGGATATCGTGTTAACGAGTATCTAGCTGCGTCTACTCCTACTTTTTCAACTAACTCTTCAAGAGTGATAATCGTTCCGGCTCGCTTTGAAAGTTTTAATTCTTCGCCATTCTCAATTATTTTTACCATCTGACCTATGAGTACTTGCAAATTCTTAGCCGGGTCATCACCAGTGCAAGAAACTAAAGCTTTTAAGCGTCCAACATATCCATGGTGATCTGCACCCAATAAGTAAATGCATAAATCAAAACCACGAGATCTTTTATCTAAATAATAAGCAGTATCGGAAGTGAAGTAAGTTTGTTCGCCATCTGCCTTCACTAAGACTCGATCTTTATCATCGCCAAAATCAGTTGTACGCAACCAGGTTGCACCACCGTCTTCATATACATGACCATTCTTTTTCAACTTTTCGGCAACATTTGCAACTGCCCCGCTGTCATGCAATTTTCGTTCTGAGTACCAAACGTCAAAAATACTTCCGAAATGACGGAGGACACGTTGTTGTTGAGCCAGTTGTAATTTGTATCCAGCTTCACGGAAAGCGACCAGGGCAGCATCCCCACTCAATTCATTTATTCCTGGATTTTTAGCAACTATCTCTTTTGCTAAATCTTTTATGTATTCACCGTGATATCCATTTTCTGGAATTGGTAATCCTTTTGCAGCAGCAGCAAGTGATGCTCCAAATAAATCCATCTGATTTCCGCGATCGTTAATATAAAACTCACGTGTTACTTTTGCACCTGCTGCAGATAAAACTCTAGCCATGGCATCCCCTACAGCAGCCCATCTGGTGTGGCCTAAGTGCAATGGGCCAGTTGGATTAGCGCTAATAAATTCAAGATTAATTTTTACGTCAGCTAAAAGATTTCCTTCACCATATTTTTTGCCTTGTTCCAGAACAGTTTTCACAATTGCGCTTTGAGCACCAGAAACTAAGGTCAGATTTATAAATCCAGGTCCGGCAATTTCAGTTTTTTCCACTCCATCAATCTCTGCAAATGCAGTTGCTAATAATTGTGCGATCTCTTTGGGAGGGATTCCTGCACTCTTGGCAAGTTGCAAAGCCGCCGAAGTTGCAAAATCTCCATGGTCGCGATTTTTGGGCCGCTCAACCGAGATCCGGTCTGGGATCGACCCGCCTATCGCCCCTGAGGAGAAAAGTGAGCGTACTTTGGCCATTAAGGCCGCTTCTAGCTCCCCCGGATTCACACTCTTAGGGTATCGGGCTTACCCTTATCCCCGTCGCTCTTGCGGGAGTGGTGAAATGGCAGACACGCAGGTCTTAGGAACCTGTGTCTACGGACGTGCGGGTTCAAGTCCCGCCTCCCGCACCAATTTAAATATTTTTAAGATTGATCGAAAGATTTGTACCAGCGTCATCCATCTACTCGGATTTAAAGAGTGAAAGAGGGGGTGCAATTGAAAAATTCATTACCTCCATTACCGTCAATGCCATCATTACCGTCATCACCGTCACTCCCAAATCTTCCGATCCCACCAAAATTACGCGGTTGGTCACATTTAATTGCAGCGCCACTAGTTTTTATTGCAGCTTTGGTTCTGTTTATTTTAAGTAAGGAAAGTTTTAGGTTTGCTGTTGCTCTGTACGCACTAACAGCAGTTGCCTTATTTAGTGTTTCAGCAATTTATCACCGTGTTCCATGGTCACCACGAAAAAAAAGAATCTGGCGTCGGCTTGATCACGCAAATATTAATTTAATTATTGCCGGCTCTTACACGCCATTTGCCGTAACTCTTCTCGCTGGAAAAGATCGCGCAATTTTGCTCTGGGTAATTTGGGTTGGCGCTTTAGCAGGTGTGGCGATCAGAGTTTTTTGGCTTTCAGCGCCACGTTGGCTTTATGTAGGTATCTACCTAGCACTTGGATGGGTTGCCATTATTTACACACCACAGTTGTATCGAGAGGGTGGGTTAAAGATTCTGATACCGCTGCTCTTAGGTGGCTTGTTTTATTCAGTTGGCGCCCTGTCTTACGCTTTTAAATTCCCTGGTAAGAACGCTCGCTACTTTGGTTTCCATGAATATTTCCATCTCTTTGTAATCGCTGCCTGGATATCCCAATACGTAGCAATCTCAATCGCTATTTACACTTCCTGACGCGGTAAGAGATTCATCTCCACTTAACCATTTTTTCGCCGAAGGAGCGGTAGGTTTTGCCGCATGCGATTAGGAGTTCTTGACGTTGGCTCCAACACGATTCACTTACAGGTAGTAGATGCGCACCGTGGTGCAAAACCAATTCCAACAACTAGCCATAAAACAGAGCTTCACCTAACTGACTATTTGGATACCAGTGGGTCAATCACGATAGATGGAATCCAAGCGCTAACTTCAATCATCAAAGCAGCTATGGCTGAAGCAGTAAAAGTTCAAACTGAAGAAATCCTAACTTTTGCCACATCTGCAATCAGAGACGCTACAAATGGTGAACGCGTAATCAACCACATTAATCAAAATTGTGGAATTGAATTAAGTGTTTTATCTGGTGAGGACGAAGCACGTTTTACTTTTTTAGCTGCTCGCCGTTGGTTTGGTTGGTCAAGCGGAGATCTGACGGTCATCGACATCGGTGGTGGTTCTCTTGAACTGGCAACTGGCCGCGATGAAGAACCAGCCTTGGCTTTATCACTACCGCTTGGTGCGGGTCGGCTAACGCGCACCTTCCTGAAGGACGATCCATTTACCAGTAAGTCCGCACGTGAACTTGAAGATTACATCGATGAATATTTGGAGACACCAGCAGCTGCGCTAGCTGAGCATGAAGTCGATAAGGTAGTTGGAACTAGCAAGACGTTGCGTACACTCGCAAAAATGTCACAAGACTGGCTCGGAGATTCAGATAAGCGCCTAACGCGTGATTGTCTGGATGAAATGGTTCCTAAACTTTTAAAGATGAAAGCATCAGAACGTAATGAACTTCCGGGCGTCTCCAAAACTCGAGCCCATCAAATTGTGGCTGGGGCAATGGTGGCGCGCCAAATTTTGCACGCTATCGGCGTTGATGAAATCCAAATCTGTCCTTGGGCTCTTCGTGAAGGCGTTATCTTAAAAAGATTAGATTGGCTAGAAATTTAAGGTGCTTGAATAAAATTAATTGTGCGCACTTTTCCATCTCGATGAAATACCACCCAGCCATCACCCGGCTCAAGCCCGCGGTCGATCTCATCAAAAGCCATCGCACCAGCCAACTCTTTTAGAATCTTGGGAAGAACTGGGTTGTGACTGCATAGCAAAACGGTAGTAATGCTTTCGCTGTCTTTAGAAGCTTTCAAAAACTTTTTAGCAAATTTAAGTGGCTTATCTTTATCGCGCGAATATTGATATTCACTAATATCACTTGCAATTCCAACATTAATTCCAAGATCACGGCCAAGTGGTTTTACTGTTTCAAGGCAACGATAGGCATCAGAACTAAAAATTTCATCGATGCCGTATGCCTCGTAAATAGATCGAAATTTCTCAGATTGAATTTGACCACGATTATCTAGTGGCCGATCTCCATCATCGCCGATCCATTCAACTCGTTTTAATGCTTTGGCATGTCGCAATAAAATCAAGGTAGAGTTTTTGTTGATTCCTGGTGACATATCTTTAAATAACTTGAGTACTTTTCGATCTTCATCATGGGTTAATTTAGTTTTCGCACTTTTAAGGCTGTGCCACTCAAATTGATCGACTTCTTCGATATCTGCAATTGGTTTTGGATCGGAAATAGCTTGGGCGGCCCAATACTTAACCCGCTTAGGCACTCCTTCAGCTAAATACTGAATTTCAGCGATTAGTGGGCCAAATTTGGCCAAATACCCGGTCTCTTCCATTACTTCCCTGCGGGCGGTCGCTAAAAAAGATTCACCAAACTCAATCTTTCCTTTCGGGAAAGACCAATCGTCATACCGAGGCCGGTGAATCAGGCCAATCTCAATTTCATCGTCTACAACTTTATAAAGGACCGCACCAGAGGCCATAATCTCAGTTGTATCAGAATCAAAATTTGCTTTGCTCATAAATGTAATCGTCTCTTTCTTTCCATCATTACTTCTTGAGGAGTTTGTAATCTATTTCCCGAAGCACCAAATACCTTGCGTTGCCACTTGTCGCCTTGAACTAGATTCCAAGTTGATAAGTCATCTGATAAATCTTCAGAGATCGCTTGATCTAATTCCAGTTTATGATCACTTCTTTCAACACGAATTAGACTTTCAATTCTTCGATCTAGATTTCTATGCATTAAATCAGCGCTACCGATCCAATACTCATTTTCTCCGGCAGCTACAAAATTATAAATTCGGGTGTGCTCTAAAAATCTACCAAGTACTGAGCGAACAACGATATTTTCTGAAAGGCCAGGAACGCCGGCTTTAAGGGCACAAATTCCTCTAACTACTAACTTCACAGGGACGCCGACATTTGAGGCTTTGTAGAGTGCTTCAATAATCTCTTCGTCTAGTAAAGAGTTTAATTTAAAACGAATTCCACTTGGTTTTCCAACACTGTGATTCTGAATTTCATTTTCAATTCGAGTTAAAATTCCACTTCGCAGCGTTTTAGGTGCAACTAGTAAACGTGCAAATGTTGTAGATGGTGCGAAGCCTGACAGTTGATTGAAAAGTTTGGTTAAATCATCACATAATGAAAAATCAGCACTCAACAACCCGAAATCGTCATAAAACCTTGCGGTCTTTGGATTGTAATTGCCAGTACCCACGTGACAGTAGCGTCTAATTCCACTTGGTTCTTCGCGCACTACTAAAGATAACTTCGCATGAGTTTTAAGCCCTAACAAACCATAAACAACATGTACTCCGGCATCTTCTAGTTTGCGCGCCCACTTCATGTTCGCCATCTCATCAAAACGAGCTCTAATCTCTACAACAGCAAGGACTTGCTTTCCGGCTTCTGCAGCTTCAATCAATGCATTCATAATAGGTGAGTCGCCAGATGTGCGATACAAAGTTTGTTTAATTGCCAACACATTAGGGTCGGCTGTGGCGGATTCCAAGAATTTAACAACCGTGTTTGTAAAAGAATCATACGGATGATGCAACAGGACTTCCCCATGCCTTAGTGCTGCAAAGAATCCTTCCGGTGAATCATCTTCCATTTCTTCAAATTGGGGTGGAATTGCACTTGAGAAAGGAGTGAACTTCAAATTTGGAATTTCAAGATCTGCAATTTGATTTAAGCCAGTTAAATCCAAAGGCTCTTGGTATTTAATGATCTCGCTTTCATCGATCTCTAATTCTTCAGCTAAATCAGCAAGGACTTTAGCTGGGATATCTAGAGGAACTTCAAGACGAACCGGAGTTCCAAACCTCCGCTTTTGCAACTCTTTTTCAAGTGTAAGCAAAATGTCATCAGTTTCTTCTTCATCAAGTTCCATATCTTGATTGCGCGTTAATCTAAAAGTGTAATGAGTTAAAATCTCCATGCCTGGAAATAATTGACTTAGATTTTTTCTGATTAGTAATTCAAGTGGGACATATCTATTTTTTGCACCATCTGACGTTGCGATAAATCTTGGCAAATTTAATGGAATTTTCACTCTCGCAAAAAACTCTTCCTGAGAATCTGGGTTTCGAAGTTGAATTCCAATATTAAGTGATAGGCCAGAAATATGCGGAAATGGGTGTGCTGGATCTACTCCTAGTGGAGTAAGTACTGGATAAATTTTGGATGTAAATAATTCTTGTAAATAAACGATCTCATTTTCATTTAGCTCATCCCAGGCTAAGAAGTTAACGCCAACTTTTGATAACTCTGGAGTTAAATCACTATGGAAACATTTTGATTGTCGCTCGACAAGTTCATGGGTACGTTTTAAGAGAACTTTCATCTGTTCTCTTGGGACAAAACCAGCAGAATTTACATTTCCAACTCCAGCTTCAATCTTTCTTTTCAAAGATGCAACTCGCACCATAAAGAACTCATCTAGATTTGAGGTAAAAATCGCCAAAAATCTGATTCGCTCGAGAAGTGGAATCTCTTTATCTTCGGCCATCTCAAGAACTCGTTGATTGAAATCCAACCAGCTTAATTCGCGATCGGTAAACCTGCTCATAACTTGATTGGACACCCTACTATCTTGCCTGAAGTTGGTTAACAATAGGTAAAAAGTTGAAGGGCTGATCCTGAACAGGCCGGAATAACCCGCTCCTTTTCATGCTTAAAGCGGAATTAAAGTGATTTAACTACCTTTGGTACCAAAGCCCTAAATGCCATTCCGCGATGACTAATCTGATCTTTTTGTGAGGGGTTCATTTGGGCTGTGGTGATTTCGAAGCCATCAGGAATAAAGATCGGGTCGTAACCAAATCCTGAATCTCCGATTGCGGCAGTTGTTAATCTGCCAAGCAATTTAGCCTCTACAACTAATTCAAATCCATCTGGTTTAGCAAATGCAGCTGCGCAATGAAATGCAGCCGTGCGATCGGTTACACCATTCATATTGTTAAGTACTTTATTTAAGTTTGCTAAATCATCTCCATGCGTTCCGGCATAACGTGCTGAAAAAATCCCTGGATCACCACTTAATGCATTAACGCTTAAACCGCTGTCATCAGCTATTGCTGGCAAACCCGTTGCCTTTGCAACTGCATGCGCTTTCAATAACGCATTTCCAATAAAAGAATCTTCTGTTTCTTCAACGTCAGCAAGGTCAGGGAATGAATCAGTACCTAGTAATTCAAAATCAGGCATTTCGGCAGCAAAAATTCTTTGCAACTCTATAATTTTTCCTTGATTGCGAGTAGCAAGTACCATCTTCATTTAGTGAACTTTACTTTGCAAGTGCTGTTTTTTGAAATTTAGTTAAATCAGCACAACCTTTCACAGCTAAATCCAAAAGTTGATCAAGGAGAGCGCGATCAAAAGGTTCACGTTCTGCGGTGCCTTGTACTTCTACAAATTTCCCAGATCCGGTGCAAACCACATTCATATCTGTATCGGCCCGAACATCTTCTTCGTAGCAAAGATCTAAAGTTGGTTTTCCATCAATGATTCCAACACTAACTGCTGAAATCGAATCTGTGAGTGGTGATCCTTTTACTAATCCTTGACCTTGTGCCCAAGTAATTGCATCCACCAATGCAACATAGGCCCCAGTTATTGCTGCAGTACGAGTTCCGCCATCGGCTTGCAGTACATCACAATCAAGCACAATAGTGTTTTCACCGAGAGCTGACATATCAATAATTGAACGCAATGATCTTCCGATTAAACGTGAAATCTCTTGCGTACGTCCACCTAATTTTCCTTTAACGCTTTCTCGATCTGAGCGAGTATTAGTAGCCCGCGGCAACATTGAATACTCAGATGTAACCCAACCTTTTCCTTGTCCAGCCATCCAACGTGGAACACCAGCAGTAAAGGATGCGGCACAAAGAACCCGGGTTTGCCCAAACTCAACAATTACTGAACCTTCAGCATGGTTTAACCATCCACGTGTAAATTTTATTTCGCGCAATGCGTCATTACTTCGTCCATCACTTCTTTGATTAAGTTCATCCATTTTTACTCTCCTAGTTATTTTTATTAAAGGGTTAAATTCTCAACAGCTGTAACTTCTGGACCAAGAAAACGACGAGCAAGTGCAGAAAATGTTCGCGTGTCACCAGTAGCATAAAACTTGTGTTCGGGAGTTCCGGCATCTGCTGATCTTTCAAGTCCACTTGCTGCCAATGTTCGATATAAATCTTTAGCAGTTTCTTCAGCGCTAGAAACTAAAGTAACTCCTTCGCCAACCACGTAAGAAATTACACCGGTTAATAATGGGTAGTGAGTACACCCAAGAACCAAAGTGTCTACATCTGCATCAATTATTGGTTGCAAATAATCTGTGGCAATTTTTAATATCTCTTGTCCGAAGGTTTCACCACGTTCAACATAAGAAACAAATAACGGACACGCCACCGATGTGATCTCAAGTTGTGGTGCCGCAGCAAATGCATCTGAATAAGCACTCGAATCAATTGTTGTTTGAGTTCCGATTACACCAATGCGACCATTTCGTGTTGCTGCTACGGCACGACGAACAGCAGGTTGGATTACCTCAATTACTGGAATTGAATATCGCTCACGTGCATCGCGCAACATCGCGGCACTTGCAGTGTTGCAGGCAATAACAATTGCTTTAACGCTTTGTTCAACTAAATTGTCCATAATCTCAAGTGCGAATGCGCGAACTTCAGCCAGTGGTCTTGGACCATAAGGTCCGCGAGCAGTGTCTCCTATATAAAGAATTGGTTCATTTGGGAGTTGATCCAAAATCGCCCGCGCCACAGTTAATCCACCTACGCCAGAGTCAAAGACTCCGATAGGTGCAGCGTTAGCTGACGAGCCGGGCTGGTTAGTCAGGATTTCCACAGGTCTGAGCCTACGCCCAGAGCTGTCCATCTAGGCGCTCTTGCGCAGTGTCAATGTCGTCGTGATAAACGCCAGTTGATAAATACTTCCATCCAGCATCGCAAAGAATGAAGGCGATATCCGCATCAACTCCAGCCGCGACGCACTCTTTTCCGATTGCAATAGCCGCATGCAAAATGGCACCTGTAGAAATTCCGGCGAAAATTCCTTCAACATCTAATAATTCGCGTACTCGCTTTACAGAGTCTTCTGCTCCAACTGAGAAACGACGCGTTATTACGGATGCATCGTAGAGTTCAGGAACAAACCCTTCATCAATATTTCTTAATCCATAAACTAATTCACCATAACGAGGCTCTGCCGCAACAATTGAAACCCCAGGTTTATGTTCCCGCAAGTATCGACCAGCACCCATCAAAGTTCCAGTAGTTCCAAGACCAGCAATAAAGTGAGTAACTGTCGGCAAATCTTCTAAAATTTCTGGACCTGTTGAGTTGTAATGTGCATCAGCATTTGCTTGGTTTCCATATTGATACAAGAAAACCCAATCAGGATTTTTCTCGATTAACTCTTTGGCAACACGAACTGCTTCATTTGATCCACCAGCAGCAGGGGATGAGATTATTTTTGCACCCCACATCTCTAGAAGTTGGCGGCGCTCAGGTGAAGTATTTTCTGGCATTACGCAAATTAATTTGTAACCACGAACTTTTGAAATCATTGCTAAAGAAATTCCGGTGTTGCCAGATGTAGGTTCCAAAATAGTTGCACCTGGTTTTAGTGAGCCATCTCGTTCAGCGGCTTCGATCATCGAGAGTGCAGCACGATCTTTGACAGACCCAGTTGGGTTGCGATCTTCCATCTTTGCCCACAAACGAACATTGGGTGACGGCGATAATTTTGGTAAACCTATTAATGGTGTGTGGCCAACTGAATCAGCTAGCGAATCAAAGCGCGCCATCAGAAGTTAGCAACCACCAGCAACTGCAGGAAGAATCGTGATGTTATCTCCATCTTTAAGTGCTAGATCTAATCCGCCAATAAATCGAACATCTTCATCATTCACATACAAATTTATGAACCGGCGCAAAGCGTCACCATCGAGCAATCTTTCGGCTAAACCAGTGTGATTAGCATCTAAATCTGAGATCACATCGCGTAAAGTCGAACCATGCGCGCTTACTAATTTTGCTCCGCCGGTGTATGGGCGCAAAATAGTTGGGATCCGAACTTCAACTGATGGATTTCCTGAATTACTCACTCCGTAAGTATCCCCTATCTGCTTAATCTTTGCTAAATCAGTACTACTTCTTCCTCTGTTACAACGCCATCAATGATCCGAAATGAACGAAATTCACTCCTAGTTGCAATCTCTTCGCGAGTGGAAACGAGGACATAATGCGCGCCTGGCTCGGAAGCGTAAGCAACATCAGTACGTGATGGGTGAGCTTCGGTTGAGGTATGGGAGTGGTAAATGACAACTGGTTCCTCATCCCGATCATCAAATTCACGATAAAGCCGTAGCAAATCTCCTGATTCAAATTCGTAGAAAGTCGGCGAATGGGCGGCGTTGACCATTGGGATATGACGTGTAGGTAAATCACTTCCAATCGCCCCCGCAATGACTCCACATGCTTCATCGGGGTGAGCCGCTTCTGCTTCATCCCAAATTTCTGCGACGAGTTGGGCGCTGATCTGTAAAACCATGGCTAAAGGATACGGCTTAAATCCAAATATTTAACTCTTCTTTATGAAACTTAATTTCTCTTCAACTCTGTGCCCGCCCAGTAAGTACGGTCAATAGCAATCCTTGAAGCCAACCCAGCCATGCAAATAAATTATAAAGTGCACGCTCTGGTTTATCTTCATTCATTTTGCTATAAATCTCATGAGAGTTTTGAGTAATTTTTAATCGCACACCAAGTGATAAGCGTAAATCATTAATACCCATTAGCCAAGCTTGTATTAACTCACCTCTTAAAACTATTTGAACTTCTTGTCGTTTATCTAAGCCCGGTGAATTTAAATCAAGTGCATGATCATCAAGTACACCAATTAAGCCATCACGAATTGCATGTGCATGTTCTTTTTTCTTCTCACGTGCACCATCCTCGGTGTAACGACGAAATTCTGCAGCATCTTTTGCATCTTGATATGCATTTGGCAATAACCTTGCTAATACCGGATCATCCGGCAGTTCATCATTTGTTGAAATACCAACCATTGCTAATAGCGGATCGCTACTCTTGCCCTCTTCTTCTCCTAGCAACTCAAGTAGTTGCTCTGCCAAACTTTTTAATATCGCACCTTCGTAATGTGTGAATGATGCGACAATCGATCCATCTGGATTTCTTGAAAACCCGCTCATGTTCCACTCCGCTGCAATGTCGCCCAAAGTCCGTACTCGTGCAATCTGGCTACATCATGTTCGCACTCTTCGCGAGTTCCTGAATTCACAACAGCTTTTCCTTCGTTGTGAATTTTCAACATCAACTCATTTGCTTTTTCTTCACTGTATCCGAATAAAGTCATTAATACGTGCGTTACATATGGCATTAAATTAACTGGGTCATCCCAAACAATTGTGATCCATGGACTGTCG
>Ga0114974_10003128_pt1 | contig 12593 bp, 17 predicted proteins | sample S_130206_EF_Meta_FD_87318 | JGI IMG/M metagenome (GOLD analysis project Ga0114974, IMG submission 87318) | Freshwater microbial communities from Lake Simoncouche, Canada to study carbon cycling - S_130206_EF_MetaG | ecosystem: Environmental > Aquatic > Freshwater > Lake | place: Lake...
AGAATATCAGGGAGAATGCGATCATATCGTGGTTCCCAACGCCACAAAGGTGAATAAGGAACACCAATGAACGCAAGAAGAGATACAATATCTTTAAGGGAATTAACAAGAGGAGTGCCAGTAACAACCCAGCGTATTGGGGCAACAATCTTGCGAGCATATATCGCTACTTCGCTGTCGCCATTACGAATTTTATGTGCTTCATCAAGAACAACTCTCCCCCAATCTTTCATAAATATAGAGGGATTGCGATAAAGTTTCTCGTAATTTGATATGTAGACAGAAGGGCGTTTTCTACGAGACACGGGCTTGGAAGGGTCGTTTATAAGTGTCCATGTAGCATTAACTACTTCATATACAGGACATCCAGCTTTTTGAAGAACAGATGACCAAGTATCAATCATTGCTAAAGGGGCAATAATAAGAGTTGTAGAAGGATTATTGATAATAACAGATGCAATTTGAATGGTTTTGCCGAGACCCATATCATCACATTGTAATCCGCCACGAACAATTACATCTTTATTCTTGCGATCAGGTACAATAGTTCCGTTTTGTTCTTTATCAAGCATCCATTCAATACCCTCTAATTGATGAGGGAAGTAGGAGAAATCTTTCCAGAGAGGTTTAATCATTTATGTCAACAAATATAACGAGAATTATGATTTCAATTTTTTTTAATGAAAAAATGATTTAACATTGTTTCACATTTAATCTTTTTTTTAATCTTTTTAATCTTTTTAATCTTTTTATTATCTTAAGGAGGAGAGAGAAGGAACGGAAGAATTGGAACATCTCCTTTTGTCAAGCTTGCTCCTGCTGAGTTAGGATGGCCTTTAAGAATAGTACCATCTGTAATGTTAAAGACACGAGAGCGAGCCGAATAGATATATGTTGTCTTCTTGGACCATTTGTCGTATTTTCTACGATAATTAATGAACACATCAATCGTAGGATGGTGCTCAAATGCAATATGTGCAGCTTCAGTCGTATCAAGGGTAATTCCTGTATTATCAATAATAAATACATTCAGATGTAACCACGTTTGAGGCAAATTCCATCCACGAATATAATCTTCTGTAAATGGATGAATGGAGCCATTATCAAGAATTTGTTTAAGCTCGGCATCTTTTTTATCAAGAATTGCTTTGCCACTTTCAATAATGGCACTAAATCCTATCGGGTTGCCAATGGTTCTTAAGAACTGTTCCGTCATATTAAAGGCTTCATCCATCTTTTTCTGAACAGGTTTGTGTGCAATTGTATTTAGCACTTCACGAATACATCTATCTTCGTAGGTTGGATTGTCCCATCGGTCAACGCGGTCAATGTGATGAAGCCAAAATGGTATTTCTTTTTCAGGATAGTAGTGTTGCCACGTTTGAAGGGCCGCACAACTTTCTGTATTGATAGGACAATTATCTGGCCAGTGTTCAATAGATGTAGCGTGATGGTCAATACATTCTACAGAGAGTGCACCATCTTTTAGCCATTGTTCGCGATATTCTTTTTGAACGGATACGTCTAAAAGGAGAATGTGAGTTCCAGCCATTTGCTTAGGCCACGTATCTGTTTGGCTTGGAGAAATGGGATACATATTAATGAACCCTGTATTTTTTTCTTTTATAGCAGTATGTGCAATATATGCTGAAAACCAGCCGTCAATGCAGTTGCCATGGAAAAGGAATGTGTAATTCCCGTGTTTATCATCGTATTTCTGCTTTTTGCTTGGAGGAAAAGTCAAATTGTCAAGTTTGTGCATCATTTTCTTGGAAAAGATAGATTTGTAGAATTTATATGCCTAAATATTATATGGAATAGCTTTCAATTTTTTTATATATAAACAATATTTTCATCTATATATTTTTGTTTTATACAATCTTTTACTACTTTTAGCATGGTATTATCATCTACTCCGTGTATTATAGCCATACAACGAATTGCACTCGTATATTTTTTATTCTCTTCGCTTCTAAGTTCATCAATACGCTTTTTTATAAGTATTTTTAAATCTTGTGGAGGAATCTTATGAATTGTTGCAAGATGAGAATATTGTTTTTCAATGTAATCACGCCCAAACATAAATCTATAGATATTGCAGTCTGACATAATGTTTTTGTATAATGCTTGTAATATTTCAAATTTATCAAAAAATATTTTAAATACTTTTTGATATTTTTTTTATTCAATATTCGTATAACATTTATCCAACATTAGAACGAAGTTCCTCAAGGGTCTTCTTAACTCCATTACGTTCTACAAAACATAGTCTCCAAGGTGCAATACCGAAAGTATTCTTAATATGACCCGCATCCTTGAGTGCCTCCATAAACTTGTAGAGAATCTCACCAGGCTTAGAAGACTTTAGTCCAACAAGGGAATCAGCAAGTTCACAATCGGTAACTTCCAGGTCAGTCCCGTCAAATACAGTAAGAGCTGTAGCATATTCTTGAACGCCATCATTAAGAACAGTCTTAATTTGAATAGTGACCTGTTCATCTGGTTCAATTACATCAGATAGACTCATTGTAGGATATGGAGTTCCAACTCTGGGCTTTCTGTCATGAGGATCACGAGGATCTCTTGGGTCACGTCTTGGAGCTCTTGAGTCACGAGGAGCTCTTGGAGGACGACCATCATGTAGAGGGACAGAAATACGCATAGGAGTAACATTCGTTTGACCCGAAAGTCTATCAACTTGATTCTTTAGAGCTGTAATAGTAGACTCTTGCTTGGAAATCCTCATTTGGAGGTCAGTCATCTGGGAGAGTAGAATAGAATTGAAATCGGTCATCTTAATAGTAAACTTGGAAAGAGGCTTTAGGTCTTGATTTAAAAAGATATTGCAATCAAATTTTTTTTAATAAAAATCATTTTAGATTTTTTCCCCATTTCCCCATTTTCCAATTTTTTCCCCATTTTTCCATTAGTAGAAATCACACTCATCATATGAATTGTATCCACTTTCACGCTTTCTATCGCAATTTGCACAGCATCTATCAAAATCAGGAAAGAAGAGATCAGACTTGTCATCATAGTCATCATTAGGATTTCCATAACAAATCTCAAAATAGGCAAAGGCCCTATCAATCTCATTCTGCAACTTGTCTGCACAAATCGCACAATAGTCAGGAGATTCACAATCGCAGTCTTTTGCATACTTGCCTGCACTAACTCCATCATTATATCCTTGTTCAAACCCATAATCAAATGCTTTATCCAAATCGGTATTATGCCTAGCAATGGCATCATCAAAACCAGCCTCATAACCATCTATAAAGTCATCAACATTCTCTTCAGGAATACAAGGCATATAATGAATAGAAGGCGTAGAAGGCATATACACTTCAATCTTGCTCAAAGGGGCTTGGAAAACACGTTCACTCAACACAGAATCAGGTAGTCCATTTTCTACCCAAGTAACACAGACATCGAAGTTGCCAATGAGATGCTGAAGAATCTCTCCAACAGTTATATCGAAAAGGAACACGTCTTCATCCTTGTCTCGGATATTAATCACTTTGCCTGCATCAACAGAATAGGTTATATCCGCTCTTATATAAATGTCGTCGCATTCTTCGTCATAATCAATGTAGATTTGTTGTTTCCCAAAAGGTCCATAATAGGTGATTTGAGAAACTTGTCTGAGATTATCAACATGTGTATCAGAATGAGGAATCAATACTGGTCCAGGCCAGTACATATATTCAATCTTGGAAATTGCAGACATTCTTGGATAAAAAGGTATTAAAAGCACAATAAAATATTTGCAATGTAAAAGGTTTCAATTTTTTTTATGAAAAAAGGGTTTCCCCAATTTTCTCCCCCAATTTTTTCGTATCAAAACATTATCAAAACATTATCCCGTGATTATAAAATCCATCATTATAATTCGTAGGTGTATCATATATAATATTATTAACAGGCCCCTCTTGGATATCTTCCACTATAATGCGGCACATAGGGATATTTGAAATAGGCACATCTAACACATTTTTATCGTTAGTTGTTTGAATGATATGTACATTAAACTTTTTAAATCCTAATTCATGGATGACCTCACGTAAAGTCGTTTTAGGACCATACTTAGTAGACTCACGATTAATGGATACACATCCTTCAACAACATTCCAGTGAATATTTATCATTTTTTCATTCGCGATAATTTTGCAGACTTGGAACATTTTTTAATTCATAAAGTCTGAACCCCCCATTTCAAATTTTTAATCCGAACCATAATCATACTCAGGCTCAGGCTCTGGTTCCAATGCAGTCCTGTCAAGGGTTTTGTTCCTGTAATCATAAATTCCAACCCATTTGTCAGTATATTCTTCCCATGTATGCCCAAAATAGTTTCTCCTGTATGTTTTACCTTGGAACCTAAAATCTTTTACAGTCTTACGATTGAAATCCCTGGAATATTCTTCTTCACACGTATTTGTCCATGCTTTAAAATCCATATCTCTAAGAACAGTGAGAAGCTGGTCATGTGAAATCTCATAGAACTTAATGTCTTTATGTGAATATTTAGTGTATTTATAGATAATATCATAGAATATTTTTCCCATTACTTCTGGGTCTTCAATCCGTTTAGAAGACACGATTGAATAAGGCTTGGAAGGCGTAAAATGATACGAATCATTTTGCTTTTTAAGAAAATCAGCGGGTGTGTTTTTTGTAACACCTATGTTATAGATACCAGACCAGGCTGTTTGCAAACATACGACGAATCCGTCACTTGGATGTACTTTTTCGGTTTCAATGGAAGTCATGGAATTCTTTTACAATAAAAATAATGTTTTCAATGTTTTCAATTTTTTTTACAACATTTTATAACTTTTCACATCTATCATCAAATGTAAGAATACGAATCGTAGACAAAGGAGCCTGATGCACCAAAATATCTAATACATCTTCTCCGTTATCGGACCATTCTGTTTCCATATAATTAAAGCCAAGTCCTATAACAACTTGACGAATTGTCAGATCACTGATCAAACTATGTGTTAAATGGTACCAAGTACCGTCATGGATTAATACACGTTTCTTTGCATAGTCCCATAGAACTTCAATGACATAATCATCTCTTACAATCTTACAAACTCTATCACAGTGATGAAATGTACTGCAAGGAGTACGAATATAACTTGGAGGTTTTATCTTTTCCCAGAATTGCGGATTATCCATTTTTGCCCAAAACTCTTGCTGATTTTTTGAGAATTCGTTCATACTATCACACAATATTAAAATTAAATCTTTTAATAAATCGAAAACAGCCATTTATGTATATTTCATCTGAATTATTTTCTACATTTGAATCCTTTTTTATATCACAATTGTCTGATATAATACAAGACGGATAATCGGAAGAAATGGCAATTGTATTTTGATGTGCTTCACTAACAAGTGTGTCCAATACATTTAAATTATACTTTTTAGCCCAAGTCACGACAATATCATTGTTATAAAATCCAAGTGAACGAATAACTTCTTGAATGGTCATATTAGGAAGAATAATACACATACCATCATTTTGAACGAGTACATTTTGATGCAAATTATCCCAATATATTTGAATATTAATATCCTTGTAATAAATTTGGGATACAATATCATTTATGATTGCAATATTAGTCATGGTTGCAATATCATACGATAATTTTATATAAAGTTTAATTTCAAATTTAAAAATGTTTTTTTTATTTTTTATCTTTAGAGTTCCAAGTCTATATCATCATATTCAGAATAGTCCAAATAGTTATTGGAATTGCTGAATATACGAATCGTGTTTTGAGGAGCATTTATAACAAGCTCGTCACGAACCTCATATCTTTCACCTCGTTCTGCCCAGCTTACAACGAATCTTTTAAAACCAATGGCTTCGACCACTTTTTGAACGGTAATATTCTCGCCGTTAATGTAGTACCACTCCTCCTTGTAGTACACAATGACACGCTTCAAACTATCATATTCAATCCAGGCAACAGGAATGTCGTCGTAAATAATTTGAGAGACTTGTGTCGTTTCTTGGATGTTTTCAATGCGAGTAAATGTAATATCAGTCATGGAATTGTTTGCCGAATTATCTTCAACAAATATAATAATTTTTTGGAGTTTCAAATTTTTTTTAGGGGCATGTGCACGAAAGCAAACATCCACATCTAAGAATGTCATGCTCTTCATCTGAATAGTATATTTGATATGGATGAACCGAAATATAACACAATGGAGCGTGTGAAACACAACTATCAAGAATAGAATCATCTCTGATCCAATCGTTGCCATTATACCACTTGTCCACGCAAATATCTCCGCATTTGTAGCCGAGACCAGTAATAACTTGGCGTAAAGTCAAAGAACCATTCATAGAAAGATAAGGACCATCGTCGTAAACAATAATACGATCCATTTTTTTATCCCAGTAAATTCGTATGACAATTGCATTATTATCATCGTAATAATTTACTTTTGCGATTTCATCACAACCATCAAGAAACTCAAGTTCTTCCCAAGGATGTTTACAGTCTCCATCATAAAGTGTTGTACGAATAAATTTCATTCTAAAAAATAACTAATGAAAAAATAATTTCAATTTTAATTTTTTATTTTTTTTAACTCTACGTTTAATTTCATACAGTTTCTTTGCTTTAGAATCATCAATTAATCTATCTTTTTCAATTCAATCTTTTCAAGAACGGATAATCGATCCTGAATATCCTTAAGTATTTCAAAGATGGGCTCCAAAAATGCTAAAGTCTCTCTATTGTTTCTTTTCATCATAAGTTCTAACTGAGAATTCACTTGACTTATACGATTTCTTCTTTCATTGATTATAACATCAAGAGTTTTTAATGGATCAGACATTGATTTAAAAAATAAATTTTTGTTTCATTCAAATTTATTGGATCCACAACTTATTTAAATGCTGTAATATTTTGTTTGTTCTTCCAATAGTCTATTTTCAGCATCCTTTACTTCTTTTTTTAATCTTTCCAACATCTTATTATACGCAGTAGTTTCTTCGTCATATATTTTAACAGCACTTTTAAAGGATTCTACATCATATCCTGTATGGATTAATTTAGGCCTAGGTAAATTCTTGGCACAATCATATACATGTTTTGCTTCATCTAGGCTCTTCATGGCTTTTTGTAAATAGGTTGGTACTTTCTTGGAAACAACGGAAGCAATACGTTCGGCGTATGCTTGTTCAGCTTTTATTTTTTTTACATTATTTTCCCAAGCAGCCTTTTCTGGATCTATTTTAACTCTTTCCAAATCAATTCTATCATCAGAATTAAATGTCCCCCATCGAGTTTCATTAGTATATGACATAACAAGATTTGTAAACAAGAGAATGTATGCAATGTTCATTTGAAATCAAAATTATCAAAATGCATTTTCAAATTTTTTATTAAAAATGGGGGTTTTCCTCCCGCTTTTTAATTTTTTTTAAATATAAATGAAAAAAGTTTCCTTTAATCATTTTTATTCTTTTTTAATCATTTTTATTCTTTTTATTCGTTTTGTTCTTATCTAAGCCTTCAAATGTCGCATCGACAAGTATGAATACAGCCACAATAAAGTACAGGGTAGAGTAAGCAATGACAAGCATCTTGACAATTATCTTCGTGAAACTGGTCATATTCCTCATTACTTAATTCATAAAGATGAAAATGATGTGAAGATTCAGATGCCAATATATCAAGTTCAGGAATTTCTTCCATATTGAAAGGGTCTTTAAAATATTGGGCAATTATATCTTCAATAGGCATATCAGGAAATTCCCAAGCATTTGTCATTTCTTGAGTGTAAAGAATTGCCTTTTGTCCATCCCAATCAAGATTGTATATAATACTGGAATCATTTACTTCATTGGGTACTTCGTTAGGTACTTCGTTAGGTACTTTGTTGGATACTTCGTTATGTAATGCGTTATAAAAGTGGTATTTAATGGTTGCAACATTTTTTGCAGACCGTCTTGGAATCATACGAATTTGTTTCAGAAGAGCATCAAATGCCAAACTGTTTTTCTGTTGTTCTTGGAGTATTTCACTGTTAAGCATTGGATAGTCGTTAAGCATTTTACATTCTTTACATTAAACATTATTTTCATTTCAATTTTTTTTAAGAAAAAAGTTTCCTTTTTTCCTTTTTCTTTTTTTTCTATCCAAAAACTTCAAGATAATTATCTATCGCAAGATGTAATCTTATATTATTACTTTCACTTTTAAATTCATCTGCCTTGCGTATAGATGTTTCACGAAGAATGGGTTGTCTTTTAACATAGTCAATAGTATAAGCCATGTATCGGTACGTTTTGGCAATTATATGCGGTTTTTTCTGGAAAGGTGCAATAGTACACTTATCACACAATAACTTTATAGCGTTAGCGTGATCTAAATCTGTTGCATTGGGTTTGATAGTGACTTTTAACAATTTTCTAATGAAACCCTCCATACAGTCATAAGTTATATAATGACGTTTTTTCTGAGCCCATTGAAAGAATTCAGGTAGTAACTCGTAACAGAACTCAATGCGATTTTCACAAACTCTCTTCATCCACGAGATGTGTAAGTTCAAAAGGCTGTCTCTGTGCCAGTCATCATAGAAGTAATCAATGATTCTCTGTTTTATATCAGGATTCTTGGATTTGAATCGATTGTAATCATCGTAGGATTCACTAGGACAGAGTCTAACAATTTGAACATCCATAGAATTCCCAATGAAATAGAATTTTTCATATTCAGTCAAGATGAACTCATTATACTGATTACATACACCACATTCACATACTCCATGATGAATGAAAGAATTGTGATCTCCAATTATTTTACCCCTATTTTGAAGAAATTGGTGATGGAGTGAAAGTGCATTTATGGAAAGATTAAATTCTCCGTTGGAGAACCAGATGATACTATATTCAGGAATGTAGGAAAGAACAAGATTCAAAAGGTCTTTTGGAAGAGGGTAATTGCGTCTTTTTAAATGTGTAAGCCATTTTTTATGGTTCGATTGTTTTTCATTTTCAAGGTAAAAGTCGCGTTGTTTTTCTTGGAAGACTTGGAGATATTGTTCTTCTATCTTGGAATCAGAATCAGTCATGGAGTTAGTCTTGGAATCAGTCATTTGAAATAGTAGAAGTCAAGGGCCAATTTAATATAAAAAATATATGATTTCAAATTTTTTTATGAAAAAAGTTTCCTTTTTTTCTTTTTTTCTTTTTTAATTTTTATACAATAAGTGCGAGGTAATCATCTATAGCAAGATGCACTCTTATATTGTCTGTGTCACCTTTTATTTCATGTGCCTTTCGTATAGAATCTTCATAAAACGACGGGTTTCTTCTAACATAGTCAATCGCATACGCCATGTATCTATACACTTTGGCAACTATATATGGTTTTTTATGTAAAGGTGCATTATTACATTTATCACACATATACTTAAGATTATAAGTGTGATCTGAATCGGTCGCATAGGGCTTGATAGTGACTTTTAACAGTTTCCTAATGAAAGCTTCCATACATTCGTAAGTGATATAATGGCGTTTCTCCTGAGCCCATTGATAAAATTCTGGCATAAGCTCGTAACAGAACTCAATTCTAGTTTTACAAACTCTCTTTATCCAGGAAATATCCCAAAATGCACGTGCTATCTCGTAATAGATCTCCATGCGACTTTCACAAACTCTTCTCATCCAGGAGATGTGTAAATTCAAAAGGCTGTCTCTGTGCCAGTCAGCGTAGAAGTAGTCAATGATTCTCTGTTTTACATTAGGATTGTCGGATTTGAATCGATTGTAATCATCGTAGGATTCATCAGGGCATAGACTAACAATTTGAACATCCATAGCATTTGCAATGAAGTAGAATTGATCGTATTCAGTGAAGTAGAATTCAAGCTGAAAATTATACTGATTACATACACTACATTCGCACACTCCATGATGAATGAAAGAGTCCTGATTGCGAATTACTTTACCCCTGTTTTCAAGGAATTCGTTGTGGAGTGAAGTGCAATTTATGGAAAGATTTAATTCTCCGTTGGTGAACCAAGTGATAGTATACTCAGGAATGAAGGAAAGAACAAGATCTAAAAGGTCTTTTGGAAGAGGATAATGACGTCTTTTTAAATTTGCTAGCCAGTTTTCTTTTTCCAATTGTTTATCCAGTTCAAGGTACAAGTCGCGCTGTTTTTCCTGGAAGTCGCGGAGATATTCTTCGAAGTTGTCATCAGCCCCATCAGTGCCATCAGCCCCATCAGTGCCATCAGCCCCATCAGTGCCATTGAAACCATCAATGCATTCAGTCATTTTGCAGTCTAGTTATTTTATATTAAAAACTTGTAATATTTCAATTTTTATGAAAAAAGAGTTTCCTCCTTTTTTCTTTTTTTTTAAACCATTCAAAGATTCCTAAACCATTCAAAGATTCCTAATATCTATTTGGATCGCGCGCACTGTCCAAGGTCCTGCAAAATGAAGCTCGACCCTTTTGAATTCTCTCTTCACCAATTCCAACGTAGTTATCACTTCGGTTTCTGGCATAATCTCGGTACGCCAGCCATACTTATCGGGCCTCCCTGGCCATTTTAAGTTTTCTAGTATTTCATACTGTCCACTTTTTCGCCTGTAAAGAACCGCCTTAGAAGATTTTGCTTTACCTGTTGGTATCACTAATACGTATTCGAAGTCGTTATTTGTTGCTCTTCTATATACGTCACTGCACCCATGCTTGGAAATAGCGTCAATATCTTGGTGGTTGTCATAGCGATGCACTAAAACGGTAGTCATTTTTAACCCCAAAATACAGTATCATATATTTCAAATTTTTTTAAAATTCGTATCGATGAACATGCACATCTTTTTGTATCGATTCACTTTTGGAGCATTTTTACTCCATATGTAGTACATATCCATGTAGATATCTTTGAAATCAAGATTCTTCTTTTCGAAGATCTGTGTTAGCAATTTCTTTTTAGAATCCTCATGTAATGCCTTTTGATGTGATTCTTTGTATTGGAAAGATCTTTCTTTGAGCGCTTTGAGTTGCATGTTGAAATCTTTAAGTTCTTCCATCAGGGGCTTGAAATAAATTTGCATTTCTTCTTTCTTTTTCTCAGACGAATCAGTGTATACGTCATTGTTAAAACAGTATTCTCTAAAGTGTTGCAGATACTCTTTGTTTTGCTCGTCTGAAATTTGTAAACCTATTTCAGATGCGATTTCTGCAACAAGTTCTGAATCACCTGTAGTATCAATCACTGTAAAAGGATTCAAAGATAATCCAAGCACTTTGAGGAAGTTGTCAATTGATTCGATTAGTTCAGGATCATCGGATTCCAGCTTGAGTTGATAGGCCTTTGCGATGGCTGATTTCTTGTATTTGTAGGATTTATGTACGATTACAAGTCCATCATTTGCTATGTAGTCAAATAATTTTATAGCATATTTGGCCTTTTCTTTTTTACTTCTGCAAAATGGGAAATGGTCAACAATTTGATGGATCATGTCTATGTGTTTTTTGTCAGGGTCCACAGTTGCAGTCGTATCTGCACTCGTCGTATCTGCACTCGTCGTAGTCGTAGTTGTAGCCACAGATGCACCGTTCAAAGTAAGAGATTGAGACATCGAATATAACACGATACCAGATTGTTTTATAATACAAATCCTATTATTTTCAATTTTTAAAAAAAAGGGGGGGTTTTCCCCTTATTTTTTTTATTCCTTTTATTCCTTTTATTCTTTTTTATTCCTTTTTTTTATTTAAACCCTTGTACTTGAATGAACGAGCACATCTTTTTGTAACGATTCAATCGTGGTGATTTTTTCTCCCATTCGTAGTACATATCCATGTAGACATCTTTGAACTCAAGATTCTTCTTTTGGAAGATAGATTTCATCAATGTTTTACGGGCTTCCATCTCTGCGTCTTCTGCGTCTTCTGCGTCTTCTGCGTCTTCTGGGTCTTCAAATGAATTCCTGTTTGCATCAACAAATGCCTTCATCTTTTTGTATCGATTCAATCGTGGAGAGATTTTCTCCCATTCGTAGTACGTATCCATGACTTTGTCGTTGAATACGAGATTTTCTTTTTCAAAGAGCTTCTCCATTAATTGTGATCGCTTATATTTTTCACTTTCTTCAAGTGCTGTTTGTTCAAATTCGCATTCTTCGCAGGTACACTCTGCAGGTTCTTTGTCTTCAAATGGAACTCCAACAGCGGTAAGAAAGGCGTTAAGCGATGCAATAAATTCAGGGAATTCTTTACAATCCCTTTTAAAGGATTGTGCTCGTTCAACTGCAGTATTCTTAAGTTTTTCATATTGTTTTACATAGTCAAGTCCATGAGTTGTCATGTAGTCATAAAGGATTTTAGCATTTTTTGCCTTATCATTTTTAAAGGGACTATTTTCTACATCGATAATGTACTTTTTAATGATGCAGGCTTTGTCCAATTCTGCATTATGTCTTGCATCGGATTCTGCAAGGGCGTTAATAAAACCATCTGCATCGAAGACCTTGATATCATGATCTGTTGGAGGTTGTTGTTGCTGTTGCTGTTGCTGTTGCTTTTGCTGTTGCTGTTGCT
>Ga0114974_10003131_pt1 | contig 12587 bp, 7 predicted proteins | sample S_130206_EF_Meta_FD_87318 | JGI IMG/M metagenome (GOLD analysis project Ga0114974, IMG submission 87318) | Freshwater microbial communities from Lake Simoncouche, Canada to study carbon cycling - S_130206_EF_MetaG | ecosystem: Environmental > Aquatic > Freshwater > Lake | place: Lake...
CTGCATCGATCATGTCTGGTGAAGTGCCAATGATGGGTACACCGTTGCGTTCTAGATCTAAAGCTAATTTCAATGGAGTTTGTCCGCCGTATTGAACGATTACCCCTTTTGGTTTTTCTTTAGCGACAATCTCTAAAACATCTTCGAGTGTTAGAGGCTCAAAATAAAGCCGATCTGAAGTGTCATAGTCCGTAGAAACAGTTTCCGGATTACAGTTCACCATGATGGTTTCATACCCGTCATCACGCATTGCTAGAGCGGCATGGACGCAGCAGTAATCAAATTCAATGCCTTGACCAATGCGATTAGGGCCACCACCCAAGACCATGATTTTGTCTCTATTCGTTGGCTGGGATTCGCACTCACCATGCTCAGCCTCATAGGTTGAATATAAGTAAGCCGTATTTGTAGAAAACTCAGCAGCACAGGTATCGACACGTTTATAGACTGGCACCACTTTTAAGCCATGCCGTGTCGAACGAACCGATGCAGCATCCACACCGAGTAATTTAGCTAAGCGACGATCTGAAAAACCTTTTTGTTTTACAAAGCGAAGTTCTTGAGCGGATAGACTTTCGATTTTACGAAGCTTAAGCTCATTTTCAATCGTAACTAGCTCTTGAATCTGCTCTAAAAACCATGGGTCTACTTTGGTTTCGTGATAAACATCATCTAGTCCCATCCCCATACGGAATGCATCTGCTAAATACCAAATACGATCTGGACCTGGCTCACCTATCTCTTGAATAATGTCATCTAAATCAGTAGAAAATTCATCCAAGCCATCAACCCCAACCTCTAGACCTCTCAGCGCTTTCTGAAAGGATTCTTGGAAAGTACGGCCGATTGCCATCACTTCCCCCACTGATTTCATTTGCGTTGTTAAACGGGAATCTGCTTGCGGAAATTTTTCAAAAGCAAAACGGGGAATTTTAGTAACAACATAATCGATTGATGGCTCAAATGATGCTGGTGTTGCGCCGCCAGTAATGTCATTCTTTAATTCATCTAAGGTATAACCAACGGCAAGTTTTGCTGCTATTTTGGCAATTGGGAAACCGGTTGCTTTGGATGCTAAGGCAGATGAACGTGAAACACGGGGATTCATCTCAATCACAATCATGCGCCCATCTTCTGGATTGATGGAGAATTGCACGTTCGAGCCGCCTGTGTCCACACCAATTTCACGCAAAACTGCAATGGATGCATTACGCATCAATTGATACTCTTTATCTGTCAGTGTTTGTGCAGGAGCAACCGTAATGGAATCACCGGTATGGACACCCATCGGATCTAAGTTCTCAATCGAACAAACAATAATGCAGTTATCGTTGCGATCACGCACTACTTCCATTTCAAATTCTTTCCAACCCAGCAATGACTCTTCGATCAAGAGTTCATGGGTTGGGGATAGATCAAGACCCCGTTTACAGATCTCTTCAAACTCTTCACGGTTATATGCAATTCCTCCACCAGATCCGCCCATAGTGAAAGACGGACGAATCACCACTGGAAAACCTGGGCTGCCAGTCTCTTGCTGAATTCGTTGTTGCACGATATGAGCTTCATCCATGTTGTGTGCAATACCAGATTTAGCAGAGCCTAATCCAATTTTCGTCATAGCATCTTTGAATTTCTGTCGATCCTCGGCTTTATCAATCGCCTCTGGAGACGCACCGATTAATTCACAGTCATACTTTTGCAAGATTCCATGACGATGTAAATCTAGGGCGCAGTTCAAAGCGGTTTGACCACCCATCGTTGGCAAGATAGCATCTGGTTTTTCTATAGCAATAATTCGCTCAACCACTTCCCATGTAATTGGCTCGATATAAGTCACATCTGCCATTTCGGGGTCAGTCATAATAGTTGCAGGGTTGCTATTGACCAAAATAACTTTATAACCCTCGTCTCGCAATGCCTTGCAAGCCTGAGCACCTGAATAGTCAAACTCACAAGCTTGGCCAATCACAATGGGGCCAGCGCCAATAATGAGAATGCTGTGAATATCGCTACGCTTAGGCATTATTTGCCCCCCTTATTGCCAGCTTTCGTAGCATTCATTAACTCCACAAAACGATCAAATAAATACGCTATGTCATGAGGGCCCGGTGAGGCTTCAGGATGACCTTGAAAACAGAGTGCTGGCTTATCTTTCCATGCCAAGCCTTGTAAGGAGCCATCAAATAAGGATACGTGTGTGACGCGAATATTCTGAGGTAGAGTGCTGGCATCAACTGCAAAGCCATGGTTTTGCGAAGTAATTGCAACTCGTCCAGTATCCAAATCCTTTACAGGATGATTTGCTCCATGATGACCAAACTTCATTTTTAAAGTTTTAGCACCAGCGGCTAAACCCATAATTTGGTGGCCTAAGCAGATACCAAATGTAGGAATACCTTTTTCGATAATTTCTTTGGCAGCGGCAATAGCGTAATCACATGGCTCGGGATCACCAGGGCCATTTGAAAAAAAGACCCCATCAGGATTCATTGCCAATACTTGAGCAGCACTTGTTTGGGCTGGAACTACAGTAAGCTCACAACCACGCTCAGTGAGCATGCGCAAAATATTACGCTTTACACCAAAGTCATAGGCAACCACTCTCTTGACCGGTTTGGATATATCGAGAGTCCGATAAGCAGGTAAACCATTTGCTCCGTGCAAATCCCACTCCGCTTCGCGCCACTCATAGGGGGTTTTGGTGCTCACTACCTTAGCAAGATCTAAACCAGCCATCCCAGGAAAGGCTTTAGCAAGCTCAAGAGCCTTCTTAGCCAAAACTGCATTGTCATCACCTAATTTACCAGCAACGATGGCACCAGATTGAGCGCCTTTATCACGCAAAATACGGGTGAGTTTTCGAGTGTCAATTCCAGCAATACCTAAAACACCCGCTTTAGCGAGATAGCTACCCAAAGTATCTTGGGAACGAAAATTGGAGACGCGCTTTGGAAGGTCTTTAATGACCAGACCAGCAGCATAAATTTGATCTGATTCAGCATCCTGAGAATTCACGCCAACATTACCAATATGTGGATAGGTCAAGGTGACAATTTGACGCGCATAGCTCGGATCAGTGATGATCTCTTGATATCCAGTTAATGCGGTATTAAATACAATCTCCCCGGTAGTTTCGCCAGCGGCGCCAATGCTTAAACCGGGAAATATGGTGCCGTCGGCTAGAGCCAACACGGCGGGAGGAAAAGAAGGAAGCAAGGGTGACAAACCATCTCCAGTCCCTGCTCCATCCGACGCTCAAACCCCCAAAAAGACCAACCCGAGGCTTGTTTATGCGGGAGGTGAGTGTCTTTAAGCGCTAGGGTAATTTATTAAGTTTCGAACCTTGCAATAATACCAGTTTTGCTCCTAAACCCTTGGATACCATGCCAATAGGCGCTCAGCAGGGGATAAACATCATCATTTAAGCTTGGGCGCCTTGCTCAATGATGGCCTTAATTTGTGCCAAAACGGTTTGATCTTCCATGGTGCTGATATCACCAGGATCGCGACCTTCTGCCACAGCCTGTAAAGCGCGACGCACAATCTTTCCTGACCTGGTCTTAGGGAGCGCTGCCACCACATAAACACGACCCGGACGAGCAATTGCTCCCAATTGAGAATCCACTGTTTTCATGCATTCTTTCTCTAGATTATCAGTACTAGAGGAGTCTTTTGGAATAACAAAAGCAATCGCTGCTTGACCTTTAAGCTTGTCTTCAATACCTACCACGGCCACTTCAGAAATATTTGGATGGCTAGATATGCTTTCCTCAATTTCGCGTGTTCCAAGACGATGCCCTGCTACATTAATCACGTCATCTGTGCGACCCAATATGAAGAAGTACCCATCCTTATCCTTGATACCCCAGTCAAAGGTAGAGTAAATCAACTTACCAGGAATGGTTTCCCAATAAGTGCTCACAAAACGCTGATCATCGCCCCAAATAGTTTGCATGCAACCCGGAGGTAAAGGACCCTCAATTGCAATCACTCCCTTTCGATCAGAGCCCAACTCTACTGATGTTGCATCATCGAGCAACTTCATGTTGTATCCAAACGATGGAACTCCTGGTGAGCCAAATTTATGCGGCATGACTTCAACACCACGCTGAATAGCAAGCATCGGCCAGCCAGTCTCAGTTTGCCAATAGTTATCTACAATTGGCTTCTTAATCGCCTCATGAATCCAAGTTGCTGTCGGTTCATCCAATGGCTCACCTGCGAGGAATAATGCCCTTAGAGTAGAAAGATCATGCTGAGTTAAAAATGCTGGATCTTGCTTCTTTAAAACACGAACGGCTGTTGGTGCCGAGAACATCACAGATACTTTGTACTTTTCAACCAATTTCCACCAGATGCCTGCATCGGGACGTAATGGCGTACCTTCATACATAATAGTTGCCATACCATTGAGTAATGGTCCATAGATGATGTAACTATGGCCTACCACCCAACCAATATCTGAGGTAGTGAACATAGTTTCACCAGCCTTACCGCAAAAGATGTGATTCATGCTGGACATCAATGCAACTGCGTATCCACCAGTATCACGTTGCACGCCCTTTGGCTTGCCAGTAGTGCCAGATGTATAGAGAATGTATGAAGGATGGGTTGCATCCACCCATTCAATCGGAACAATCTCATTGAGGTGTTTTTGGCGCTCTGTTGCGTAATCTAAGTCACGGCCAGCAACGGTGGTGAATTCAGATAAGCCGCGATTGACGATCAGAACTTTTTCAGGTTTATAGATTGCTAAGGTGATTGCCTCATCTAGAAGTGGTTTATATGGCACTGCTTTGCCGCCGCGCATGCCAGCCTCTGATGTCACAACCATTTTTGGTTTTGCATCATCGATACGGGATGCCAGGCTGTGAGAGGCAAAGCCGCCGAATACCACAGAATGAATAGCACCGATTCTTGCGCAAGCAAGCATTGCAAAGCAAGCTTGTGCAATCATTGGCATGTAAATCAGTACTCGATCACCCTTTTGAATACCATTGGCCTTGTAAATCGCAGCCATACGATTGACTTCCTCGAAGAGCTCTTGGTATGTGTACGCTTTTTCTAAATTCGTTTCAGTAGAAACGGCAACCAAGGCAGTTTGATTTGGTCGCTCTTTGAGATGACGATCGACTGCGTTGTAGCAAAGATTGGTCAGCCCTCCTTCAAACCATTTAGCAAATGGAGGATTGTCGTAATTTAAAACCTTATCAAATGGTTTTTCCCAGTGAATGAGCTTTGCCTGCTCGCCCCAGAAACCGTCAGGATCTTGAATTGAGCGTTCGTGATGTGCTTGATAGGACATGATCTACCTAAAAAAAGTGACTGAAATTACTGCTTTACATTTACCCCCTTGTTAATGGGGTTGGCTGGACTACTATTTTTCGCAGATTTTGCAAGATCTGTCGATGCGGATTTATGCTGAGATGCAGCATTATTTTGGGAAGAATTACCCTTAGAGTTGGTTTTTTCAATCTTCTTTGCCTGTTTTACTGGGGCGCACTTATTTTGTTGAGTCCCTTTGGAACCGTTTGCATTATTGGCTGGCTTTGCACATTTACTTGCAGGTGGCGGTGGGGCTGGCTTTTCCAGACTGAGACTGGCATTTTCAGCCAAAGTTGGGGAGACATCGCCTGATACACGGCTGCTTTTAGGGATCAAAACGGTTGACCCTGCCTTAATCCGCATTCCCCTAGGGATGCCATTGATATCCCTCAGGGTATCTGGATCTACACCCAAGGTTTTGGCGGCCTGATCTAAGCTCTCGGTTTTTTTGATTTGAATAGCTGTCCACGAGGCTAGTGGCTTAGAGTAGTTTTTTAGATTTTCTTGAAAAATTTCTGCATGAGCAAATGGCAGCAAAATTTGTTGATTGGCATTACTTAAAATCACGGGCTTGTTAAATGAAGGATTCAAATTATGAAACTCTTCTGCTGGAATTTCAGCAAGCTTAATCACTAAGGCTACATCAATATCATTACTAACATCTACTGCTATAAAGTAGGGATGATTCTCTAGCTCTGGTAGAACAATTCCATAAGCACTTGGATCTAAAACAATTTGCCGATAAGCCATCAACTTCGGAACGTATTGCCGAGTTTCTTTTGGCATCGTCAGACTTTCATAGTCCGTGGGAAGCCCTGCGGCAATATTGCGTTTTTGAGCCTTCATTACGTTGCCCGTGCCCCAATTGTAGGCAGCTAAAGCAAGCTCCCATGTACCAAACTGCGCGTACAAACGCTGCAAATAATCTAACGCTGCATCTGTAGATTGCAAAACATCACGCCGCTCATCGCGAAACACATTTTGCGTTAAGCGGAAATCTTTTCCAGTAGCGGGCATGAATTGCCACAAACCAACCGCCTTTGCTCTGGATTTAGCATGGGTGACAAAGGCGCTTTCTACAAAAGGCAATAAAGCAATTTCTGTTGGCATATTGCGTGCGTTGACCTCTTGCACAATGTAAAAGAGATAACGTGAAGAACGTGCCATTGAGCGATTCACATAGTCAGGACGCGCGCTTAACCAACGTACTTGTTCGATTTCTAAGGGGTTATTCATAGGCTCCATCTGAAAGCCATCCCGTATACGAATCCACAAATTATCTGAGGGCGCATAAACCTTACTGACAGATTGCTTCTCCAAGTCAACGCGCGCTGCTTTTGATGCCTTAGGACTAACTATTGTGGGCGTATCGGATGACCATTCACCAGGGCTGGCACAACCACTGACTAAAGCGACAAGAGTAATAAGTACATAAATCAGTCGCATTAGAAGCGATCTTTCCAGGCTCTGATAGATGCCAAGACGTGCGCTGTGCTGGGTAAATCTTGCTGCCCTGAAATTTCTTTGGCAGCTGCAATTACATCAGCTTGATTACAGCGCATAAATGGATTCGTTTGGAGCTCTTGACCAATCGTCGTTGGTAAGGTGGGTTTATTTAATACGCGTAATGCTTGTGCTTTTGCTGACCACTCTAGCAATTGCTCATTATTCGGCTCTACTGCTAAAGCAAAACGAATATTAGATAGGGTGTATTCATGCGTGCAATAAACCAAGGTGTTCTTTGGTAAAGCGGCAAACTTGGCCAGAGACTGCGTCATTTGAGTCGGCGTCCCTTCGAATAAACGCCCACAACCAGAAGCAAATAAAGTGTCTCTACAAAAGAGCTTAGGATCAGGAATATTCGTCTGCACATTTGCAAAGTAAGCAATATGATCAAGGGTGTGCCCTGGAACTTCAAGAACCTCCAAGCTGATTCGCGGAGAAATAATATCGAACTTGTCGCCCTCCATCATTGCTTTAGTTCGACCGGGTATTTCATTGTTAGCGGGGCCATACACAGGAATTGAAGTTCCTAAGGCGTTTAATAGGTCCAAGATCCCGCCAGTATGATCAGCATGATGATGAGTAACCAGTATTCCGGTAAGGGATAATTTTTCTTGGGCTAAGTAATGCAAAACTGGGCCGCAATCGCCTGGATCTACAACCAATGCAAAATGTCCGTCATGTATACACCAGATGTAATTATCATCAAAGGCAGGTATAGGCCAAACTTGCAATAAAGTATTCTTATCCATACGTCGATGATACCAACCCCACCCATTCCCACTCAGTCCCCTGCCCCCCCATGGAGCTCATGGGAGAGATGGCTGCAATCCCCGCCAGGTCAATATGTCCTGCATTGGGAACAAACGTGTTTTGATCAGATCGTAGATAACGTTTTTGGCTTTCATGCAGTCCAAATTGGACTACCCCAGATGAATTTCTTGCGGGAGAATCGCATGCCCTTGCAAGCCATTTTGGTTCATGCTAACGACAGCATGCCCCCTGATTTATCCCCTAATTGGCATTACATTGAGGGTGATAGCTCCGAACTCCCTTTTGCCAGTGAAAGTATTGATTTGATTGTTTTGCCTCACGTCCTGGAATTTGCAGCTGATCCTCACAAAATTCTCCGTGAGATTGACCGCGTCCTTCGCCCTGAGGGTCGATTAGTCATCTCTGGATTTAACCCAGCAAGCCTCTGGGGAGCTCGCCAATACATTAGTAGACTCATCGGAAGCCCTTATTTACCGCGTGATGGTCAGTTCATTAGTCTGATCAGAATCAAAGATTGGTTGCAATTACTCAACTTTTCTATGGATAGAGGCCATTTTGGCTGCTACAAACTACCCCTCCAAGGCCAGGGCATCTCCAGAATGGATTATCTAGAGCTAATGGGTAACCGTTGGTGGCCTATATTTGGGGCCATATTCATTGTTTCTGCCATTAAACGCCATCAAGGAATACGTCTAATTGGTAAGGTTCAAACGAGTCTTATCCCCCAAATTGCTCCTTTGAGCCCCGCTGCCGAGAGAAGCAATCTCAAACAAGACCCATTACAGTAGGGCTATGCCACACGCAAAGCACAGCCATCATTTACCGCACATTGTTATCTATACAGATGGTGCATGCAAAGGCAATCCAGGGCCGGGGGGCTGGGGAGTGGTTTTACGCTCTGGAAATCATGAAAAGCAGCTACATGGAGGTGAAAAACACACCACCAATAATCGAATGGAAATGAGTGCTGTGATTTTTGCCTTAAAGGCCCTCAAACAACCTAGTTCTGTAGAGCTCTGGACAGACTCACAATATGTTCAAAAGGGAGTTACAGAGTGGCTCCAAGGCTGGAAACAACGGGGATGGAAGACGGCAGCCAAGTCACCGGTCAAAAATGCCGATTTATGGCAAGAATTGGACGCTCTGATCCCAAACCATGAAATTGCGTGGCATTGGGTTAAAGGTCATGCTGGACATCCTGGTAATGAGTTGGCTGATCAACTCGCCAATAAAGGAGTTGAAGAGTTTCTACCCTAGGCCGGTAGGCTTTGCATAAACTCTTTTTTAACCCCTATGAGAGAATGCACAGGCACTATGAAGCGCAAAAACCCCATTAAAATGCTAAAAATTAAGAAAACGAAGCCGTGTCAAAAATAGAATCTACATTAAACAAAATACCCGCTAAAGTTGCACAAGTTTTTGGGTATATAAAGTCACGTCTTTGTCTTCTATGGCAAAAAATTTCACACCGCATACCGACTATCTCTTTCGCTTCGGTAAAGTCTTTTATTTTCGGATTCAAATGGCGCATCTTCATTGTGCTGGTTATTTTGTACGCAGGCTCATTAACCTATGACTATTTTTATCCACCAGTACCTAAGGCTGGAAAAAGTGGCGGGCCCACGACAGTAAGCACCATTGTGGTTGAGAAGAAAGATATTCCAATCGTGATTGAAGCTACTGGCACAATGGTTTCAAATGCGATTGTCGATATCAGACCAATGGTGACAAACACAGTAGCGAAAATTCATGTTAAAGATGGGCAGGAAGTCAAAGCCGGTGATCTTTTATTTACGCTTGATAACCGCAATGACACTGCTAACTATGAAAGACTGAAGGCTCTTGCTGAAGATGCCCAAAAACAATATCTTCGTGCTACTGAACTAGTCGCTAAAAACTTTATTTCTAAAGCGGGTTTAGAGACCTCCTTAGCTAATGCTAAATCTGCCCAAGCGGCAGCCCGCTCAGCCGAAGTGCAGTTGTCTTTCGATTCCATTCGCTCTCCTATTGATGGACGTGCTGGAATTGTGAATGTGTTCCCTGGATCTCTAGTGCAAGCTAGTAACGTTGTTACGACTGCTACCAGTTCTACTGCAACATCAAGTGTTGGTTCTATGGTGACTATTACTCAACTCAATCCCATTAATGTTCAGTTCGTAATACCTGAAAAGGACATCCCTATTCTGCTTGAAAATCAATTGGATGGAGAACCTGTGACTGTCAAAGTCACAGTCGGTGATTCTGGCAAGAAAGCGTATGAAGGTAAGGTGCTTGTCATCGACAATCAAGTAGATCCTTCAATTGCAGCGGTCAGAGTCAAGGCACAAATCCCCAATAAGTCCATGAGCATTCTTCCGGGTCAGTTTGCTCGCGTATCTATAGTCGCCAATACCTTAAAGGATGCTCTCTCGGTTCCTTCAGAGGCAATCATCATCAATCCTAGAGGAAGAATTGTATATATAGTAGATAGCGAAGGAAAGGCTGTTACAAAGCCGGTAAAAGTAGTTTACGAATACCAAGGCACTTCTATCGTTACTGGAATTGAAGCAGGAGATAAGGTAGTGGTCGAAGGTAAACAAAATCTCCGTCCTGGCAGCAAAGTACGCGAAGCTAAAACTAAAAACGCCGCTCCTCAAAACCCACCTGCGACCGAGAAAAAATGACGCTTTCCGAATTATGTATTCGGCGCCCCGTTATGACGGTCTTGCTTTCTTTTGCAACCGTCGTAGCAGGAACTGTAGCCTACTTTAATATTCCAGTAGCAGCCCTTCCAAGCTTTAATACTCCCGTCATTTCAGTAAGCGCATCACTACCGGGCGCCTCTCCAGAAAACATGGCATCCGCTGTTGCATTGCCATTGGAAAAAGAATTTTCAACAATTGATGGCATCAAGGTTATCAGCTCCGTCAATTCTTTGGGTAGTACTAGCATTTCCTTAGAATTTAATAACAACCGAGATATTGATAAAGCAGCGGTTGATGTACAGGCAGCACTCTTAAGGGCGCAAAGACGTCTTCCAATTGAAATGACGACTTCACCGTCATATCGCAAAGTCAATCCTGCTGATACGCCTGTATTAGTTGTGCGTTTGAGTTCCCCATCAGTGAGTTTGTCCGATTTAAATGACTATGCAGAAAATTTGCTGTCACCAAATCTGTCCACCATTAGCGGTGTAGCACAAATTATTGTTTATGGTGCAAAGCGTTACGCAGTTCGAGTGTTGGCTCGCCCTGATGCATTGGGTAACCGCAACCTCACTATGGATGATGTGGCTAATGCCATTAATAAGGCGAATTCCAATACCCCGGTAGGTGTTCTCAATGGACCTCGCCAATCCATCACAATCTACGCGAACCCACAATTAGTCAGACCAGAAGAATTTGGCAATCTCATCATCAGCCAAAAAAATGGTCTACCTATTTACCTCAAAGATGTTGCTGAAGTGATTGAGAGTTATGAAAACGTCTATACACTAGCGAGCTCTAATGGCGAAAGATCGATTGCTATTGCAGTATTACGACAACCCAATGCAAATACTGTAGAGGTTGTCAAATCAGTTAAAGCACTAATACCAGAACTTCAAAAACAGATGCCTGAGTCGATTAAGCTCCAAGTGGCAAACGATCGATCCTTATCCATTATTGAAGCGATTCATGATGTGAATGTCACGCTTGCTTTAACTGTGTTGTTGGTTGTGTTAGTCATCTTCCTATTTTTAAAGCACGCAGCAGCAACCTTAATACCGTCAATTAGCTTACCCATTTCTTTAATTGGCGCATTCTTTTTGCTCTACATCATGGGCTATAGCCTTGATAATATTTCGCTGCTCGGTATTACGCTAGCAGTAGGTTTAGTGGTTGACGATGCAATCGTAGTACTAGAGAACATCATGCGTCATATTGAGAATGGTATGGACCCTCTCAAGGCCTCTCTTAAGGGCAGTAAAGAAGTTGGCTTTACCATTATTTCTATTTCGATTTCCTTGATTGCTGTATTTATCCCCCTCTTCTTTATGTCTGGGCCAATTGGCCTGCTCTTCAGAGAATTTGCGGTAGTTGTTTCTTTGGCGATTTTTGTATCAGCCATTGTTTCCTTAACAATAGTGCCAATGTTGTGTAGTCGCTTTCTGCCAAAACCTGGGGTACATGCTAAAGAATTCGCCATTAACAAGCAATTCGATCGCCTCTTCAATTGGACACTCAAAACCTATATTCACTATCTTGATTTAGCATTACACCATCGCAAAATAGTCTTGTTGGGCGCGATCTCTACATTTGCTATTTCAATTGTCTTATTTATGAATAGTCCTAAGGGATTCTTTCCAGAAGAAGACATAGGACAGATACAGACGACTACCGAAGCGTCTGAGGATATTTCATTTGAGGCAATGTTAAAACTTCAGGACCAAGCAGCTGAGATTGTCAGCAAAGATCCAAACGTAGAAAGTTCTATTTCTATAGTGGGTGGCGGCAATAGCTCTGGTAAAAATACTGGACGTATTTTTATTGTTCTCAAACCAAAAAGCGAACGCGCAAAGATGTCTAAGGTAATGGAAGATCTTAGAGTGAAATTTAGAGAAATACCAGGCCTTCAGGTGTATATGCGCCCCATACAAAATCTACAAATTGGTGGTCGAAGCAGTAAGAGTCGCTACCAATTTACCTTGCAAAGTGTTGGCTTTGATGGTGTCAATGAATGGGCCGATAAGCTCATGCAAAAACTGCGTACCGATCCGATGTTTAGGGACGTTACAAGCGATTCACAATTAAAAGGTCTGAATGTCAAAATTGATATTAATCGAGAAAAGGCGGCGAGCGCAGGTATTACGATTGCCGATATTCGATCTGCTTTGTATTCATCTTATGGTGAAAAACAAGTATCAACCATATACACCCCTGTCAACACTTACTATGTCATTTTAGAAACCGCTAAAGAGGACCGGCAGTATGAAACTGACCTCAATAAAATATTTATTCGCGGTC
>Ga0114974_10003132_pt1 | contig 12585 bp, 9 predicted proteins | sample S_130206_EF_Meta_FD_87318 | JGI IMG/M metagenome (GOLD analysis project Ga0114974, IMG submission 87318) | Freshwater microbial communities from Lake Simoncouche, Canada to study carbon cycling - S_130206_EF_MetaG | ecosystem: Environmental > Aquatic > Freshwater > Lake | place: Lake...
AATGGAAAATTGTTTTGAATTTTTAGATGCGCCAGTAAAACGAGTAGCAAGTTTGGAAACACCAATTCCATTCACAAAAGCATTAGAAGACCAATATTTGCCCAAAACCAGATTTGAAAAGGCTTTATTGGAATTGATTAATTATTAACAGTTTCCATAAAATCCAAATTCAACAATAGACTTCTGTTTTTTTTTAAAACTATCAGATTGAACTACATGCTATTTTTCATTTAAACCAAATTAAATCGGTGGTTTTTAATTTTAATATAGACCTTATTTTGCAAATTAAAACTAAAAATCCCTATTTTTAGAAGTGCAATTTAATTTATGTAAAAATCAATACTACTATAGTAAAATTAAGTACTTCGGAATTATTATTACTTTTTTTAACGAATATCGTTTTTATATAAGTGCTAAATTACTATATTTATGCAAAATTTATATATATGGAGATTTTAACCTGTCCTAAATGTCAAGGAAATAGCATTGTTAAAAGCGGAGTAATTAATAGCAAACAAAGGTATTTGTGCAAGAAATGTAATTATTTTTTTACGGTTAATAAATTAGGTAAAAAGATAGACGATTACTACGTGACTAAGGCAATGCAGCTCTACCTTGAAGGGCTCAGTTATCGTGAAATTGAAAGAATCATTGGTGTTTCACATGTAACCATTAGCAATTGGGTTAAAACCTTTAATATCAAAAAACCATCTCATGGGAATTACCATCCTACTTATAAGATTTTTAATCACTTAGAATTAGTAGAATACATAAAAAATAAAGAATTATTATCGGGTGCAGGAATGATAATTACCGAATTAGGGGATAAGTTTATGCTAATAAAATGGGAACGATTTAAAGATTAACTATAGTCTTTACAGTTATGTATATAATTATTTTTTTATAAGAAAATAAATTAGAATTTGGTCCCGTTAAAAAACCAGATTGCTAACCAAATTTACTTATTATGAAAAAAAGTTATTTATTGCTTTTAGTAGGAATCGCTTCTATTAAAGGGTTTTCACAAACAGCAGTTACTGCACCAACAGTAACCCCTTCTGATAAAGAATGGGATGTGAGTTTGTATGGATTTATAAGAACTGATTATATTTTTGATTCCCGAAAAACAGCTTCGGTTAGAGAAGATAATTTGAATTTGTATCCTTTAGATGAAGTATTAGATGTAAATGGAAAAGATTTAAATGCAGTTAGTCAATCTAATTTTCTTTCATTAACATCTAGATTAGGAGTGAAAGTTAAAGGTCCGAGTGTTTGGGGTGCTAAAATGAGTGGAACTCTTGAAGGAGATTTTTTTGGTAATACTGAGGCTTCAATTGGATTGTTAAGACTTCGCCACGCTTATGTAAATATGGATTGGTCGAAAACTTCTTTAACTATGGGACAAACTTGGTACCCAACTTTTATTCCAGAAGTATTTCCAGGTGTTGCAAATTTCAGTACTGGAATTTTATTTAATCCATTTGGATGGGCCTCTCAAGTTAAACTAAAACAAAACTTCACAAAAGAATTTTCTGGAAGTATTACAGCTTATAAAGAAAGAGAATTTACTGCTCCTGGGCCAGGAACGCAAAATTCGGCTTCAATTAATTCGGCTTTACCGTCGTTAAATGCTGTTTTACAATTTAAAAACAAAAACGTTTTATTGGGATTAGGTGCTGAATTTAAGTCTATGCAGCCATTGACTACAAGTGCATCAGGTGTTTCAACTTCTGAAAAAGCAAATAGTTCTACCTTTTTTGGATATGCCAAATATTCAAATGATAAATTTCTTGTAAAAGCGTATGGAATTTCAGGTGGTAACCTGTACAATCTTGTTATGTTAGGCGGTTTTACTGGAACAACGGTTAACGGAATTCAATCCTATGATCCAACAAAAACAACCGCTTTTTGGATAGATATTGCGAGCAATGGAAAATCAATTGCGCCAGGATTGTTTATTGGTACAACAAAAAATAATGGTGCAAATACAGCAGCAACATCATTAGGATCTATATATATGAGAGGAACAAATACGGGTGCTACAAGAATAATTGACAATGTTTGGAGAGTTTCTGGAAGAATTGATTTCAAGAAAAACAAATTCAGAGTTTCACCAGAATTAGAATTTACTTCAGCAACTTGGGGTGATGCAGATTTATTTGCAAAAGCGACAACAAATCTAAAAAAAGTAGCTAACTTTCGTGCGCTGTTATCGTGCACATATTCATTTTAAAACATAACCAACATTAACCAAAAAAAAAATAATTTATGAGTACAAGATCAACAAAAGGAATTTGGAAAGTTATATCCGCTTCCTCAATGGGAACAATGATTGAATGGTATGATTTCTATATTTTTGGAAGTTTAGCCGTTGTAATATCAACGAAGTTTTTCCCTTCCGACAATCCCACAGCTGCCTTTTTATCAACATTGGCAACATTTGCAGCAGGTTTCGTAGTGCGTCCTTTCGGAGCTTTATTCTTCGGTAGATTAGGCGATTTAATTGGCAGAAAATACACTTTTATGGTTACGCTCGTATTAATGGGTGGAGCAACATTTTTAATTGGTTGTATTCCGAGTTATGAAACCATCGGATTTATGGCGCCATTATTAGTTTTAATACTCCGATTATTGCAAGGACTTGCATTAGGAGGTGAATATGGTGGAGCCGCAACCTATGTAGCCGAACATTCTCCAGTTGGACAAAGAGGTTATTGGACTTCTTGGATTCAAACCACAGCTACAGTGGGATTATTCATTTCATTAATGGTAATTTTAGCTACACGAAATATCTTAACACCTGAAGAGTTTGATGCTTGGGGATGGAGAGTTCCGTTTTGGGTTTCAATTATTATGGTTGGGGTTTCGTATTTAATTAGAAAAAATATGGACGAATCTCCTGTTTTTGCAAAAGCTAAAGCCGAAGGAAAAACAAGTACAAATCCATTAAAAGAAAGTTTTGGAAATCGTTTTAACATGAAATTTGTTTTGCTTGCTTTATTTGGAGCAACAATGGGACAAGGTGTTGTTTGGTATACGGGACAATTCTATGCAATGAGTTTTATGAAAACGGTAATGTCTATTGATTCTTCACAAGTTGATGGTTTATTAGGAATTGCACTTTTACTAGGAACTCCATTCTTTATTGTGTTTGGTTGGTTAAGTGATAAAGTAGGTAGAAAATACATCATGATGGGTGGAATGTTATTGGCTATTTTATTTTACAGACCAATTTACAAAGCCATGTTTGAAACAACTTCTGTAAAAAACAAAACTGAAATAGTTGAAAAAACGACTTTATTGGCAGAATTAAAAGAGAACAAAAAACAAACTATGGATTCCATTTATACTACTAACAAAGTATATTCTGATGAAACTACTTTGCTAGAAGTAAAAACAGTTTCTTTAGAAAATGGAAAAGCTATGGTTGTAGACGGAAAACCAAAAGTTGAAGTCAAAACAACAATCAAAATTAATGATAGTGACAGATGGTCGTTGATCTTTTTAATTTTCATCCAAGTTATATTTGTAACCATGGTTTACGGGCCAATAGCAGCATTCCTTGTTGAAATGTTCCCTGTGAAAATTCGATATACATCAATGTCATTGCCTTATCACATCGGAAATGGAATCTTTGGAGGTTTGCTTCCAGCCATTTCAACTTATTTTGTTACACATGCAAAAGATGCTGGACAACCAGAATTTTACTTAGAAGGACTTTGGTACCCAATTGTAATTGCCTCTATTTGTTTTGTAATTGGAATGGTTTACATAAAAAATAACGATAAAAATATTCACGTTTAAAAAATATATTATGAATCAATTAAAAAGAGTATTAGGTATGGTTTGGATAGCACTTGCAGTTGCTGCCGCCTATTTTTGCATCTTCGAATTTGGATTACCAAAATTTGCTTCTGGCAAACAAGAAGACTTAGTGTTTGGAATTATTATTCTTTTCATACTTACACCACTTATAGTTTTAGGGCTAGGAACTTTTGGTTACTATGCATTGATGGGTGATTATGATGAAAAAATTCACAAATAAAATTTAATTAAAAATTAAAACAATCTCTGCTCTTTTTTTGCAGAGATTGTTTATTTTTATGATATTATGAAAAAGAGACACGAACAAAAATTGGTTATCCTTTCAATGCTAACATTAATGGCAATGAATATTCCTCTTTTGTTACTATTTGATAGTGCTGACCCTCTTTTTGGATTACCAATAATTTATATTTATTTCTTTACTATTTGCATGTTTTCAATAGTTGTTACTTATATAATATTAAAAAGATATCATGAGTAGCATCGGACTTTTATTAATTCTTGGTTTTTATGTACTCATGCTTTTTTACATCGCACATTGGGCTGAAAAAAGGAGCAATTCGAAATGGACAAACAATCCTTATATTTATTCCTTTTCCTTAGCCGTTTATTGTACTGCTTGGACCTATTATGGAAGTATTGGAGTTGCAGCCAATTCAGGTTTGAATTATTTGCCAATGTATGTTGGTCCAATAATTATCATTCCGCTTTGGATATTAATTTTAAAAAAAATAATACGCATTTCAAGAGTAAATAAAATTTCAAGTATTGCCGATTTTATTTCACTTCGTTACGGAAACAGTCGTTTTCTAGGGGCACTTGTAACATTTGTTTGTGTTGTTGGAATTCTACCCTATATTTCATTACAACTAAAATCAATTTCAGAAACTTTTCATATTGTGACTAAAACGGCTTCTAGTTCAAATATTTTCACAGACACAACGACTTTTGTTTGTATTGCTTTGGCACTTTTTGCTTCTTATTATGGAACCAGATATGCTGATGCTTCCGAAAAACGTCACGGAATTGTTACTGCCGTTGCAATGGAATCCATATTGAAACTGGTTTTCTTCCTTATAATTGGAATTTATGTAACCTATTTTGTTTATGATGGTTTCGGAGACATTTATGCAAAAGCATCCTTACTTGAAGGATTTAAAGCGAAAAACACAATAGGCGGATTGGCCAAAGGAATCAATTGGTTTTTTCTTTGTTTGCTGTCAATGTTTGCCATTTTTCTATTACCAAGACAGTTTCATACTGCTATAATTGAAAACAACAAAGAATCTCATATCAAAACAGCAATGTGGCTTTTTCCATTGTATTTATTGCTTTTCAATATTTTTGTGTTCCCAATTGCATGGGGAGGAAATATTCTTTTTCAAGGGAAAGTAATGAATTCGGATACGTATTCGTTATTAATTCCTCAATTTTTCAATAACAACTTTTTGACAGTTTTAGTATTTCTGGGAGGTTTTTCAGCAGCAATTTCTATGATTGTCGTTTCTTCAATTGCACTTTCTACAATGGTCAGTAATAACTTTTTAATTCCATATGGTTTTATTGGTTCCTTGCAGAATACCTCTCCTGAGAAAAATAGTAAGCGTATCTTAAACAGCAGAAAAATCGGGATTTTTACACTAATTATTCTTGGATATGCTATCTATAGGGTTTTTATTTTAGATTATTCTTTAGTTTCAATAGGACTAGTTTCATTTGTAGTTGTTAGTCAATTAGCCCCATCTTTCTTTGGTGCACTATTCTGGAGACGAGGATCTAAACAAGGCGCTATTACTGGAATTATTGTTGGTTTCCTAATTTGTATTTATACACTTTTGATTCCTTATGCCATTGGGATTTCAGATTCAACGAGTCAATTTATTCAAAATGGGCCATGGGAAATTGCACTTTTAAAACCTTTCCAACTTTTTGGTTTGGATTATTTACAACCCATTCCACATGCCGTTTTTTGGAGCCTATTTTTTAATTCGATGCTTTATTTTGCAGTTTCAGTTAGTTTTAAAGGCAATTATAGAGAACGAAATTATGCCGAAATGTTTGTAGATATAGATAAATACAATTCCAATCACGAAGATGCATTTGTATGGAAAGGAACAGCTTATATCTTAGACATTCAAAAAGTATTGTTGCGATTTCTTGGTGAAGCAAAAACAAAAAGGGCACTTTCTATTTTTAATTTAAAATACAATATTGATAAAAATGTCACTACTGCAGATGCTAGGTTTATAAAGTTTGCAGAGAATTTATTGACCGGTCATATTGGAACCGCTTCTGCAAAAATATTGATTTCAAATGTGGTCAAAGAAGACAAAATTTCACTAACAGAAGTCCTCAGAATTTTAGAGGAATCAAAAGAAAACATAATTGTAAATAAAAAATTAACAGAGTCTACAAATGAATTAAAAAGATTATCAACTGAATTAAAAGACGCCAATTTAGAATTGATAAATAAAGATGTTCAAAAAGATGAGTTTTTAGACACCGTAACCCATGAACTTAGAACACCAATAACTGCTATTCGCGCAGCAAGTGAAATTCTTCACGACGATGATGAAATGCCTGAAGAACTTAGAAAACAATTTCTGCAAAATATTATTTCAGAATCCGACCGTTTGAATCGTTTAATCGATAAAATATTAGATTTAGAGAAATTTGAAACTGGAAAACAAAAGTTGTATTTATCAAATAATGATATTGTAAAAACAATTCAAAACACTTTAGAATCTTTACATCAATTAATTAAAAACAAAAATATTGCCATTGAGTTTAATGAAAATAAATCGGCAATAAAGGCATTCTATGATGAAGAACGCATTATTCAAGTAATTCATAATTTAGTGTCAAATGCAATAAAATTTTGTGATGAACTGAATGGAAAAATAACACTTTCAATTGTTGAAAACCAAGACAATGTTGAAATTCAAATTCATAATAATGGTAAAGGAATAGCCGAAAATGATTTTGAAGCCATTTTTGATAAATTCTACCAGTCACGAAATCAAAATGTCAAAAAACCAATTGGAAGTGGTTTGGGTTTGGCAATTTGCAAACAAATTATTGAGCATCACAAAGGAACAATTTGGGCACAAAACACAGTTGGAGGAGGAGCAATGTTCACCTTTACATTACCCAATTATAATACAAATAAGTAAAAGATGAAAAAAATTCTAATTGTAGACGACGAGCCAAATATCGTAATGGTGCTAGAATATACATTCAAAAAAAATAATTTTGAAGTATTTATAGCTCGTGATGGTCAAGAAGCTTTGGATATTTTGAAAACCCAACAGCCTGACATTATTATTCTTGATGTGATGATGCCCAATGTTGACGGTTTTGAAACGCTAAAGCAAATAAAAAAAGACGAACGATTAAATCATTGTAAAGTATTATTTCTTTCCGCAAAAAATAAAGAAAAAGACATTGAAAAAGGATTGAAACTGGGTGCAAATTTATATGTAGTCAAGCCTTTTTCTATAAAAAAATTAGTCGATCAAGTTCACGGATTATTAGCAAGTTAGTTATTACATTGTAGTATTTCAAACCATAAATCTTTTATAAAACAACACAAAAAAAATGAATTACAACGAATTATACTTAAAAAGTATAAATCAGCCTGAAACATTCTGGAAGGAACAAGCTGATGCTATTGAGTGGTACAACAAACCCGAAATCATTTTGTCAAAAGATGAAAATGAGTATCCACTTTGGTATAAAGACGGAGAATTGAATATTTGCTACCTTGCAATAGACAAGCACATTCAAGATGGTTATGGAGAGCAAACCGCTGTAATTTATGACTCGCCAGTAACCCAAACTGTAAAAAAATATTCCTATTCGGAAGTAAAAACGGAAGTTGCAAAATTAGCAGGCGGAATGCAATCTCTTGGTTTGAAAAAAGGAGATACCGCGGTAATTTATATGCCAATGATTCCTCAAGCTGCATTTGCAATGTTGGCTTGCGCTAGAATTGGAGTCACACATTCTGTAGTTTTTGGGGGATTTGCACCACATGAATTAGCCATTAGAATTGATGATTGTAAACCTAGATTAATAATAACAGCCTCTTCAGGAATTGAAATAGACCGATTAATTGCCTACAAACCATTAGTCGATGAGGCAATTGAATTGGCTTCGCACAAACCTAAAAAAGTGATTGTTTTCAATAGAAAATTGGGTGCTAGAATTCCATTCAAAAAATATGATGTTGATTATGATGCACTTGTTTACGGTTCAGAAGAAACTCCTTGTGTTCCTGTAAATGCATCGCATCCATTATATGTTTTATATACTTCAGGAACAACGGGCAAGCCAAAAGGAATCGTAAGAGATACAGGAGGTTATGCCGTAGTACTTAAATATTCGATGCAGTACATTTACGGACTGAAACCCGATAGTGTTTTTTGGGCAGCTTCGGATGTAGGATGGGTTGTAGGACACAGTTTTATTGTTTACGGCCCGTTGTTAAATAGAAATACAACAATTATTTTTGAAGGAAAACCTATAAAAACTCCTGATTCTAGTACGTTTTGGAGGGTTATTGATGAGCATAAAGTAAATGCTATGTTCACTGCCCCAACCGCGATTCGAGCTATAAAAAAGGAAGATCCAAATGGAGATTTTATTAAGAAATATGATTTAAGTTCTTTGCAAACACAGTTTCTTGCTGGCGAACGTTGTGATGTAGCAACATTAGAATGGTACAATTCTCACATTCCTGTACCTGCAATCGATCATTGGTGGCAAACAGAATCTGGATGGCCGATGGTATCAAATATGATTGGAGTTGAAAAACCAATTGTAAAACCGGGTTCGGTAGGAAAAGCAGTTTGCGGGTATGATATTCGTATTTTTGATGAAAACGGAAAAGAATTAGATGCAAACGATGAAGGATTTGTTGTAATAAAATTACCTTTGCCACCTGGAACACTATTAGATTTGTGGAAAGACAATGCCCGATTTAAATCGGATTATTTAACGAAGTTTCCAGGATTTTATTTTTCTGGAGATGGAGGATATAAAGATGAAGACCATTATATTTTTATTACAGGAAGAGTTGATGATGTAATAAATGTTGCAGGTCACCGACTATCAACATCTGAAATGGAGGAAATAGTCGCTTCCCATCCTTCTGTTGCCGAATGTGCCGTGGTAGGAATCAATGATGCATTAAAAGGTCAAGTTCCTTTGGCATTGGTTGTAACCAAATTAGGAGAGACGATGGAACATTTTCAATTAGAACAAGAAATTGTGCAATTAGTAAGAAAACAAATTGGTGCAGTAGCTTCTTTGAGAAATGTTGTTATTGTTCAGCGATTACCAAAAACACGTTCGGGTAAAATTCTTCGTAAATTAATGCGAAGTATTGCTGATGGCGATAATTTTCAAGTACCTTCTACAATTGATGATGAAAACATTGTAGACGAAATAATAGAAGTGTTGACTAAATATGAAATTGGCACTTACGGGATTAAATAAAGAATTAACCAAATAATAATAAACGATTAAATATTAAAAAAATGAGTTATTACAAAATTGACAACTTAGAACAATATTTCAAACATTACAATAAATCAATTCGTGAACCTAGAAAATTTTGGGGAAAAGTGGCCTCAGAAAACTTTACTTGGTACCAAGAATGGGAAAAAGTGATCGATTTTGACATGGCTGAGGCAAAAATTGAATGGTTTGTAGGTGCAAAAGTAAATATCGTTAAGAATTGTATCGATAGGCATTTGGCTAGAAAAGGAGACAAAACAGCAATTATATTTGAACCAAATGATCCAAGCGAAGAAGCACAACACATTTCCTACAATGAATTGCATGAACGCGTTTGCAAAATGGCTAATGTGCTTCGGGAACAAGGAATTGTAAAAGGGGACCGCGTTTGTATTTATTTACCAATGATTCCAGAATTGGCAATTACTACGCTGGCTTGTGCTAGAATTGGTGCGGTTCACTCGGTTGTTTTTGCAGGATTTTCAGCTACTGCAGTTGCTACTAGAATTAATGATAGTGATTGTAAAATGGTCATTACTTCCGATGGAGGATATCGTGGAAATAAAACCATTGATTTAAAAGGAATTATTGACGATGCATTGGTAAATTGTCCGTGTGTTGAAAAAGTATTAGTTGCAAAAAGAACCCATTCAAATGTTGCAATGAAAGCAGGTCGTGACCAATGGCTACAACCACTTTTGGATGATGCCTCCGATAATAATGTTGCTGAAATAATGGATGCTGAAGATCCTTTATTCATTCTTTATACCTCAGGTTCAACAGGAAAACCAAAAGGAATGGTGCACACAACTGCAGGTTACATGGTTTATTCTGCCTATACATTCAAAAATGTTTTCAATTATCAAGATAATGATATTTTTTGGTGTACCGCTGATATTGGTTGGATTACAGGACATTCTTATATTTTATACGGACCATTATTAAATGGAGCAACCACTGTTATTTTTGAAGGAGTTCCTTCTTATCCGGACTTTAGTCGTTTTTGGGAAGTTATTGAAAAACATAAAGTAACCCAATTTTATACTGCTCCAACAGCTATTAGAGCTTTGGCAAAAGAAAGTTTAGATTACGTTCAAAGGTTCCCATTAAAATCATTGAAAGTGATTGGATCAGTTGGAGAGCCCATTAATGAAGAGGCTTGGCATTGGTATAATGCGCACGTAGGAGGGAAGCGTTGTCCCGTTGTTGATACGTGGTGGCAAACAGAAACAGGTGGAATTATGATTGCACCAATTGCGTTTGTAACTCCAACTAAACCGACCTATGCCTCATTGCCATTACCAGGAATTCAGCCTGTTTTGATGGATGAAAAACGCAATGAAATTGAAGGCAACCAAGTGACGGGAAGTTTATGTATCAAATTTCCATGGCCAGGAATTGCTAGAACCATTTGGGGAGATCATAAACGCTACAAAGAAACCTATTTTTCTGCCTTTCCAGGCAAATATTTTACAGGTGACGGAGCCTTAAGAGATGAAACGGGTTATTACAGAATTACAGGACGTGTTGATGACGTAATTATTGTTTCAGGTCACAATCTTGGAACAGCGCCTATTGAAGATGCTATCAATGAACATCCAGCAGTTGCAGAAAGTGCAATTGTAGGTTTTCCACATGACATCAAAGGAAATGCTTTGTATGGATACGTAATCTTAAAAGAAATTGGCGAAAGTAGAAACCACGACAACCTTAAAATAGAAATCAATCAATTAATTTCAGATCAAATAGGACCTATTGCAAAATTGGATAAAATTCAGTTTGTATCAGGGTTGCCTAAAACTCGTTCAGGAAAAATTATGAGACGAATATTACGTAAAATTGCTGAAGGCGACTTCACAAATTTTGGTGATATTACCACATTATTAAATCCAGAAATCGTAGAAGAAATTAAAAACGGGAAATTGTAATAGCGATTTGTTAATAACAAAAAGGCTGCTTTGGAAACGAAGCAGCCTTTTTTGATTTAATACTATAAAATGTTTAAGTAGTACGTTTAACTTTCAATTTTTCATTAATGAAATACATTGCAAATCCTATTCCAACGAATAGTAATATATAAGTTTCTGAGTCAATTGTTGAAGGTAAAGGATCATTATTTCCTTCTAAATTTCCTAAGCCACTACTGTCTTCGGAACCTGGTCCTGTTTGAGCAAAAAGCATTACATTAGACATAAGAAAAATGAACGCTAAAATTCCTTTTAAAAAATTATTTTTCATGATTTATATATTTAAAGGATTATTTTTTTAGTAACAACTCCATCTTCTTTAGATGTTATTTTAACAAATATCATTTCGTTGCTTATTGGTGCATCCATTATTGTTTCATTAGAATTAATGTTATTTTTTTCACTGAGCAACCTTCCACTAACATCATATAATTTCACATTTGACATTACAAAATTTGAAGTGTTCACTACAATTTTTTGATTGCTTTTGTAGACAATTACAGTATTTGAATTAAATTCAGGTGAATTAGTATTTAATGTACTATTCAAATAAACTATTTGGAAACGAGAATTAAACACACCGATTTCACTTGAAAAAGTATAATCACTAGTTCTTAAATCATGAATAGTATTTGTTAAATTGTCTTTAAGATAAATATCTTGCCCTAAACTAAACAATCCGTCAAAATGATCTAGTGCTATAGAATAGATACCAGCGGTACTCGTTTTAAAACCTAATTGTACCGAATCAGAATCTAAAAACGGTAAAGCTTTTCCTTGAATTGTAAACTCTTCATTATTAATAATTGAGGTTAAAGCCGTTTGGACATCATTAATATAGCGTCCATCAAGTGTAGGATCTATCCCTTGAGTTGCCTCTGGCATGTATCCAAACATTGTTTGACAGAAATATCCGTTGGAATTGGTTAAATTAAGCCAAATTCTATTTTTATCTGTCAATGAATTTCGGAGAAATTGATTGTCATTGTTTCCAATTCGCATTGCATTATTGAAAACAAAATCAGTATCTACAGATTTAGCAATAAACCCTTGACCAACTTGAATAACACCATTTGGAACCGTATTTGACATTCCTCCAGTATTTGCATTTGTTCCTGTAGCACCTGCCAAAGTATAAGTTGCATAACTTGGATTTGCAGAGTTATTGGTCTTTCTCCAGAAATATAATGCTTCCGTTATGCTGTTTGAAGTAATAAATGTATCCGCATCAATTGTTGAAGGATATGGATTTCCTATCGCATTATAGCTTCCA
>Ga0114974_10003133_pt1 | contig 12583 bp, 13 predicted proteins | sample S_130206_EF_Meta_FD_87318 | JGI IMG/M metagenome (GOLD analysis project Ga0114974, IMG submission 87318) | Freshwater microbial communities from Lake Simoncouche, Canada to study carbon cycling - S_130206_EF_MetaG | ecosystem: Environmental > Aquatic > Freshwater > Lake | place: Lake...
CGATAGGCTGCCATAGCGCCGTTGCACGAACACCTTGCTTGTTCCAGCTATTGAAGTCGGACTCGCCCACGGCCGGGTTATCTGTCGTGCCTTTGCGGCGGTTGATGAGCGCATCGATCTTGAAGCTGAAGTCGCCGGTCTTGGGCAGATCAAGATGCACTACGCCGTTGTAGCCACCGAAATTACCCAGGCCGACGCGTGTATCTAGCCGGAACTGGCCACTGGGAGCCTTGGTCACAACGCTGATCGCGCCGCCTTCGGTGTTGCGACCGAACAGAGTGCCCTGCGGGCCCTTCAGCACTTCAATGCGCTCCGCGTCATAGAGCGCGGTGCCCAGGCCCTGGGCGCGGCCAAGGAATACGCCATCCACATACACACCCACACCTGCGTCGCGCGCGGGCTGGTTGGCATCGCCCGAGGCGCCGATGCCACGAATACCAATGTTTAGCGCCGAGGAGCGCGTCGCAAAGGGTGCAATGCGCAGCGACGGTATCGAGCCGTCTGCAAGACTGCCCAGCGAGATCGCCTGACGATTGCTCAAGGCTTCGGCGGACAGCACGGCAACCGATATCGGTGTTTCCTGCAGATTGGTTTCGCGCTTCTGGGCGGACACCACAATTTCTTCGAGCGCTGAACTGGCGGGTGCGGCAGTTTGGGCATAGGCGGTTGCAGAAGTGGCAGACAGCAGAGCCAGGGTAACGGCGCGAGCAATAGCAGTGTTCATTAGCAGACCTTCGTACATGGTTCGAAAGTCGGTACTCTAATGCGCGGGTGTAGCGTCAGCGTTAAGCTGCGATGAAGCTTTAATGACTAGCTTGCCAAGCGACAGTAGTCAGCACTCTATGAAGCTACTTTTTTCGCTTATGCTTCGGTCATGAACCGTCAACTCGTTCTGCAAGACGACCACGTCATCCTCACGCCACTTCGGTCAGACGAATTCGAGGAGCTTCTGAGCGTGTCGTGCGACCCGTTGATATGGGCGCAGCACCCCAATCCGGACCGGTGGAAACGCGAGGTCTTTCGTACGTATTTTGAGGGCGCGCTGGCATCGGGGGGCGCCTTCATGATCCGCAACAAGGCAAGCGGCAGCGCGATTGGCAGCACTCGCTTTTATGATCATGACGCCGACGCGAGCGAGATCAAGATTGGCTACACCTTCTTCTCGCGCGATCACTGGGGCAGCGGCGCCAACCAGCGCGTCAAGCGACTCATGCTTGACCATGCCTTTGCGCATGTGAAGCAGGTGATCTTTCATGTGGGCGCCGACAACCTGCGCTCGCGCATCGCCATGGAACGCATGGGTGCGCAACTCATCGGGGAAGAAGAGGTGGCCTACTTCGGAGAACCCCCGAAGAAAAACGTGGTGTTCAGGATCACTGCCCCGTGATGGGGAACATGTGCGGCAAAAGTGTGGGCCTGCTTGGATTCGAACCAAGGACCAAGGGATTATGAGTCCCCTGCACTAACCGCTGTGCTACAGGCCCGCCGTAAGTGGTGCTAAAGATACCACTAGCGCGGTGCATCCATCTTCAGCGAATCGTTCGAACTGCCCCCGGCGGCGTCTTTAAACATGTCGCGGCTGTTCTGTTCCATACGCTTGAGTTCATCGCGCGTGAAGCACTGCTCACCGCGGCGCGTGCGCGAACCGGTCGGCGTTGCGGTCTGGCAGAAAGACTCTTTGTTATCGCGCACTACACGGCGAAAACCTGGGAACTCGGGCTTGCCCTTTGCGACGTTACCAGCGGCTCGTACGGCAACGGGCTTGGCTGGCGCAGCTATCGGCTTCGCCGGGCTTGTTCCCACGCAAGCCGACACCACCAGACAACCAACCAGCAGGACGGCAACCGAACCAAGGCGCTGTGCACGGTCCATAGGACTCCCCCGATCGTTTTGTTACGACACTGCTAAGTCTAGTTCACCAAGGCACCGGCTCGCCGCGCCAGTCGTAAAAGCCGCCGCTTTGCGCCGGGGCCAGACGCTCCAGCACAGCCAGCAACTGCTCCGCGGCCTCGGCAGGGCCGCGAACCTCTAAACCAGTCTTGGCAAACGGCGCCGACAGGCCGGTATCGACCGTACCGGGATGCAGCGCCACGCACAGCGCCTGCGGGCGCTGGCGGCGCAGTTCAATAGCTGCCGTATGCACCAACTGATTAAGCGCTGCCTTTGCGGCGCGATAGGCATACCAGCCGCCCAACTGGTTGTCGCCGATGCTGCCGACCCGCGCCGACAGCGCTGCGCATACGGCACGCCCCTGCTTGGGCAACAGCGGCAGCAAATGCTTCATGACCAGCGCGGGCCCGATGGCATTGACCGCAAACGACTGTGCCAGCGCAGCCGGATCGAGTGCGGCCAAGCTCTTTTCGGGTTGCATGGCGGGGCCGTGCAATACGCCGCTGGCAATGATGAGCAGGCGCAGCGGCAGACCGCTATCTGCCAGGGTGACAGCCAATGCTGCGACGCTAGCCTCGTCGGTCACATCCACTGCCGGTGTGCTGCGTCGTGACAACGCCAACACCTGCGCATAGGTACCCTCGCGCTGCAGCTGTGCCACCAGGGCAGCACCGATGCCGCCACTGCCACCGATCACCACCGCCAAGCCTGCCCCGCTGGTATCGCTGGCCGGTGCTGCTATCGTATCGGTGTGTTGCATCGCCTACGCCCTCTGCTGTTGCTATCCGCACTGTGCCTCGCCGCACCGGCACTTGCACAGGTGTCTCTGACACAAGCGACTAGTGACGACGAGCTGGCCGAGATTTTGATTCAGGCCCCCGAGCCGCGCTATGTGGCGCCCACTAACCGCGATCGTATCGGTCGTGTGTGGGTGCCGGTATACCTCAATGGCAAAGGACCGTTTCGATTGGTGCTGGACTCGGGTGCCACGCGCACGGCCGTAGTGCCCAGCGTGGCGCAGCGCCTAGGGCTGGACACCAGCAAATCGCCGCAGGTCAGGCTACGTGGTGTCACGGGCACCGCGATTGTGCCAACGATCCGCGTCAACACACTGATCGTGGGTGATCTGCAGCTCTCACCCACCGTGCTGCCGATTGTGGCTGATGCGTTTGGCGGTGCCGACGGATTGTTGGGCACCGAGGGCATGGCCGACAAGCGCATCTACATCGACTTTCGCAACGACTTCATCAATGTGTCGCGCTCTAAGAACAAGCCAGCCGAAACGGGCTTTACCACGCTACCGCTGCTGCGCCGCAGTGGCAACAACATGATGGTCAACGCCACAATCGGTGGCGTGAGGGCACTAGCCATCATCGATACAGGTGCACAGGCCTCAGTGGGCAACCTCGCTCTCTACAAAGCGCTGGAGAGGCGCTTCAAGGCGGGCGAAGCCACCAAAGACGAGATATGGGGTGCCAGCGGTGACATGCAGACCGGCGAAGGCCGCGTGGTGTCACCGATTCAAATGGGGTCCATCGACATCCGCAGCGCTCATGTCACGTTTGGTGACATGAACATCTTCAGTCACTGGAAGGTAACCAGTGAGCCGGCGCTGCTGATCGGCATGGACATACTGGGCTTGGTCGATACGCTGGTAATTGACTACAAGCGTCGCGAGCTGATGATCAAGCTGCAGGGGCGCCGCTGAACTTCATCTGGATGGAGCCGCGACGCGAGGCAAACTTCCACTCGCCATTCTCGCGCACGTACTCATCGCGAAACTCACCAAAGTACAGCGGGCCTGCCGACACAAACGGCGGCTTGGCATCAGCTGCCGGTGTGGTGGCAATCATCGTCAGGTATGAAATGCCGGTCGCATGATTGCTATCGACCACATCGACCATCGTGTTGGTGGCCAGATGCTTGGTAAGCAAGCTAGCGGGGCGCGTCATCAACCCTGCACGAATCGCCTCGCGACCTTCGATGACCGCGTCGGGTGTCATGGGACGAGCCAGCGAGCCATTGACCGCAAAGCAATCGGCTGCACCGCTGAGATCACCCAAGTCCAAGCGACGTGAATACACCAGCACCAAACGCTCGCAGGCGCGTTCGATCTGGGTTACTTCAGCAGCAGTCAGTGTGTGGCTCATGCGGATACTCCGGTCAGGTGCTGGGGGCGGTTGAGTCTAGCGCGGGATATTCCGGTGCGGGCGGCGCTCTGCCACGCACCAAGTCGGCAGCCTTCTCAGCCACCATCACCACCACGGCATTGGTGTTGCCGCCGACGATGCGTGGGAACACGGAAGCATCGGCGACACGCAGACCCTCGATGCCCTGCACGCGCAACTGCGGATCCACCACTGCCGCGGCATCACTGCCCATGCGACAGGTGCCCACCGGGTGATGCACGGTATAAGCCTCGGCGCGGATGTAATCGGTCAGCTGTTCATCGCTTACTACGTCTGCGCCCGGTGCAGTCTCGGTGCCACCAAAACGCGCGAAGGCAGGCGATGCAAACAGACGCCGCACCAAGCGCATGCCATAGAGCAGCGGCTGCACGTCACGCGCATCGGCCAACAGGTTCGGATCGATGTGAGGTGCGGCCAATGGGTCGGCACTGGCCAGCGTGAGCCTACCGCGACTATGCGGATATAAGCCCACTGGGCTTACCGCAAAGCCATGGCCGAGCGGGAACGGAAACTTGGGAGACGGTCGGCGCGCTGGCTGAAACACCAGTTGCAGGTCAGGCCGGTCGAGCGATGAATCGCTCTTAATGAAGGCCGCTGACTCGAAGATGTTGTTGGCCAAAGGACCGGTACGCGTGAGCAGGTACTGCGCCAGCTGCCAGAGGTTGCGCGGTGCAGCGCGCCACGACAGTCCATAAGACGCCGTGTTGTGCATGATCTGATGCACAGGACTGGCCAAATGGTCATGCAGATTAGCGCCCACAGCAGGCAGTGCGTGTTGCACCGCAATGCCCAGCGGTGTCAGCTGCGCCGGATCACCAATGCCCGACAGCAACAGCAACTGCGGCGACTGCAACGCACCGGCAGTCAGCAGCACTTCGCGCTGTGCGCGCACGCTGACCATACCCGCCGCACCGATGGCCTCGACGCCCACGGCACGCTTGCCCTCCAGCAGAACACGCGTGGCCTGCTAGCCCGTCAGCACAGTGAGGTTAGGCCGCGACAACGCCGGTCGCAGCAATGCGCGCGCACTGGTCTCACGACGACCATCGCGTACCGACAGTTGCCGCAGCGCGGCACCTTCGGACTCTGCGCCAGTAAGGTCTGCACTGCGCGCAATATCCTCGCCTGCCAAGGCCTGCATGAATGCACTGTTGAGCGGATTGGGGTGCGTCACGGTGCGCACGTTCATTTCACCCGTGCTGCCATGCCACGGTGATGCACCAAAGTTCTCGTTGTGTTCGGTGCGGCGGAAGTACGGCAGTACCTGCGCGTAATCCCAGCCGCTGGCACCTAGTGCTGCCCAATCATCAAAGTCGCGGCGATTGCCACGGAAATACACCATGCCGTTGATCAGCGCCGAACCGCCCAAGCCACGGCCACGCGGGTTACCAATGCGCCGGCCATTGAGTTGCGCCTGCGGCGCGGTGAGAAAGCGCCAGTTGAGTTCGGGGCGACGCTGTACCAGCGACACACCACCGGGCACATCCACATACCGATGACGGCCATCGCCGCCAGCCTCAATCAGACACACGCTGCGCTCGCGGTCTTCTGACAGGCGCGCCGCCAGTACGCAGCCGGCAGTACCACCGCCAACGATGACGTAATCAAACACCTGGGTCATAGACGTGAACGGCTCCGCGACGATGCAGCGGTCATCGTAATACGACGCGGGAGGCTGCACACTGTGATCACCATGATCTCGTTGGCCGTCTACGCAAGCCTGTTTGGCATCGCTTTCATCGCCGCGACGGTGTTTCCGCTGCAATCAGAAGCTGCACTGATCGCGCTGCTGCTGGGTGGACAGCAGCCGGTGTGGGCGCTGATCGCCGTGGCCAGCGTGGGCAATGTGCTGGGTTCAGTGGTCAACTGGCTGTTGGGGCGCAGCCTCGAGCGCTTTCGGGACCGGCGCTGGTTTCCCGCAAGCCCTGCCGCGCTGGAGCGTGCACAGCGCGCCTATCAAAAGTGGGGTAAGTGGTCGCTGCTGCTCAGCTGGGCGCCGTTTATCGGTGATCCGCTGACGGTGGTGGCGGGTGTGCTGCGTGAGCCTCTGCCGATGTTCGTGCTGCTGGTCACGATGGCCAAGGTGGGCCGCTATGTCACCTTGGCTTGGCTGGTGCTGCGCTAACACAGCACCAGCTTGGTCTGGCTTTACTGCAGCAAGCGAGCGCGCAGGCGCTGCAAATCCTGCTTGGTCAGACCCACTTCGGCCTGCAGATAGGCATCCACACTGCCCCAGCGCTTATCGATCTGATCGAATGCGCGCTCGAGCAATGCATGGTGTTCAGCGTCATACAGCGGCTGCGGCGCGGCTGCACGCGGGTCTTTTTGGAAGCGCGCAAAATACTGAGCAATGGGATTGCCCGCTGCGACCGCAGCATCCAGCGGCGGCATTTCGTTGCCTGGCTGGCGATAGCGCGTCGACAGGTGATAGTCCTCCATCACTGTGGCACGTGGCACACCCAGACTGGTGAGCACCATGGCTGTGGCAAAGCCCGTACGGTCCTGACCGGCCGAGCAGTTGACTGCCACTGCGCCCTCGTCGTTGATCAGCGCCTGAAACAGCAGCTTGATCTGCGGCGCCAGCAAGGTGGGGAACTGACGATAGATCGCACCGACCTCCGGATCGGTCGCAGCGGCGCCCATCATGGTGAGCATCGAGTAGCCCACGGCCTGATAGCGCAGACCCTCAAGCTTGGTCGGCGCCAGCACCCGCTCTTCGCTGGAACGCAGATCAATCAGATCTGCAATGCCCACCGACTTGACCACTGCCACATCCGCATCAGTCAGTAACGGTGAACCACCCGAGCGGAAAAAACGGCCCCAGCGTACTTGCTTACCCGACTCGGTGACATAACCGCCCACATCGCGAAAGTTGGAGCCACGCTCCAGTGGCAGCAGTCGCTCTGCTGCAGTGATCACGCGGCTGGCGCCCTGCTCGCGCAGCAAAAAATAGGGATGCGCCATCGCAGCGGTCAGCTCGTGACTGTAGGTGCCATCTGCATCGGCAGCCGACACACGCTGCGCATCACGCAACGCTGCATCCGGCCGGGCGGCAACATAGACATCGACCGGACGCGACGATTGCCAGTGCAGTTGCAGCGTATTAGCAGCCACCCGCTCTACTGCGGCATTGCTGACCTCGGCATGGGCGGACGGCAACAACAGCGCAGCACCCAGCGCCAGCAATGCTGTGGGGAAGAAGCGCTCGGGCGGCGTAAAGTGATTCATGGCTGCGTTGGCACCTTGTTTAAAGGCGCCAACGCTAACCAGTCGCCATGTCAGTCCGATGAGACTGACATTACAGGCAGGCTACAGCGCAGTCGGATCCACCAGCACCTTGCACTGCGTGGTGCGCTGACGCAGCGACTCGAACATCGGCGGCATGTCATCGAGCTTGACGATGTCGGTCACCATGGCGCGCGGCGTCACGGCATCGGTCTCCAGCACATCGGCCGACAGCTCAAACTCGCGCACTTCATAAAAGGCCGAGGCCTGAATGCGCAGCTCTTTGCTGACGAACTGGAAGGGCATGAACGTATCGGGCGGTGTGCACAGACCCAGCACGATGACGGTGCCGCGCACCTTGCAGTATTCGATGGCCTTCTGAACAAGGCCGGGCTTGCCCACGGCCTCATAGACCACATCGGGCGGACCGCCCAAGGCTTCGTTGACGGCTTCAGGTGAAGCATTGGCCGGATCGATGAAGTGCGTCGCGCCCATGCGCAGCGCCAGTTCGGCGCGACGATTGGAACCGGCCGTAACAGCAATGCGACTGGCACCCATACGACGCGACCAATACGCAGCAGCCAAACCGATCGGGCCGGCGCCGATGATCAGCACTCGCGCGCCGACGGGTGCATTGGCCAGTGCCACACCGTGCAGGCTGACCGCCAGCGGCTCGACCAGTGCGCCATCGGCCAGCGCGACTGTCTTTGGCAACAGCGTGAGCTGGTGCTGCTCGGCTAGCGAGTACTGGCCATAGCCGCCACCGTCAATGCGCATCTTGGAGCACCAAGCCGGCACACCACTTAAGCAGGTGGCGCACTTGCCGCAGCCATGCACCGGGAACACCGCCACATGGTCGCCAACCTTGACCCGATCCACGCCCTTGCCCAGCGCAGCCACACGGCCGGAATACTCGTGACCCAGCACTGCGCCGGCCGGCACGCCGAAGATGGGATCCTCGGTCAGGTGCAGATCGCTGCCGCAGATGCCACAGCGGCACACTTCAACGACCACTTCGTTTTCACCCGGGGTCGGGTCTGCAATGGTCTCGACAACTAGCGGCGAACCCAGCTTTTTGAAGACAGCAGCTTTCATGATCCGGTCACTCCCCCAAGGCGGTTACTATCTGGGCTGACTATGCCACACCGCCCGAGGAGGCTCCCATGATGAAGCTCTATTACCTGCCCGGCGCCTGCTCGCTGGCCTCGCACATCTGCCTTATTGAGGCGGGCATTCCGCACCAGGCTATTGCCGTGGATCGCCAGAAGCGCACCGCCGACGGCGGCAACTTCCTGGATATCACCGCCAAGGGCTATGTGCCGGCTCTAGTGCTCGACGATGGTCAGGTGTTGACCGAATCGGGCGCTCTGTTGCCCTACATCGGCACACTCAATCCCACTGCCAAACTGATCCCTCAGCCGGGCTCGCTGGCGCATTTTCGCGTGACCGAGTGGTGTGCCTACATCAACTCTGAAGTGCATAAGAACCACGGCCCCCTGTTCCGGCCGGGCAGCACCGACGAGCAGAAGACCGCGGCGCGGGAAGCCGTGCTGCAGCGCTATGCCTTCATCGAGAACGCGATGGGCGATCACCCCTTCATCACCGGCGAGGATTTCACCGTCGCCGATGCCTATCTGTATGTGACGCTCAGCTGGGCCGCTCGCGTGGCCATCGATGTGTCGGGTCTGCCGCGGATCAGCGCGTTTTTCCAGCGTTGCACCGCTCGGCCGTCGGTCATCGCCGCCCGCGCCGACGAGGGCTTGCCGGCCTGAGTCGGGCTTCGACCCCCTGCAGAGGCCCTGGGGCCGTGACACAACCGTGACACTTGGCGGTGTCACGGCGGCTAGCCTCTCGTGTCATGGCCCTCTCCGATCTCATCGTCGTTAACCACCGCAAAGCCGCCAAAGCAGACGCCTTGGCACCGGCCGGGCTGGACGGCTGCGTGGTGCGCACCTGCCTGCGCGAAGTGCAGGTCACGACGCGTGCGCAGATCAACGGCGCTGCAGCCCACCTGCCGCATACCGATGCCAATGGCGCCAGCACCGAGCTGTATCAGGGTGCTGAGGCCTATGGCTTTCTGCTGCGCTTGGCCACCGGTTTAGAGAGCGAGATCGTTGGTGAGACCGAGATCTTCGGTCAGATCAAACAAGCCTGGCGCGACTTCGAGACACAAGACGACGCGCGACCGTTGCGGCCGTGGATGCAGCGACTGCTGCAAGAGACCAAAGAGATCCGCAGTGAATATGTGGTGGGGCTGGGTAGCGCCACCTATGGCTCGCTGACCCGTCGCTTGTTGGGCGGCCGGCCTGAAGGCATCACCCTGTTGTTGGGGGCGGGCCAACTGGCCGCGACCATCCTGCCGTATCTGGATGGAACAGATCTGCGCATCCATAACCGCAATCCGGCGCGCGCGTTTGCCATGCTGGCCGAGGCGCGCCAGCGCCACGGGGGCAGTGTCACCGTGCTCGATCCGGGCCTGGAGGCAGAACTGGCCGCCTGGCGTGAGGCCCGCGACATCATCATCTGTGTGCCGGCCGATGCCGAGCGCGACGTGGCACGCGCCCAAGCTTGGCGCGACCACGCTGCCGCACGCGGCGGTCGCCTGCTGCATCTGGGCGTACGCGGCAGCGAAGGCACCGCGTTTGCCGGGCTGCCCAATGTCGCGACACTGGATGAAATGTTCAGCCTGCGTGACTCACAAGCAGGTCAGCGCACTGCATTGCTCAATCGCGCTCGCAAAGCCTGCCTCGACAAAGCACAGTTAGCACGTTTGGACGATGCCGATGGCTCGCGCAGCGGTAGTTCCCATCACGGCTGGGAAGATCTGGCCGTATTTCAGGCGCAGGTTGCCTGGTAATCGTTTCGCTCTACGGGTTACAGCACAGGAAGATTGTCCATGTCCGACAAGCAGACACTGCGACTTGGCACGCGCCGCTCCGCTCTGGCTTGGGTACAGAGCAGCCAAGTTGCCGCCGCGTTGCGCGCCGCGCATCCCGGTCTGGAAATCGAGATGGTGGGCATTGAAACCCGCGGTGATCGCATCATTGATGTGCCGCTAAGTGGCATCGAAGGCAAAGAGTTCTTTACTGCCGAAATTGATGCCGCACTGCTTGAAGGCCGCGTAGACCTGACCGTGCATTCGCTCAAGGACCTGAGCTTGGAGCGCCCGGCACCGCTGCTGCTGGGCGCGATACCGCGTCGCGCCAACCCGCGTGATATCGCCATTTTTGCCCCTGATGCCCTGCAACGGCTGAAGGAAGGTCATGGCCTGCGTATCGGCACAGCCTCACCACGCCGCCAGCAGTTGCTGCCGTCCTTCTTCAAGCGTGCCTTGCCCTATGGCGAGCACAACACCATCTCCCTCGAGCCGCTGCGCGGCAATGTCGATGGCCGCCTGCGCCGCCTGCGCGAACCGCGGGGCAGTGAACGGCATCTGGATGGCATCGTGTTGGCACTGGCGGGACTGACACGACTGTTTGCCGACACGGCCACCGAGCGCCAAGGTCAGGCTTTGCTCACCGGCTTGCTGCAAGATCTGCCGCTGATGGTGTTGCCGCTGAGTGATTGCCCTGCGGCACCGGGCCAAGGCGCGCTGGCCATCGAATGTCGTGCCGGCGATGAACGCACGCGCAAGGTGCTGGCCGGCCTCGAACATGCACCAACGCGTGCGGCGATCGGCGCAGAGCGTGCCGTGCTGGCACAACACGGCGGTGGCTGTCATCAGCGCTTTGGTGCCACGCAATTGTTGGTGCCGGGCGCAGGCGCGGTGTTGTTGATCGGTGGCATCGCCTCCGATGGCAATGACATCACCGGCCGACGCTGGACACCGGAAGCGCCCTTGCCGCCGCCACCTTCGGGTCTGCGCGCTTGGGATGGCTCAAAGGCAGCAGATGCGCCGGCACTCAAGCCGTTGCTCGATGCTGCAGGTCTTGCCCCGCATCTCAACGATCGGTCTGCCGTGTTTGTTGCCCACTCGCGCGCCTTGCCAGCCGATGCGGGCACGCTGCTGGCAGGCAAGCGCGTGTGGACCTCGGGCAGTGCAAGCTGGTTCCGTTTGGCCGCGCAGGGCGTATGGGTGGAAGGCTGTGCCGAAGGTCTGGGCGCTGTGGTTGCCGCAGGCTTGATCACCGAGCCGGTCCTGCGTCTGCCCGCACCGCGTGACTGGGCCGTGCTGACGCATGCCGGTGCAGAAGCCGGTTGGCGTGAAGGGGACTGGGCCGGCAGCGCCGTCACGGCCACCTATGCCACTACCGATGCCGCACTGCCCGACACCAACGCTTTGGCAACCGCCACGCATGTGTGGTGGAGCAGCGTGTCGCAGTTTGAAGCCGGCCGTGCACAGGCCCGCGCAGACGCGCACCATGCCTGCGGACCCGGCAAAACAGCTGAACATCTACGTCGTGCCGGCATCACACAACTGACGCCCTTCCCTTCAGTCGAGGAGTGGCAACAATGGCTGGCAAAGGCGCGCTGACCGTACAACCGGCCCGGCAATCGCGGATCATCGCGATTCTGGCCGGCGTCTGGCTTGCCATCATTCTGGCGCTGGGCTTCTGGTGGGTATCGGTGGTGATGCGTCAGGCGCGGCGTATCGCTGAACTGCGCTTGGCCACCGGCCAGACTGAAGCACAGGCGTTTGCCGAGGTGCAGATCACCGAACGCATGTTGATGTGGGAGTCCGGCACCTTCCTGCTGCTGTTTGTCACGCTGTCGGCAGCGCTGTTCTGGTTCTACTGGCGAGACCTGCTGCGCGCCCGTGGCACACAGGCCTTCTTTGCAGCCCTGACGCATGAACTGCGCACGCCTCTGACCAGCGTACGTCTGCAAACCGAAGCCATTGCCGAAGGTGAGCCCACCCCGGAACTGATCGAACGACTGCTGGCCGACACGCATCGGCTGGAATCGCAAATCGACAAGACACTGGAGCTGGCGCGTCTGGAAGGCGGCGGCAAACTGGCTGACCAAGCCATACGCTTGGATCCGTGGCTCAATCGTGTGATCGGCTCGATCGTCTCATCGCAGGGCGAACCGGTGGACTTGGATGTGGTGGTCGAAGGTGAGTTGCCAGCGATCAGCGGTGACACCTCGGCTCTGCAGATGATCCTTCGCAATTTGGTAGAGAACTCGCTACGTCATGGCGATGTGGCCGTGCCGCGCGTAGAGGTGCTGGCACGGCGCAGTCGCGGCGGCGGTGTCGAGCTGCGCTATCGCGACAACGGTCGCGGCAGCAGCGAAGACCCCGCCAAGCTGGGCGAACTGTTCCAGCGTGGTGGCAAGTC
>Ga0114974_10003134_pt1 | contig 12581 bp, 27 predicted proteins | sample S_130206_EF_Meta_FD_87318 | JGI IMG/M metagenome (GOLD analysis project Ga0114974, IMG submission 87318) | Freshwater microbial communities from Lake Simoncouche, Canada to study carbon cycling - S_130206_EF_MetaG | ecosystem: Environmental > Aquatic > Freshwater > Lake | place: Lake...
CGCACCAATTTGGTGCATGGCAATTTGGTGCAGTGCAACAATCTGCTAAGTTAGTAAGTACTCACACACAACCAGGCCAGGGATTACCCTAATAGGGAAAGTACCTATTGACAATTTGGGCTGCATTATTTTGGTGCAAGGCGCACTAAATTGGTGCTTGCCAAAACGCTCATAGTGACACGATCGGCATTGAGTTAAGGGGTAGGTGTCACAAATTGACAAAATGCCACTATGGGCTTATACGAGCGTGCGAGGGGCATAGGGCAAATGCGAATGATTATCATCTAGAATGACAAGCAAAAATTGTACCAATCAAGACCAGGGATAACCCTATTAGGGTTTATTTATCTGTATTTTGCTTTAACTAAACAATAAAATTATGTTAGTAGTAAATTTTATTAATCATTTACAAGGCGAATATATGCAAATCAATAAACCAACAATACGCAAATCATTATTAGGGTTTGATACCAATGCGAAAACCGTAAAGGGAGAGCAATTGGGGTTTTTAACTGGCATTCTCTATTTAGCACCTAGTGACATAAGCGGGTTTAATGTATGCCCAATGGCAAAATTAGCACAATGCGAAAATGCTTGCTTATATACTGCTGGTAGAGGGGCATTCACAAGCATTCAAAATGCTCGCATTGCTAAAACCCAATACTTTTTTAATGATCGTCAAAATTTTATGCTTAATTTAGTATTAGATATTAATAAGGGTATTAAACAAGCAAATAATGCGGGTTTAACTTTATTAATCAGATTAAATGGCACAAGCGATATTAAATGGGAAAATGTGTATTTTGATTATGAGTTTATGCATGGCAAAATTAGATCGATCACAATTTTCGATCTATTTCCCGAAGTACAATTTTACGATTACACAAAAATACCAAATAGAATTGATCTACCAAAAAACTATGATCTTACTTATTCATATAGTGGAGTAGTGACATTCCAAAAATATGTTAAAAAAGCAATTGACAATAAAATGCGAATTGCAACTGTGTTTAGATCAGTAGATCATATTCCTACTGAATTTTTAGGTTTGCCCGTTGTTAGTGGTGATAATTCAGACATTCGACACCTAGATAAACCCAATAGCATTGTGGCATTGTATGCAAAGGGTAAGGCAAAAAAAGACATTAGTGGATTTGTAGTAGATATAATCTAGAGTATTGACTATTAGGGCATTGACTCAATGCCCTAATGGATCATTATTCAATGATCAATAACATAGGAGAATTTAAAAATGAATAGATCAATTTCAAGCATTGCATATGATATAAAACGGGTATGGGCAAAACCATATTTTGGGGCAAAACCATATTTGGATGCCATGACACAATTAAACAATATTAACGACAAATATTTTCATGACGATGCAAAAAGCGTGATTATGTACTTTTTAGCGAATGCCAGTACTTTTAGGGGCAATGATGCGAAGGTGTTAAAAGCAGAATTAAAAGAAATGCTAAAACACTAAACCAGTAAACCCCAATAAACCCCCAGTTTCATACTGGGGGTTTTTTTATGCCCAAAAATCGGCCATAGGGTAAACCCCTATTGACATTTTTAATTTGCCTATTTTTTAGGCAGCCTGATCAGGGTAAACCCTAACGATCAGATCGCCCCCAGTTAAACGATCGCAAACCACCCAATGCATATGGATCAACTAAGCATAAAACCGCTCTATACTCGTTTTAATCGGTTTTGGAGGGTTTAGTTAAAATCTATCGATTATGCTATGGCAGCATTAGGGTAAACCCCTATTGACCAGAGTCATTTTTTGGTATAGTGCTGGTCTTAGGGTAAATACCTATTGACAACCCCAAAATGCGCCAAAAAGACCAGGGTAAACCCTAACGATCAGATCGCCCCCAGTTAAACGATCGCAAACCACCCAATGCATATGGATCAACCCCAATCAAAACCGCTCTATGCCCCTAAAAACCAGTTTTAAATCGATATAGTTAAAACCTATCAAAAGCCTGGTCTTGATAGTAAGGGAAAGTCCTAATATGAATTTTATACCAATATGGTATTTTAATGGTAGGGCAATTGTGCCCACTATATAGGAGAGTAAAAAAATGACATTAGTAAAAAATGCATTCCCACGATACGACGATGATTTGCCCGTCATTGAAGGGTTTTCTGATTACTCATACAAAAATGATGCTTGCCCATGTATTGGTAAGAATTTTGGTAACGAGCAATATTTAATGATTTATTGCGATTACAAAAATCCAGAGTTAAGCGAGTGCCATGATGGAGGCGAAAAGTATTATCGCTATTGCGTAATGCTCGATTTGGCAATGGATCACAAACAAATCAACCCGAAAGTATTGGGCAATTTTGAAACCATTGACGAAGTAAAGCAATTGGTTTTAAATAAAACTGTAGAAGATTTTATTAACATGGAGGAAACATTATGAATTTTCAAATTAAGGGTTTTAAATCATGGGCAACCAATGATGGTGGTGGATATCAATTCAACCTATACCTTGATGGTAAAAAATTTGCGTATGTCCACAACGATGGCAATGGTGGGTGTATTGATATGAAATTTTATGATCTTAAATTTATGGGTGGGCAATACGGGTGGGATGAGTCACCCTCCGCCATTATTTGGAATAAGTATGTCAAATCATTAGGACAATGGAAATCAGAATTTGGTGCGATCAATGGCACAGAATTTTTTGATCACGACACTGATACTGCGATTGGCATACTGGTAGAAGAGTACGAAATGTCTAAGCATCGCAAAAAGGGTATTTTGTTTAAATTGTTGACTGATAGCGAAAATGCATTTCGCACAATTAAAACCCATGACATGGATTTGGCAACCAAGCAATTAAACAAAATGTTTGGCGAGGGTAAATACCTATTTATTTAATGTTGCCTAGTAGTGCATTCTATGAGTGCATTACTGGATCAATATTGATCACTTATTTACAGGGAATTAACATGGCAAAAAAGAAATTCAAAATTAGAGTCAATACTCAATTTGATTTGGAAGTATCGGAAGAGTATTTAGCAAAATTACAAAAGTACGATTTCAAATGGGCAATTTTTGATAATTGTTTTCGCACCAATAAAATGGAAAATGTAACTGCAAACATGGAGGTATTAGAAAATGAACCAACAGTATCCAATTAATCTAAGCAACGAGCCATACAGAATATTTTTGTGCGTGTGGAATGGTGGGGAGATTACCGAAATTCACACTATTCCCAGTTTGAAAAAACAATATGGCGAAACAAATTTATTCGATGCGGATGAATTTCGTCACACTCTTGACACCCCGTTTTCTTTTGAAGAGCATTTATTAAAAATGTTATGCCAAGAGTACTATGTATTCGATAACATGGAAATTAGGAGGATCAAATGAAAAAATACCAAATTGAGGCGTTGTTTTTTGATGGGGGGTGGGAAGTGCCTAACGAAGAGGATCTTGAATTGTTTGACACTCGTGAGGAGGCAGAGGCAGAACTTGCTGATCTCATAAAAGGCATGGCATACGCAGTTAAGAAAGGTTACATGGAGGACTACAATGCCCACGATTGGAGGGTGGCGGAAGTCGATGTATGAAAATGCATAGGGATACCCCGCAGCCCAAAGACCCGGGTTTTCCCTGGTCAGGGTTTATCCCTATATGTTTTTGCACCAGTAGTACGACAATTAAGGTTCTTACAAGGAGAATGTTATGAAATTTAATTTAGTAGTAGATATTGATGATCAATACATTGCAGAGTATTTAGAAGAAAACCCAACAGTAACTTTAAAAGAACTTGAAGGGCAATTAAATAATGCGTGCTATCTTGGTTTGGATTGCACCAATGCGATCATCATGCGACAGTTTTCCATTGGTATTTGTGATACCTATGTAGAAGTTAGATCACCAACCTATGTTATTGAGGATTGATATGACAATACGAGAACTGATATCAGCGTTACAGGCATTTGAGTCACCAGATAGTAAGGTGTTTGTGTGGGTGGACGGGAATCGTATGCCCGTCCATAGTGTGGATCACTTTGAGGAATGCACAGATGTCAATGCAATCCCCGAAGGCATTTCGTATTACGCTTAATTTTAAAAAAGGAAACCATCATGAAATTTAATTTAACTATTGACATAGATAACGATGCGTATCACAATCAACCAGTGCAATACCAATTGATAGATAACTTAAAAGATATCATAGCCAAGCTTGAAGAGGCTAACGACTGGGGTACTGTGCGAGATGTTAATGGTAATTTTGTAGGTAACTGGGATATTTCATTTGAGGAGGAAACTGTATGAGAATCCAAATTAACATTGACATGGAAGATGAGATGTACCATAATTTTAATAAGCAACATGGCGAAGAGGGCATGATCCTCATGTTGCACAAAGTAGCAGAAGGGTGGACTGAGCAATTAAACAACGATTACGATTTTGATTGCTCTGTTTATTTACACTGTATTGATGACAACGAGGAGAACACTTTATATGACTAAAATTGAACAGATAAGTACGGGCGGGGGATTTGAGCATTACTACCTCACCTATCCTGAATTCAAACTGGCAGTACTCATTAACGATGAGAATCACAATGCACCAGTTGATGGTGTGGATTTTGACATCGGAATCTATCACCTAGAATCCGATGGCTCGATGGGCGAACACATCAGCGATGATTGTTTTGCCACACTGGAGAACTTCCAGTACGACAAAATCTATGCTCGTATGAAGGGTTACCTCGAAGGCAAAGGGTACGAGCAAGTGGGGCTGCCCGTACAATTTAAAGGTGAAATTCATTTCCCCAGAGCAACAGATTTATATATGTGGCTCGATGAAAATGAAATTCAATGTCCCATAACAATTAAACTACACTTGGAGAAATAAAATGGCTAAAGCACAATGGAAACCAGAAACATACATCACCCCAGTAATGATTGAACATTGGATGGGTAGTGACAACCTCGATGCCGACTCGTTCCTGGAATTGTTGGCACAAATCGCCAATCGGCAATACCCCGTGGCATTGTTTCGTGATGAAGTAATTGATTACTCGGAGGAAACAGTATGAACTGGGAACAACAATTTGTAGAAAGTTTTATTATTAAACTGGTAAACCCGTCAGTAAATCAAGATGCATTGATTGATTTGGTAATTCAGCAGATCAAGAAAGACCTTGATGGTGGCGATGAAACCGCCATTGCGGAACTGTTAAAATTTGTACCAACAGAAAATTTACAATCTTTTTTATCGGAGGCAGTATGATTCAGAAATTTTTAGTTAGCGATTGGAATACCCATCGTGAGTTTTTGATGGATACCAAACAAGTATTAAACTTGATCAACGAAGGTAATGGTCAGTTATATAAAGCCCGTGATCTGGAATCCGATTGGGATTTTGGAGTTACCAAGGTGTTAAACAATTACAAAATCAGGAGGGCTGCGTAATGAAAAATCGTGAAATAAACCTTCATCAGATGGTCGGCCGTACTTGCCGATCAGCAAGTGAGGCATTTAGAGATGCCGACTATGCGATCACAATCTCCCGTGGCAAAACCGAATGGGAAGATGCCAAGGAGTTTTTAGGGCACATGGTATGGATCACTCCATGCCTTGGATTAGTGGTATATTTTATTTATGCTTATCTCACAAACCAATAAGGAGGTAGTATGTCAAGAATGAATGGCTATGATAAATGGCTAATGTCGGGATACGATGATCAACCCGACTATAACCAAGAAGAAGAAAAGGCACACTCGGATGCCATAGAATCTATGCGTACAGGGGAGCAGTATGATCCCTTTGAAGATAGTAATTGGTGCGAGGCGGTGTCTCAATTGGAACTGCCAGAGGAAATTGAGGACATCACCAAGGCAACCGAAGAACAAAAGAAAATAGTCAAGGAGTATTGGTACAAGATCGCTTTTAATTACTTTTTGGATTAAACAATGAAAAAACTATTAATTGCCCTCATGCTCATGAGTGGTACAGCCCATGCGGATATGTATGCCATCGCGCCGAATCAAATCGGTGGGCATACGATCCTCTCCCAAAAACCATGCAACAGTAACCCCAAATGGAAATCAGCCTACGCATTTTCACGCACCAATTCAGTGTCGTTTGCGTGTTGGTATCTTGAAAATAACAATGTGATTTTTGTGACAGAAAGTGGTACAATCCGATCAATGTCATTAAAATCATTTGAGGTAATCGTTGAGAATCGCTAAGAGAACCCTATTTAATCGGCTCTACCAACCCCATCGGATTGGTAGACCGATTTTTAAGCGACTGCAAAAACGTTTTAAAGTAGTGCCTGGAAAGACGATGCTTTTGCATCGGCAAACACATCGCAGTCGAAACAACGCAATTTATTCAAGATACACACTGCTAAAATTAAGAATACGATTTGGGCGGTATAAAACAAGCCCATCATTTATGGTGAAACGATGCTCCGATATTTAATATACCAAGATGGTGAATTACTCCGCAAACTGGGTTTGCGCATAGAGTGTGAACCCTTTTTGCGTACAGGCTGCACCCTAAAAGTTTTGCCCAAACCAAAGAATCCAACCCCGGCTCAACAGTTTCAGCACGCTCATGCCATGTGTGGAGATGCCCCATTTTGAAAAACAAAAAGAATGCCTTATCTGACTACCTTAGATCCCTTTATAATATCCCCACTCTCAGTAGGGATATTGAAACCGAGTTAGCCCACAAGATTGCCAACGGGGATGAGGTAGCCCTTGAGAAACTGGTAACCCACAATCTAAGGTTTGTGGTCACTGTCATTAAATCGATGCCCCATTGGACTCACTCCTCGGTAGACATGGAGGATATGTTAGGGTTTGGGAACGAGGCATTGATCCTAGCAGCCCGAAAATGGAAACCGATGGGGCGCATTCGGTTCGCATCGTATGCCAAGAAGGTTATCATCACCGAGGTCAACCGGGCGGTGGCAAACACCAAAAACATTATTCGCCTGCCTGTCAACATCACCGAAGAGATTCGTAAAAACAAGTATGCAGAGCGGATGCTCACGCAGGAACTCCAGCGCAGCCCAACCGATAAAGAACTGGCGAACTATTTAGGTACGACAGTCGAGCGAGTTAGTTACATCAATTCAGTACTAAACAAAGAGCCGATCAGCATGGAGGCATTTAACAACGATCATTTGAAAGAAGAAGATGAATAGACAATTTTATTTAGATATGGTAGAAAACATTCCACAGAAAAAAAGAAGACTAGTGATCTCAGAAAAGAATGGTGAAAAGGTTTTAGATCTAAGCGAATTCATAATCGCTTACGGCCGTACATTAGAAAAACATTTAAGGAAGACACATGGAATTAACTCCAGAGCAGTTAAAAGCATACGATAGATTTATCAGAGCCAGGGACAAGGTCAAATTGGTGAAGACATCCCGAAACTATGCCCAAAAATATATCCCGCATCGTGACTATCTTGACAGTGTGCATATTGTTGGTTTAAATCATCCACTATTTATTGAAAACGATGATTGGATAGAATACAAAGAGGCATCCGCAGCTTGGTGGGAAATTGAGCCAGAGTTTTGCAATGTGGAACGACTCCGAGCCACCAGAGGTGACTATGGTAGTGAGGACAATTGGGAAGAAACTACTGTAGAATTAGAAACATTGGATCAGTACTTTAAGGGGCAACAATGAAAGAAGAACAGGATTTTCAGTTTACGATCACTCATACAAAAGAAAATGATGATGGTAGTTGTGATGTAGAAATCAACATGAGTGATTATGTAAGGGAGCGATTGGTTGAAGCGGGAGTAATATCCCTATTGAAACAACACATCAATCAAGTTTATAATGATTTACCGTGGTACAAACGACTATTCAAAAGGAGAAAAGTTGAACTATCTTAGTGTATGTAGTGGAGTTGAGGCTGCAACGGTCGCTTGGCATTCGCTGGGCTGGAATCCCGTTGCGTTTTCTGAAATCGAGCCATTCCCATCAGCGGTGTTGGCTCATCATTACCCCCATGTCCCGAATCTTGGTGACATGACTAAATATAAGGAGTGGAAATTAAATGAACCAATTGACCTTCTCGTTGGAGGAACACCATGCCAATCATTCTCAGTCGCTGGTCTCCGAAAAGGAATGGATGACCCGCGCGGTAACTTGGCACTCGTCTATCTCGGAATTGCTGACAAGTTCAAACCCAAGTGGATCGTTTGGGAAAACGTTCCAGGTGTCCTCAGTTCAAAAGGAGGACGGGATTTTGGTTCCTTCCTCGGGGCGTTGGGGGAACTCGGGTATGGGTTCGCCTACCGAGTGCTCGACGCTCAACACTTTGGAGTTCCACAACGCCGCCGTCGAGTCTTCGTTGTTGGCTGTCTTGGAGACTGGCGAAGTGCCGCAGCGGTTCTTTTTGAGCAAGAAAGCTTGCTCGGGAATCCTAAGAAGAGCAGAAGTAAGGGGCAAGAAACTTCCGCCTTTACTTCATCAAGCTTTGGAGGATACGGTGAAGGCGTTGGAACAATCCGAGCCGCTGGAGGAGATCTCGGAGGCGGATCAGAAACCTTAGTCGCTCACTCAGTCTCAACCAAGCGAAGAAACGATCCCACCACCAATACATTGGTTGCAACCGCACCAGATCGCAGTAATACAGTTGGCTCGTTACTAGCCAGAGATTACAAAGGCATTGGCAACCAAGATCTGCAAGATGGTCGTGGCTTGATTGTGTACGAAAACCATCCATCGGATAGTCGTGTCAAAGAGATGGGCGATGTATGCCAGACTGTGACATCGACATGGGGTACTGGGGGTGGGAACATACCATTTGTGGGTATGAAGGCATACACACTGCAAGGTGGTGGTGCGACATCGCAAAACTCCCAAGGTATGGGATGGAACGAAGACATTTCGTTCACATTGAATAACACCGATGTGCATGGTGTGGCAATTGCATTTGAACCCGGAATTGCCCAGCGCGAAGGCGGTGACAATCGATTTGTTGAGGATCTATCACCAACAATACGCAGTAACATGGGCGATAACCAAGTGGCGGCAGCCTATGCAGTTGATGTGTACAACCAAGCTATCGATGGTAATGTAACTGCGACATTGACAGAAGCGTGTGGTGGCACAAACACCAGCGGACCTAAATTAATGAGTAACATGGCAGTACGCAGACTCACACCGATTGAGTGTGAGCGGTTACAGGGCTTTCCCGATAACCACACAATGATCCCGTGGCGTAAAAAGCCAGCCAAAGACTGTCCCGATGGTCCACGCTACAAAGCGATGGGTAACAGTATGGCCGTGCCAGTAATGAACTGGATCGGCAAACGCATTCAGATGGTGCAATCATGACCTGGAATCATCGAGTGGTGAAGTTCACCGAAGATGGTGACGATTGGTATGCGGTTTGCGAAGTCTATTACAACGAAGACGGGACAATCTATGCCCACACCCAAGATGGTATTCGTGTGAGTGGTGAGAGTGTAGAAGATCTCAAAGAAACTCTAGAGCGTATGTTACGATGCCTAGATCAAGGAATTGTGGAGGCAATGAAATAATGATCTACTCAATAATGAATTTACTTGTTTTGGTAATCACCGCATTTGCGGTGATTATCTTTGCTGCCGTGTTTGGTTTCTTTTTGTTTATCATGTTTGCTTGTGTATACTTTGGGTGGATGCAAATCCGCTCCATGCCCCTAGCAGAGATATGGGATAGGATTAAACGATGAATGACCCGGTTAACAACCCAAAACATTACACATCACACCCCAGCGGTATTGACTGCATTCAAATTACCGAACACATGGGGTTTTGTTTGGGTAACGCAATTAAGTATGTGTGGCGTGCTGATTTAAAGGACGATGCTATAGAGGATCTAGAGAAGGCAGTATGGTACATAAACCGAGAAATTAAAAGACGAAAGAAATTAAAAGATATGGAGATATGGGAAAAAAAGTATTTAGACCGCATAGTGGAGTTGGAAAACCAATTAGAAAAATGCAGTCATCACGAGGCTATGGCACACCAAGGTGGGTATGAGATTGGATATGCTGAAGGATTAAAGAAAGCGAGTGAGAAATGAATAAACCAGTAAAGACATATATTGGCAATAAGCCAAATTATGTAGCAGAGGCGCCGTACCAACCAGGTTACGAAGATGCCGTAGTCACGGAGCCAAAGCCATTTTTATGCGGAATCTACAAGTCAAAACCCCTTACAGATCAAGAGATTATTGGAATTAGAATGCAAACGGAAGGTGACATCATGGCGTTTGCAAGAGCAATAGAACGGAGGCATGGAATCAAATGAAAGCACGACAAGTAGAGATTTTTGATAAAGAGGGTAACCTTACTAAGATTGAGGTTACCTTGGAAAACGGGGAGCATTTGTTTGATGCTATCTGGGATGCTAGGGACGAACAGACCCACGACAATCGTGTGGAGTTTCGCCAATGGGTAAACCGACAAATACGATCACATGATCATGAGCCTTGCTAAAACGCCCTGTGGGGCGTTTTTTCATGGTGGGTGAGGCCTACCCTTCATAGCAGTCAAAATAATGCCTCTAAAGCCCGTTTGTTGCGTATTATGGACAAAATGCTGCCTTTTCGTACAAAATGGTGCGCCGCAGTATCCACAGTATCCACAGTAATTTTGCACTTTACCCCTAGCTCTATTCTTAGTATTAAAATAAAAATAAAATAATTCAGAAATACTATGGATACTATGGATACTATGGATTTGCAGTAGGTGAACACCCTTGGAACTACTACCTATAGTGGTTTTTAGCAAAAATGGTGCGCCGCAATATGACTTTTTAGAAAATGGCTACTGTGGATACTGTGGATAATGATTACTTTTAGTTATATGCTTATTACTAAAAGATATAAAGAAAATTGAAAAAGTAGGGCAAAATTTGCATAAGTAGAAGAGCAAAGGAAAACAGATGAAACCGAAAGCATTACCAGTACTATTCCAAAACATACCCCTAAGTCTTCGCTCAGTGCCACGATGGACATTGTGGAACTATGTCCTGATTGGTGAGGGCGATACACAGCGGTGGTCAAAACTACCCGTCCAGCCATCGGGCAAGGCTGCCAGTTCAACCAACCCCGATACATGGACAGACTTTTTAAGCGTTGAGAAAGCCTACCTTACCGGGCTATTTGATGGCGTGGGCTTTGTGTTTACTGCGGACGATCACATCATTGGTGTGGACTTGGACGACTGCTACGATGATGCCGTCAACGAGTTTACCAACCAAGAATTGTGTGACATATTCAACAAAATTGAAGGCTACAAAGAGATCAGCCCGTCAGGCACGGGGGTAAAGATATTTACCATAGCGGATCTACAAGGTGCTCACGTTGATCACGACAAGGGTTTAGAGATCTACCCCAAGGGCAGATATTTTACTGTTACGGGACACAAGTTAAGCGGTGATCTACCCACCACCATGCAAGATCTTACCCACCTCATTCCAGAGCGTACAGTTCGGGCATCGGGTGATGCGTTTGCTGATTACAACCCACCGCTTGATGGCTGGGATCTCGCAAAAGTAGAATCAGAATTGTTGCCACAGTTTGATCCAAATTGCGGGTACACTGATTGGTTACAGATGGGGATGTGTTTACACCACCAGTTTCAAGGTGATCTTGAGGCGTGTGAAGCATGGGATCGCTGGTCATATGGGGACGGCAGTGTCTCCAGTTATTCAAGCAATGCCTGTGAATCAAAGTGGAAAACATTTAACAAGAAAGGTGGCGGTGCGACACTACGCACACTGATCTTTAAACTGTCGTACAACAATAGAACCGAGGCATTGGCAAAGGGGGATGTCATTCTCTCTTTAGCACCCATGGAGAACGCTCAGACATTTTTAGACACTAAGTTTTCTTCAGAAGAGGGAATTAAGTTGGTGCATTATGTGAATGATTTCTATTCGTATCGCGGCACACACTATGCTGAAATAGAAGACGGCACAGTTCGCTCCGAAGTGTATAAGTTCTTAGATAAGTGCAAACGCCAAGATAAGAAGGGCAACATTGTGCCGTTCTCACCTAACCCGGCAAGCGTGAGCGGGGCTATGGATGCAATCAAAGCCCTAGTGCACTTACCCAATCACGCCAACACAAGACCGCCAGTATGGCTGCAAGGGTATAGTGCCAACAGACCAGAGGCAAACAAACTGGTTAGTTTAGAAAATGGTTTGTTTCACTTGGAAGACAATGTGTTACTGCCACACTCGTTGGGTTTCTTTACACAAAACAGTTTGCCGTTTGCGTACGATCCGAATGCCAAATGTCCGCTGTGGGAAACATTCCTAAACGATTTGTGGGAACACGATCAAGAATCGATCAGTTGCCTCCAAGAGATATTTGGTTACATCCTATCGGGCGATACAAGCCAACAGAAGTTCTTTAACATTATTGGTCCTCGTAGATCGGGCAAGGGAACAATCAATAAGGTGCTGGTTGAATTGTTAGGACAACACAATACTGTAGCACCAGAGTTAGGAGAGTTATGTGATACGTTTGGTCTCCAACCTTGGCTTGGTAAGCTCCTCGCTTCTTTTACTGATGCGAGA
>Ga0114974_10003135_pt1 | contig 12580 bp, 11 predicted proteins | sample S_130206_EF_Meta_FD_87318 | JGI IMG/M metagenome (GOLD analysis project Ga0114974, IMG submission 87318) | Freshwater microbial communities from Lake Simoncouche, Canada to study carbon cycling - S_130206_EF_MetaG | ecosystem: Environmental > Aquatic > Freshwater > Lake | place: Lake...
ATTCCTTCTTTTTAACCTGTGCGATGGAAGTTCGTGTAGCTTAGGCATTTGTGAGGTACTGCGCAAGGCGCCTTGTTTGCACTTTATTTGTGCGTTCAACGCCATATATCGGGCAAATTACGTTATCGTGAAGCCATGTCTTCACCCGATCTCAACTTGCTCGTAACCCTGGATGTACTGCTCTCTGAGGGCAACGTGACGCGTGCGGCCAAGCGATTACATCTCAGCCCATCGGCTATGAGTAGGGCACTGGCAAGGCTAAGAGACACAACCGGAGATCCATTGCTCGTGAGAGCTGGACGTGGTCTTGTTCCAACGCCCAGAGCGCTTGAACTTCGCGCGCAGGTCAGTCAGCTTGTACAAGAGACCCAGTCGGTGCTTCGCCCCGCAACAGCGCCTGACCTACAAAGGAAGGTCCGAACGTTTACATTGCGAACCAGCGAAGGCTTTGCAGAGAATTTCGGTCCAGGCCTCATTGAGCGCACTAGCTCGGAGGCTCCTGGTGTGCGATTGCGATTTGTGCAAAAACTAGACAAAAACAGCGATCAACTGCGTGAAGGGACTGTCGACCTGGAGACGGGCGTCGTTGCCAGCGCGATGGGCCCAGAAGTTCGAGCCCAATCTTTGTTTAGGGACCGTTTTGTTGGCGTCGTACGAAGGAGTCACTTGCTGAGCCAAGGCAAGATCACTTCTGAAAAGTATGCGAACGCCAAGCATATTGGTATCGCGCGCAAGGGGCTCGAAATGGGTCCAATTGATGAAGCGATGAGTGCAATTGGTCTTGAAAGATCGATTGCCACCATCGTTGGGGGATTCTCTACCGCGGTGGCGTTGGCTCGTGCCACAGATTTAGTCGCAAGCGTTCCAGAGCGCCACACTGGAAATTTGCGAGCAGGAATGCACACCTTTACGCTCCCGTTTGCTACACCCGAGTTCACGGTATCTCTGCTTTGGCATCCCAGGTTTCAGGCTGATGCGGCACATCAGTGGCTTCGCAAAATCGTCGTGGAAACTTGCGCATTGCGTACTTGACCAGGTATACGGTTGTGGCTGGTAACTTCTGGTAAATTTTGCTGGGTTAGGTTTTAAACAGCCACTTTCGGGGAGGCATGTCGGTTGTGACTAATGCCGCTTCCCGCCTAGAATTGCAGCAGGAGTAACGAACTCAAATGCCGGTTTCTGCTCGATGATGGGCGTCCACTTTGATAAATTGGTATCCGAAAAGGAGCCGTTCAATCCCTCGTTGTCATTGGCTGCTGTGGAGTAGGCTGATCGCAAATCGCTGCGTACCGGAATTACATTTCACCCCATCCGCAACGGACTGGCATAGCCGGTCATCTCTAAGTAGCCGCGCCCCACCAACTGGCCCTGGCGGTCGAATAGCTCACTCAAACCTTCCCAGTAAACCGCGCCGGTCGACTGACGGCTGTCCAACTCTTGCGCGTCAATCACGGCCTTGACGGTGTAAATGTTGGTTGGGGTTTGCACCTGCCATTCCACTGGGTAGCGGGCTTGGGTCAAGGCGCTGGTCCAGAAGCGCAGGGGCTTGAACACCACCTCACCACGGCTGAAAGATTTCGGGGGTGCGCCTTTTTGGGACGAGCGAAAAGAGCCACCGTCCCACAACGCCGCCCCTGATTTATCGCGCAATTGAAAAGCCGTCAGGGCGCTGCCATCCAGCAAGTTCATGCCGATCCAGTCCCAGCCCACGGCCTGCGGGTCCAAGAGCGACTGGCTCCATTCATGGTCCAGCCAGGCCGTGCCCTCAACCGCAAACTCGCGCCCTTTTAGCCGCAAGACGCCGCTGGTTTTAAGCTGCGGCAAGCTGTAGTAATAGCTGGCTTGCGCAGTTTTCGGCCCCTTGCGCGACCAGCCTTGCTCGCCTTGCAGCAGTAAGGCTTGGGTTTCTTTCAATTTGAGCGTGAAGCCAAAGTCCGGACTTGAAATGTGCGCGGTGTAGCCTTGCGCATCACGCACTAGCGACCAGTCGCGCAAAGTGATGCGGGTGTCAAGCTCACTGGCCTGCGCCACGCCAAAACCCTCGCGGGCGATGCGCTGGTCATGCCGCAGTTTTTTGCCTTGCACATCCGTGATGGCGGCGTGGGCAAACACCAGTTGCTTGGCCGCAAAGGCCGAGCGCATCTGTTGCGTGCCCGGCACGCGTGACCTGAAAAATGTGAGCTGAAAGCCAAACTCACGCTCTCCAGACAGCAAGCGCCCGGTGAGATACCACCACTCAATCGCGAATTCCGGGTGGCTGCCCAGATCGCTTGGAAACTGCAAAGCCCGATGCCCGCTGCCAGGCGCGGGCGCGGGCAATTGGGCTTGCACCGCTTGGGGCCAGAGCGGCGCGGTCACCCCTAGGGCCAATAAGCTACGGCGCGAGAAACAGGGCCAAGTCATGGTTGTGGTCAGCTCAATTGGGCCTGCAGGCGGGCCTCGGCTTGCGTGCAGTCCCCCATTTTTTCCAGCACCCAAGCCGGGTCGTGGTAGGTGGGCAGGTAGCGTTCGCCGGCGTCGCACAACAGGGACACGATAGAGCCGGTTTCACCCCGGGCCCGCATCTCGCACGCCAAGGCGAGCATGCCGACAAAATTGGTGCCGGTCGATGGCCCCACTTTGCGCCCCAGCAAGCCCGAGAGCGTGCGCATGGCCGCCACTGAATCGGCGTCACTCACCACCATCATGCGGTCGATCAGGGTGCGGATGAAGCTGGCCTCGACACGCGGGCGGCCGATGCCTTCAATGCGCGCGCCCGGTCCAGTCAGCGTGGCATCGCCCGTGCGGTGGTAGGCCTCAAACACAGAGCCTTCCGGATCGGGTACAAAAATTTGGGTGTTGTGGCGCAGGTAGCGCACATAGCGGCCAAAAGTGGCGCTGGTGCCGCCGGTGCCGGCCCCCACCACCACCCAGCGTGGGATCGGGTGGCGCTCACGCGCCATTTGTGAGAACAGACTTTCAGCAATATTGTTGTTGCCGCGCCAGTCGGTGGCGCGTTCGGCGTAGGTGAACTGGTCCATGAAATGCCCCCCACTGTTGAGGGCCAGTTGGGGGGCTACCTCATACACCTGTGCCGCGTTGTCGCACAAATGGCAGCGCCCGCCATAAAACTCAATCTGGGCTATTTTTTCTGGCGAGGTGCTGCGCGGCATCACAGCGATAAATGGCAAGCCCAGCAGACGGGCAAAGTAGGCTTCGCTGACCGCCGTGGAGCCGCTGGAGGCTTCCACCACCGTAGAGCCCTCGCCCAGCCAGCCGTTGCACAAGGCATACAAAAACAAGGAGCGCGCCAAGCGGTGTTTGAGGCTGCCGGTGGGGTGGGTGGACTCGTCTTTTAAATACAAATCAATGCCGTGCCGGGCAAAGGTGGGTAGGGCCAGCGGAATCAGGTGCGTGTCGGCGCTGCGCTGGTAGTCGGCTTCGATCAGGGCGATGGCGGTATTTAACCAGCTGGGTATTGATGGGTTCATAGGGCTAGGTTAGCAGGACCGACGCTTACCAATCTTCCTTGACGGCCAACACCGCGTCTTTGCTGGCCGCTGCTCGCCCGGCCAACCAGGCCGTGAGCGTGCCAGCGACGACCACGGCCCCGCAAAGGCTGAGCAGTCGAGCCCAGGGCAGCATCATGTCCATCGTCCAGTGAAAGCTTTGCGGGTTGACCACTTTCACCAGAACCACTGCCACGCCCAAGCCCAAAGCCAGCCCAGCCAGTGCACCCAGACTGGTCCAGGCCGCGCCTTCCAGCGCCACCACCCAAAGAATTTGTCGGCGCGTCAGGCCCAAATGCGCCAGCAGGCCAAACTCCTTGCGCCGTGCCAGCACCTGCGCGCTGAAACTGGCCGCCACACCAAACAAGCCAATGCCAATCGCAATGGCTTGCAACCAGTAAGTCACGGCAAAACTGCGGTCAAAAATTTTGAGTGAGGTGGCGCGTATTTGGGCCGACGAGCCAAATTCCAGCAAGGCGCCTGCGCCGCTGCCGCTGGGGTCGGCCAGTTGACGAATGGTGTTTTGAACCCGTACGAGGTCGTTGGGCGACTGGAGCCAAAGCGCCAGATCGTTGGCCCGCACATCGCCTGTCAGGGCCTCAAACGTGCGCTTGTCCAGAGTGATGGTGCCAGTTTGGCGGGCGTAGTCACGCCAAACGCCTGCTACAAAAAAAATAGCTTCTCCAGCTTGTTGGGCGTCCTCTAGAGGCTTAAAGGCTTTAATAAGTGGTTTGAACACCGTCCCGGGCTGGGCGTCATACAGATCCACCATGGCCTCGCTCACATAAATACCGATTTGCCCGGCGGGTACCGGCAATGCGGGTTGAATCAAGGGCAGATCACGGTCGGGGTCGTCCAAGGGGCGCGCTATCAGCACCACCGGCGGGCGCGTGGAATCCAGTAGCAGCGAGAGTTGCCGCAAGGGCTGTACGCGTTGCACGCCTTCGATTTGGGCGACTGCTTTGACCAGCGCCGGGCTAAAGTACACCGTGTCACTCGCCCCTAGGCTGTTGGCGCTGCGCACATACAGGTCGGCAGGCAGCACGCGGTCCAGCCATTGGGTCACCGAGTCACGGAAACTGGCCACCATCACCGTCAGGGCCACGGCCAAACTGAGCGAAGCCACCACACCGCTCACCGCCACAGCGGCCGTTTCGCGCACACGGCGTGCGCGCTCCACGGCCAGCAAGGGCAGGGTGGTGCGTGCCACCCAAGGTGCGACCCGCTCTAGCAGCCCACCCACCAGCCAAGGCAGGGCGCTGATGCCTCCCAGCAGTAATAGTGCCACCGACACATAGGCTGCAATAGGAATGCCATTTATGGCTGGAAGCCAAGCCAGAATAGCGCTGGAAGCTATCAAAATAAGACTGATCCAATGGCTTTTGCTCTCCAGCGCGCCACCGCCCAAACCCTTGAGCGTTTGCGCCAGCGGCAAGCGTTGTGCCTGGCGGGCCGGCCACCAACCGCCCACCAAGGCCGCCGCCACGCCCAAGCCGCCATAGACGCCCGCCGCCCACGCGCTCCATTGCAAGGCTGGGGCCGCACCAGTAAAGTAGCCACCGCCCAAATCGCCCCCCAGCCAGTGCAAGGCCAGTGCCGCCAGTGCAGTGCCCAGAGCGATGCCGCTCACACTGCCCAGCAGTCCCAAAATCAGCGACTCCCACAAGATGAGCTTCAGGCGCTGGGTGCCACTCAGGCCCAGCACGCCCAAGAGCGCAAACTGTTGAGCACGCTTGGCCACGCTTAAAGACAGCACTGAAAAAACCAAGAACGCCCCGGTAAAAAGCGCCACCAGCGCCAGCACGGTCAGGTTGACTCGGTAAGCGCTGGACAAATTACTGGCCTGCTCGGCGGCATCGTCCGGCTTGGAAAAGGTGAGGTGGGCAGGCCAGGTCGGATCGGTGGTCAGATTGCGTACAAAAGTGGCGCGGTCGACCCCGGCCTGCAGGCGAAGATCAATGCGCGAGAGCAACCCCACTTTGCCAAACAGCTCTTGCGCCGCGCCCAGGTCCATCACCCCTAGCGGAGCGCCACTGGCGCTCACCTGGCCCGCCACCGTGACGGGCTTGAAGGTCAACTCGCTTTGAAGTTGCAGCGTGGAGTTGTTGAGGGCCTTAGCCGCAGCGGCGTTAAAAAAGAGGGTGTTGGGCGCAAAGAGCGCCATGCGGTCGGCGCCTTCAACGGGTTGCGGCATCAGCGCCGGGGCTACGCGGGCAATGACCAAGGCATCCACGCCAACCACGCGCAAGGTTACACGGGCCTGCCCCGGCGCTTGGGCGTAGGTGCTCATTTCCAGCACGGGCGAGACCGCCGCCACGCCTTCAAGCTGGGCCACCCGGGCAAAAATAGTTTCGTCAAAGGGGCCTTGCATGCCGCGCAGGCTCAGGTCAGGCTCGCCGTTGATGGTGCGCACCGCATTCGAGAATTCATCCAACGCCGAGGCGTTGATCAAATGCACCGAAAAAGCCAACGCCACGCCCAGCATCACCGCCACCACGGCAGCTAGATTGCGCCAGGGGTGGTGCCGGAGTTCTTGCCAGGAGTAGGTTTTAAGAAGCGCGATCATCCAGGGGCACCAAGCCATTGGCGGATAGCTTGAGCACGCGGTCAGCCCGCGCACTGGCCGCCGCTGAGTGGGTGACCAGCACCAGCGAGGCGCCGTGCTGGTGAACTTGGCTCAGCAAGGCGTCCATCACCATCGTTGCGGTGCTGGGGTCGAGGTTGCCGGTGGGTTCGTCGGCCAGCAGCAGGCTGGGGCGGTGAATCAGTGCCCGGGCAATGGCCACCCGCTGCAGCTGCCCACCACTGAGCTGTTGCGGCAAGCGTTCGCCCATCCCCGCCAAGCCGACCGCAGCCAGCATGCTTTGCACGCGGGCGTCATTCAACTGGTTCAGTAGCATCAGGGGCAGGCCCACGTTTTGCGCCACGCTCAAATGCGGCAGCACATGAAAGGCCTGAAAAACAAAACCGGTTTTCTCGCGCCGCAGGCACGCCAGACCGTTGTCGTCGAGCCCGCCCAAGTCCACCCCGTCCAGCGTCACGCTGCCACGGTTCCAGGTATCGAGCCCGGCCATGCAGTTCAAAAGCGTGGACTTGCCCACCCCTGATTCACCCACAATGGCCACAAATTCGCCTGGCGCCACTGTCAAATTCACTTGGCTAAATACCGGTACCTCGCCGTAGTGTTTGCTTAAATGGGTGATGACCAGACTCACGCTTTGCTCTCCACAAAGGCGCGTGCCAAGTGAAGCACTTGCTCCAAAGCGGTCGGGTCGTCGCAGGCCACCACTTGGCGGTGCGGCATGGAGCGCAGCCAGGTGATCTGTCGTTTAGCGAGTTGGCGGGTGGCAAATACGCCTTTGTCGCGCAACTCGGCCATGGGCGACAGGCCGTCGAGCGCTTCCCAGGCTTGTCGGTAGCCCACGCTGCGCAGCGCAGGCAGGTCGGGGTGCAGATCACCCCTTGCCCGCAGGGCTTTGACTTCGTCCAAAAACCCGCCAGCGAGCATGGCATCAAAGCGTTGGGCAATGCGCGCATGCAGCCAGGCGCGGTCTTGCGGCTCGAGAGAAATCAGCAGCGTGTCAGCCCCATGATTTACTTCATCAATTAGCTCTGCAGAGTCCGTGGATTGTGCTTGAACAGCTTTGTTTTTTGTAGCATGAAAAGAGGAGAGCGGCTGCCCCGAAATCCTGTAAACCTCCAGCGCTCGTGAGACGCGCTGTGAATCGGCCGGGTTGAGCCGGGCGGCGGTCACGGGGTCGACCAGCGCCAGCTCGGCGTGCAGGGCGGGCCAGCCCTTGGCCTTTGCCTCTTGCTCCAGGGCGGCGCGGGTGGCGGGGTCGGCCCGGGGCATGGGGTCCAATCCGTCACGCAGGGCTTTGAAATAAAGCATGGTGCCGCCCACCAAAAGGGGGAGTTTACCGCGCGCGGTGATGTCGGCAATCAGTCTTGTGGCGTCGGTCACAAACTCGGCGGCGCTGTAGGCGTTTAAAGGGTCGCGGATGTCAATCAAGTGGTGCGGCACGTTGGCCAGCTCTTGGGCGGAAGGTTTGGCGCTGCCAATGTCCAGCCCGCGGTACACCAGCGCCGAGTCCACGCTGATGATTTCAACAGCGTGTTGGGTGGCGATAGCCAGCGCGGCAGCTGTTTTGCCCGAGGCCGTGGGGCCAGCCAGCGCCAAGTAGCGCAAGGGCGCAGTGGGTTGATCAGCTTGCACGGGGCGTTCCTTGCTTTTGAACCAGCGTCCAAGCGGCCAGCGCAATCAGGGCGCTCCAGAACCAAATGCCATATATGAGCGGGTAAATCGTGCCGTCCATGTGCGTGCCCAGCCAGCCACCCATGACAAACGCAGTCAAGGCCATGGCGAAACCATTCAGGGCCGAGGCGGCGCCTGCCGCTTGGGGGAAGGGTCCAATCGCCCCACTTTGCCCGCAGGGCTGGTGAATGCCGTGCCCCAACATAAAGAGATAAAAGGGCGCAATGATCGCCCAGGGGGCGACCACCCCGGCCAATGCCAGGCCCACCATCAGGCTACCGCCCAACAGGGAAAGCAGGCCTGCGATCGCCACCGATCGTTTCACCCCAAAGCGGGGCAATAGCCAGCGGCACAAAAAAGTGCCCAGCATGTAGGAGAACGACATCGTGAACATGAGCAGGCCGTACTGCGTTTTGCTCAAGCCCAGCACTTTGATGAACACAAAGGAGGACGCCGCCAAAAAAGTAAACAAGCCCCCATAAGACGCCGCAGACAGGGCCGAAAACGCCACAAAGGTGGGGTTGCGCAAAATCTCAAGCCAAGTACGCACCAAGGTGGCGGGCTCCAGGGCTTTGGGGTTTTTTTGCTGCACCGTTTCTTCAAAACGCAGTGCGATGAGGGCCAATGTGGCGGCCCCAAAAATGGCCAGCGCCAGCAAGGCCATGCGCCAACTGAACACGTCTGAGAGCAAGCCGCCCAGGGGGGCACTGGCGCAAGCCACCACGGCCAAGCCACTCAAGCCCTTGGACATGACTCGGGCACCTATCACAGGGGTGTAGAGGTCGCGCACAATGGCGCGCGCGCACATCACCCCGGCGCCCATGGCTGCGCCTTGCACCGTGCGCCAAAAAATCAACATCGCCATGCTCGGCGATAAAGTGCTGGCCACGGAGGCCAACACGTAGGCGGCCAAACCAATGAGCAAGATGGGTCGCCGGCCAAAGCGGTCTGAGAGCGGCCCCCAGATCAGTTGCGACACGCCAAAAGCCAGCAACAAGGCGGTCAGGGTGAGTTGGGCTTGCGACATGTCCGCCCCAAAACCCTCAGTGAGGGCGGGCAGGGCGGGCAAATAGAGGTCGGTGGTGATGGGCTGCAGGCCCAAAAGCATCGACAGTATCAAAACGGTCAGGCCGGGGGAGGTAGGTGTAATTGAACGGGTGCTGGACATCCGGTCAAGCGTATCAGAACAACACCCACCCAAGCCCGCCACACGGGCCTCTTTTTAACAGGTCCGCTTAGTGGATGGCCAGCCGTTTTGCCGTTGAAGTGGCCTTTTTGGGTAAGTCAAGGGTCAGCACACCGTTTTCGTACTTGGCCACGGCTTTGGACTCATCCACATCCTGCGTCAAAGTAAAAGCCCGCGAGACCGAGCCGTAATAGCGTTCGCTGCGCAGCACTTTGTCGCCGTTGGTCTTGAAGTCTTTTTCCTGCTTGGTCTCAGCGTCAATTTGCACCAGATTGCCATCAATGCGCACATTGATGTCTTCTTTTTTAACGCCCGGAATGTCGGCTCGAATTTTGAAAATACCGTCTTTTTCCACCACGTCGACCCGAATGTCGAGTTCTTCGTTGCTTCGCTCCAGGCGCGTCGGCGACATGAATCGGCGGAATACAGACTCAAACGGATCAGCCAGTGTGGGCTCAAAAATGCGTAGATTGGCCATGATTTTTCCTTCTGCTTAGGGTTTTGGTTCGGATCAATGCGTCGAAAGTGGCAGGTCATCCCTTTCATAACGACGTTTGCAGCTTAAAAAATCGGGGTATTTTAAATTTGACAAGTCGCAAGTGCCTCACACATAAGCGGTTTAAAGACGTAGCAGCCTATGGTTTGCCCAAAGTGAGGCGGGGTGTGCGCTTGTAAGATTAATCCAATCAATACTTGTCATAATTACCATTAAGTCAGCAGTCAAATAAGGCGGGAATGATTTGATTTCAAAACAGCTGAGCCAGAAAAGTCAAATAGACGCGCAGACGATGCTTCAGGCCATCCTAGACGCGAGCAGGGACGCCATCATCAGCACCGATGAAGACGGGTTCATCAGTGGCTTCAATTCGGGGGCTGAGCGTATTTTTGGCCACAGCCGCGAGCGCATGCAGGGCCAAGCGCTGGATCAGTTGATGCCTGAGCGCTTTCGGGCTATTCACACGGTTTATTTGAAGCAGTTTGCCGCCTCCCATAAAGAGCGGCGCAAGATGAGTCTGGGTCCCGTGAAAGGCTTGCGCGCCGACGGGCAAGAGATTGATCTGGACGCGACCCTGAGCAAAGTCATGCTTGAAAACCAGCAGGTCTTGATCAGCAATTTATCCGATGTCACAGATCGCCTCCAGTCAGAGGCGCAGTTCAAACATATTCAGACCCAGCTGAGCGAGTTGACCCAAAAGCTTCTTATGCAGGAAAAAACGCTGGTGAAGCGCTTATCCCAAGAACTGCACGACCAACTCGGACAAACGTTGGCGGCTATTCGTTTGGCCCATGAAACCGTGATCAACTTGCAGGGCAACCAGGTCACCGCGGGTGTATCCCGACTTCAGGCTCAAATGGGGCAACAAATCAGCTTGGCTATTCGTCAGGTACGCCAGGTGCTGGTGGGGCTACGCCCCCCCTTGCTGGACGAGCAGGGCTTGGCAGCTGCGCTGGACAATGAGCTGCGTAACCGGTCTTTGTCGCGCCCGAACCTTGATATTGCCTTTTATGTTCAGCCCGAATTTGCCCACGTTCGTTATCCAGTTGATGTTGAATACGCCGCATTTATGGTGGCGCGTGAGGCACTTGACAACGCCCTCAAGCATGCGGCCGCTACCTCCATTTCGGTGCGCTTGTCGGGCACCCCGACGCTGATGCACCTCGTGGTGACCGATAACGGCACCGGTTTGACGTCACAACCTGCGCCTCAAACCGGCCATCTCGGTATTTTGGGTATGCATGAACGTGCGCATGCGGTTGGCGCTTTTGTAAACATGGAATCCGTGCTTCCTACCGGAACCCGCGTAGGATTTGTCTGGAAACCTTCTGATGATGGATTAGCCCTATGACCAGTCTCTATTTGGTGGATGACCACCCCATCATGCGCGATGGACTGCGCGCGATGCTTGAAGCAAAAGGCTACAAAGTGGTGGGAGAGTCGGTCGATCCTACCCAGGCTTTGGCCGATATTGTTCGGCTTCGCCCGACGGTTTTACTGCTGGACCTTAACCTCGGTGGGCGTTCAGGGTTTGAGCTTCTGGCTGAACTACAACGCCGCGATCTACCGACCCGTTGCGTGGTGCTGACCATGTCGGCTCAGCCTCGCCAGGTGGCGGAAGCTTTAAGAATGGGGGCTTCGGCCTATGTGCTCAAGGGCTCTGCTGGGACTGAGTTGTTGCAGGCCATTGATGCCGCGGCACTGGGTAAAAAATACATGGGTGCCGAGGTGGCTGACCTCGCTTTTCAGGTGGTCTCCCTCAAGGACGAAGACTCCCCTTTGAGCACGTTGTCACCGCGTGAGCAACAAATCATCGTGATGGTGGTCAACGGAAAATCAAGTGCAGAGATCGGCGGGGCGCTTCACTTGTCGCCTAAAACGGTGGCCACCTACCGCAGTCGCTTGATGGCCAAACTGGGCGTCAGCGATGTGCCGGGCTTGGTTCGTTTGGCGGTTCGCTACAAATTAGTGGATTCCGATGAGGGCATCCGGGGTCGTCGTTCAACTGATTAAAGGCGCTTTGTTGTTTGGGTTTGCTCTCATGACGCGTTGAGAACTCCCTACAGACTGAACCTTCCCAAGCACATAAAGTTGGACTCAGGGATTCGCTTAAGTGCCCACCGGGCACGGCATCCGGCAAGAGAGCAACACCATGATGGAAGTTCAAGCAAAACCAAGCATTGCCCGTTGGCAGCACTCGGGGACTCAACCGGTCCTGAGGTTGGAAAACGATGAGCGGTGGTCGACTTTTGAAGAGATATTGAATCTGCTGCGTTTTGACGGCCATGTGCACCAGTCCAATGACACGGGCTTGTTCCGGCGTCGGCGTCTGAAAGCAGGCCAAACTGCTTTTTGCATGGGCCAGCCTTTTGACGGTTTGTATGTGGTGCGCTTGGGTGCCCTCAAAACAGCCATGACTCACCTGGATGGGGCTGAACACGTACTGGCCTTTCCCATGAAAGGCGATTTGCTGGGTTTTGACGGGGTCTGTAAAAACAAGTATTTAAGTGAAGTCACCGCACTCACCGACTGTGATTTGATCAAAATCCCCTCTGCTGACTTGTTTTCGCCTGGACGGGCGTGCAACGATGTGGAGCGCATGGCGTATTGGGCTATCAGCCGTGAAATTGTTCAGGAGCAAACCACCTACGCCTTGTCGCACGCGGCCAAATCCGAGGCGCGGGTGGCGCGGTTTTTGCGCATTCAGTCTGAGCGATTTTTGGCGATGGGTTACTCACCCAACCGCTTTACCTTGCCTATGACACGGCGCGATATTGGTAACCACTTGAATGTGACGCTGGAAACGGTGAGCCGTGCCTTTAGTGCCCTCGACCATTTGGGAATCATCTCTGTCGAGCGTCGTGAGATTAATATCCTTTCATTGGATGCCTTGCGTCAGTTTGAAAAATAAGCCGTATGGTGCTTGGAAATGTCGTTCCGTTTCAACAACGCAGCAGTCCTTCGTTTGAAACCCTGCTGGTGCCCACCGATGGCTCTGCACTGTCCATCGCTGCGGCGCTTAAAGCAGTGGCACTGGCCAAAAGGCTTGATGCCCGTGTGATCGTTTTCACCTCCATACCGTCTTATCAGTACCCGGTGTATGTGGGGGGAATCCCTTTTGAATATCCGTCAGAAGCTGACTACGAACGACAGTG
>Ga0114974_10003137_pt1 | contig 12574 bp, 7 predicted proteins | sample S_130206_EF_Meta_FD_87318 | JGI IMG/M metagenome (GOLD analysis project Ga0114974, IMG submission 87318) | Freshwater microbial communities from Lake Simoncouche, Canada to study carbon cycling - S_130206_EF_MetaG | ecosystem: Environmental > Aquatic > Freshwater > Lake | place: Lake...
CGCACGACGATCTGCTGCTGGCTCGCGCGGCGCCAAGCCTGTTCACGGATACACCGATCATCGCGCTGGCGAAGGCGTCGATCTGGGTGGCCGTGGCTGCGGCGTTCTGGGGAGCGCTGGCACTGTTGCGGCCGCTGTCCGCGCGGGCCGCGATGGTCATCGTGCTGATCGCGGGGATGCCGATGATCGGGGTCGCCATGGCCTGGCGTATCGACGGCAGGGGCGGCATCAGTGCCGCGCGATCCGAAACCGGGTTGCTTCGTCAGTTGTCCCGAAACGACCGCTGGTCCTGGGACTTCGACCAGCGCCGGCTCATCTCGGCCGACGCCTTGCGCGCCCGCCTGACGATCCGGTCCGATGAGCAACGCCCGCGATCGCGCCCGAGCCATGTGCTCAATGCGCTCGCGGTTCCGCCGGGACACTACCGCGTCCTGGTCGACGCCAGACCCGGCGCCGCAGGCACGCTGACGTTGCGAGTCGGCGACACGAGCCTGCCGTTCCTGACGTTGCCGGCTGCGGCCGGCGATGACGCAGACGGCGCCGCGGCCCGGACGCTGGTGCTGCCGGTCGGCGCCCGCTCGCTGGTGATTGAGGCCGACGCCGCGGCCTTGCGCGCAGTCGTCTCGGCTCAGCTGCAGCCGATCGCCTCGGACCGCGGCGCGTCGTCTGCTGGCAGATTCGAGAGTGGGTTGGCGAGTCGAGCCGCGCGCTATCCGGCCGCCGATGCGTTCTTCCTCGACGACAACGCCTATCCGGAACCAACCGGCTTCTGGGTCGCGGGTGGACGTCGTGCGCAGCTCGTCATCGCCCGAGGCAGACCCGAGCTGACGCTGTTTGTTCGCAACGCCGCGGTCGCGAACACGGTGACGATCGAGGTAGACGGCACGCGGCAGGAATTGGCGCTGGCGGCAGGCGAGCAACGTGAACTGCCACTGGCTAGCGCTGATCGCCGCACGATCTCGACGCTGCGCGTGACGTCGGCGAGTGGCTTTCGTCCATCGCAGGTCGACTCCGGCAACAAGGACCTCCGGTATCTGGGCTGCTGGGTCGAGCTGCATTGAAGATCGCGTTTGTCATCAACAGCCTCGAAGGCGGCGGGGCCGAGCGGGTGGTGTGCACCCTCGCGAGGCACTATCGTGCCGAGGGGCACACCGTCGTCATCGTGACGCTCCAGGGCAGCACGACCGCGTACCAACTGCCCGCCGACATCATCGTGCACCCCCTGCGCCCGCGCCGACTGATGCAGGGGATTGGCCGGCTCGCGTTCCTGCCGCTGGCGGCGTTCGAGCTGGCGACCGTGCTCGCCCGCGAGCGGCCGGACGCGACGCTCAGCTTCCTCACGCGGTCGAACCTCGCGCACCTGCTCACACGATTCATGGGGAACAGCCGGCCGATCTACATCTCGGAGCGGGTGGACGGCGAAGCCGAGTACGTCGGCCTGAAGCGGCCGTTCCGCACGCTGGTGAGACGGCTCTACCCCAGGGCGGACCACATCGTGGCCGTCTCGGAGGGCGTGCGTCAGAGCCTCGGGCGGATGGGCGTTCCGCTCGCACGCATCAGCACCATCCACAACCCGTCTGACCTGGCCGAGATCAAGGCCGACGCGCGCCTCGCGGCACACGAGTCGCCGAGCCGGCGGCCGTTCCGGATCGTCATGGCCGGAAGGCTGACGCGCCAGAAGGACTATCCGACGATGCTGGAGGCGCTCGCCCTGCTGCGGAAGCAGCGCACGCTCGACGTGCGGCTCGTGATCCTCGGCGACGGCCCCGACCGTCCCGCCCTGGAAGCGAAGGCGCATCAGCTCGGCGTGGCCGACGGCATCGAGTGGTCGGGCTGGGTGAAGAACATCCACGCCGTCATGGCGCGGTGCGACGTCTTTGCGCTCACGTCGATCTACGAGGGCTTCGCGAACGTGCTGGTCGAGGCGATGGCGTGTGGACTCCCCGTCATCAGCACCGACTGCCCCTCAGGACCGGCGGAGCTCCTGGAGGGTGGCACGCACGGGTTCCTGGTTCCTGTCGGGGACGCCGCGGCCATTGCAGACGCCGTCCACGCCCTCAGCGAAGACCCCGCGGTCTACGCCGACTACCAGCGGCGCGCGCGCGCCCGCGCCGAGCGCTTCGACGTCTCGATCGTAGGCCAGCACTACCTGACGGTGCTGACCGGTCACGCCTAGCGACGGCCGGCGATCAAGATGTCGACTGCGGTGATGGCGCGTGTTCGACCTCGCCGTGGTGCGCGCCCTGCTCAGGGCGTCATGGCGCAGTCGCCGCTTGCCTGGATGTGCGTCGTCGTCTACCTTCTGATGGCCACCTGCTTCGTCCTGGACCTGTTCATTGCGGTGGTGGTGAGCGCCATCCATCCGCGTCCCAACTACATCCATGACCATCACGCACGACGACAACGGCACAAAAGGGCGCTTCTTCATCGGCGAGCCGCAGGCACCGGACGGACTCATGACCTACGTGTGGGCCGGTCCGTCCTCCTTCATCATCGATCACACGGAAGTGGGTGAGCGCCTGGCCGGACAGGGCGCGGGCAAGCAACTGGTGATGGCCGCTGTGGCCTTTGCCCGCACGCGTCATGTGGCGATCCTGCCGCTGTGCCCCTTTGCCAGGAGCGTGTTCGATCGCGTGCCTGAGATCGCGGACGTGCTGGCGACGTAGTCGCGTGCCTGGCGCCAGTTGAGGGGCTGATGAAGCCACGCATTACTCTGGGCCGGCACTCGATGACGCTCTTCGCGCCAGGCGGCGTGGCCACGTGGAGCTGCCGGTGATGTCCGGCGGAGACACATCCTGAAACTACGACAGGTTCGCGCAGAATTGCCGTTGCCCTTTGCCCCGCGCATCGGGTGAGGTCAGAGACACGGCCCACGACGCGCACCGAGAGGCCCACATGAGCGGACTGTCCACGGCTGACGCCACCGAACGACTCGCCCGCGTCGGGCCGAATGCGTTACCTGCGCACGCTCCCGAGCCCCTCTGGCGCCGGTTCGTGCGCCAGTTCCAGAGCCCGCTGGTCTACATCCTGCTGTTCGCGCTGGCCTTCGATCTCGTCCTCTGGCTCTCCGAAGGCGCGCACACCTGGCCCATCGAAGCGAGCGCCATCGGCCTGATCCTGCTGTGCAACGCCCTCCTCGGCCTCTACCAGGAACAGCGGTCCGAAGCCGCCTTGCTGGCGTTGATGGCGCTCGCTGGCGCCCAGGCGTGGGTCCTTCGCGATGGGCGTCTCGTGCGTCTCCCCACACAGTCGCTGGTTCCCGGCGACGAGGTTCGTCTCGAGGCCGGTGACCGCGTTCCGGCAGACGGCACCCTGAAGGACGCGCGCGGCGCCATGCTGGACGAATCGATCCTCACCGGCGAATCCATGGCCGTCGACAAGGGCGACGGCGACGAGGCGTTCAGCGGCACGCTGCTCGTCCGCGGCAAAGCCCATCTCGAGCTGACGAGGACCGGTGCAGCCAGTGCCATGGGCCGCCTGGCCTCCATGCTCGGCGACATCACGGCGGCGAAGACACCACTCGAACGTCGCGTCGATCAGCTTGCCCGCCAGATCGCGCGATGGGTGCTGGTCCTGGCGGCGGCGCTTGGCCTGCTGGGTGTCCTTGCGGAAGGGGTCGACCGAGCGCCGGAGATGATCATCTTCGCGGTGGCGCTGGCGGTCGCGGCGGTGCCCGAAGGGCTGCCGGCGGTGCTGACCGTCGCCCTGGCACTCGGCGTCGAACGCATGGCCAGGCATCGCGCGGTGGTCCGGCGACTCTCCGCGGTGGAGGCGCTTGGATCGGTCACGGTCATTGCGACCGACAAGACGGGGACCCTGACCGAGAGCCGCATGGATGTCCGGATGATCGACGCGTCCGATCTGCCGCGCACCCTCACGGCTATTGTGCTGGCCAACGATGCCGATCTGACGACCGGTGCGGGCGACCCACTGGAGTTGGGCCTGCTGCGCCATGCTGCGGCGAACCGCGTGGACATCGCGCAGGTGCGGCAGGCGCACCCAACCATCTCTGAACGGCCGTTCGACAGCGCCTGGAAGTTCGCCAGGGTCACCGTGCAGGAGCACGGCCAGCTGGTGAGCTATCTGAAGGGGGCACCCGAGCTCCTGTTCGGCCGCTGCACCTTGTCAGCGGAGGACCGCGATTCCTGGGGGGCGAAGGCCGAGGCGTACGCCGCGGAGGGATTCCGGGTCCTGGCGGTCGCCTGGGCCGAGGGTGATACCGAAGAGCAGCTCACGCTGCTCGGTCTCGTTCTGTTCTGGGATCCGCCGCGGCCAGAAGTGCCCGACGCCGTCCGCAAGGCGCAAGCCGCCGGGATCCGCGTCATCATGATTACGGGCGATCATCCGGCGACGGCCCTGGCGGTCGCACATCTGATCGGCATCCCCGGCGAGCGTGTGCTGACGGGTGAGGACCTGGACGAGTACGAGGGCGAGACGCTGAGCGCGGCGCTCGGCGACGTGAACGTCTTCGCACGCGTGCGGCCGGAGCAGAAACTGCAACTCGTGGAACTGCTCCAGGCGCAGGGTCAGATCGTTGCGATGACCGGGGACGGCGTCAATGATGCGCCCGCGCTCAAGCGCTCGGACGTCGGAGTGGCGATGGGCCAGCGTGGCTCTGACGTCAGCCGGGAGGTTGCGGATCTCGTCCTGCTCGATGACAACTTCGCCACGATCGTCGACGCCGTCGCGGAAGGCCGCGGCATCTACGAGAACATCCAGAAGTTCCTCCGCTTCCTGTTCTCGACGAATCTCTCGGAAGTACTGCTCGTGGCGGCGGGTGCCATTCTCGCCTTTACCCTCGATCTTCGTGACACCACCGGGGCGCTGATGCTGCCGCTCACCGCCGCACAAATCCTGTGGATCAATCTGATGACCGACGGCGTGCCCGCGCTGGCGCTCGCGTTCGACCGCACACCGGGGGTCATGCAGCAGCCGCCTCGCCCGGCCAATGCGCCACTGCTGGACCGGCCGTCGGTCCGATACGTTGTGGCGGCGGGCGGCATGAAGGCCGTGCTCGCGCTCGCCGTCCTCGGCGTCCTGCCGCTGTTCGGATACTCACTGGATGTCACGCGAGCGGCCGCATTCCACTTCATGGCCGTCGGCCAGTTGCTCCTGACCTATCCGTCGCGTCACACGTGGATGCGCCCGCTGCCCAACGCCTACCTCCATGCGGCGGTCATCCTCGGCGTCGGCATCCAGGTCGCAGCGGCGTCGCTGCCGTGGACGTCCGAGCTGCTGGGACACGCCGCCATTCCCGGCGAGCTCTGGGGCGTGGTGTTCGGCGGTGCGCTGCTCGCGTGGGGACTGGCCGAGACGTGCGCCCGTCTCGCCTGGCGCCGGCCCCGGCAAGAAGGGGTCGGCTGACCACGCGCAGGTGAATCGGCATGCCGGTGCCGCCGATGGTGGTCGTGGTGATGCGGACGCTCGGCGGACTCCCTGGTCACCACGGAACAGCCTGCGGATCGGTTCGGGCAGGAGTGCGAGGCGCCGCTGTGCAATCCGCCATGGCGCGGCGCTCGCGCCGGCGCTACGCTGATGTCATGCGGAGAATCGTGCTGCTGTGGCAGCACAAGACCACAGTCATCGCGGCGCTCTGTGTTGCGGCGATCCTGGCGCACCTTGCGCTGCGCTTCGGTGCCAGTGCCGCTCCGGACGTCTCCCGGATTCCGCTGCTGATCACGCTTGCCATCGGCGGTGTGCCGCTCCTCATCGACCTGTTGCGCAACCTGCTGAAGCGGGAATTCGGTTCCGACCTGCTCGGCGGCATTTCGATCATCACGTCGGTGCTGCTGGGCGAGTATCTGGCGGGCTCCATCATCGTGTTGATGCTCGCGGGAGGTGAAGCGCTCGAGAGCTACGCGTTGCGCAGCGCGTCCTCGGTGCTGGCGGCGCTGGCCAAGCGGATGCCGTCGGTGGCCCACCTGAAACGGCATGCGGAGATTGTGGACGTTGGTCTGCAGGAGGTGGCTGTCGGAGACACGCTGGTGGTCTACCCGCACGACATCTGCCCGGTGGACGGGGTTGTGGTCGATGGCCACGGCATGATGGACGAGTCCTACCTGACGGGCGAGCCGTTCCAGATCACCAAGACCCGTGGCTCGACGGTCATCTCGGGATCCATCAACGGCGAGTCCGCCTTGACGATTCGCACCACACAACTGGCCGCCGATTCGCGCTACGCGAAGATCATGAACGTGATGCGCGAGTCCGAGTCCAGTCGGCCGACGCTGCGCCGGCTTGGCGATCGCCTGGGTGCCATCTACACGCCCATTGCGTTGGCGGTTGCCGTTGCAGCCTGGGTGATGACGGGCGATCCGATTCGCTTCCTCGCGGTCATGGTCATCGCGACGCCGTGCCCGCTCCTCCTCGCCATCCCGATCGCGATCATCGGCTCCATTTCCCTGTGCGCGAGGCGGGCGATCATCGTGAAGAGTCCTGTCGTGCTCGAGCTGATCGCCGAGTGCCGCACGGCGATCTTCGACAAGACCGGGACGCTCACCTACGGCGAACCCGCCCTGACCGAGCAATTGATCGCCCCGGGCTTCTCACCGCCGGACGTGCTGAGCCTCGTCGCCAGCCTGGAGCGCTATTCGAAGCATCCGCTCGCGCGCGCCATCCTGGCGGCCGCGACGAAGACCGGACTGCCGTTGTTGGAAGTGACCGAGGTGAGCGAAGCGCCGGGCCAGGGACTGCGTGGGACGGTGGATGGTCGTCAGGTGCAGGTCACCAGTCGGGGCAATCTGCTCGCGCAACAGATGCCTGGCGCCGACCAACTCCCGCCACTCGCCGGTGGCCTCGAGTGCGTGGTGGCCATCGACCAGCGCTACGCGGCGGCCCTGCGCTTTCGGGACGCGCCTCGTGCGGAGAGTCTGTCGTTCGTGAAGCACCTGGGCCCACGGCACCAGATCCAGAAGGTGATGATCGTGTCCGGCGATCGCGAGTCGGAGGTGCGCTATCTCGCGGAGCAGGTGGGGATCACCGTCATTCACGCGCAGCAGAGTCCCGAAGAAAAGCTCGCCATCGTCCGCGCGGAGACCGCGCTGGCCAGGACGTTGTACGTCGGGGATGGCATCAATGACGCCCCGGCGATGATGGCGGCCACGGTCGGCATGGCGATCGGACAGAACAGCGATGTGACCGCGGAAGCGGCGGGCGTGGTGGTGATGGACAACTCCCTCGAGAAGGTCGACGAGTTCATGCACATCAGCGGCCGGATGCGCTCTATCGCACTCCAGAGCGCCGTGGGCGGGATGGCGCTGAGCGTCATCGGCATGGCCTTCGCCGCCACCGGCCACTTGAGTCCAGTGGGCGGCGCCATCAGCCAGGAGGTCATCGACGTCCTGGCGGTGCTGAACGCCCTGCGTGCGGCGTTCCCCCCCACCGTCGCGCACGACCTCTGAAGCCGGGAGGCTACTGGCGACCCATCGGCACCTGCAGTACGATGCCGGCAGCTCGTCGGCGCACATCAGGCCGCCGCCCCAAGGAGTGAACATGCTGACAACGATCTTCGCGCTCGTGCTGGCACTGCTGCAGACAGCGCCGCCCGTACGCACGTTCGCGGGCGTCATCACCGACAGCGAGTGTACCGACGGCAATCACAGCGGTATGCACATGGGCGACACGGCCGCCGAGTGCGCCAAGGCCTGCGTCGACTACCACCAGGCTACGCTGCTGTTGTACGACGGCACGACGTCGCATCGCCTCGACGATCAGAAGGCGGCGACGCCGTTCGCCGGGCAGAAGGTCACGGTCGTGGGGACGCGCGACGACGCCACCGGCGTCATCACCGTGAAGAGCATCGCCGCAGCCAAGTGAACGGCGCGCGGTGTTCCGTCTGATTTAGATCCACTATCGACATCGACGAAACTACCTATTTGTCTATGTCGCCGTCACGGTCTACGCTCCTGCCATCACACCAGAAGGAGACACGGACATGACGAACACGAACGCCAACGACCGCGCCCGACTCGCCGAGGACGACTACTTCCGGCGCCGGGACGCCGAACTGACCGAGCACGCGAGGCAGGCCCGCGAGCAGGCCTCGGCCGAAAGCGCGCTGGCCCTCGAGATGCGCGAACTGGCCAACGCGCTCGGGGTGCATGATGCCGGCTCGCTCGGCACGCTCCACGCCGCCGGCTTCCGCGCCGGGAACAGCGGACTGCTCGACTGGCTGCCGGCCATCGATGTGGCGTGGGTGGACCACCTCGACGTGCGCGAGCGTCACGAGCTGCGGGTGCAGATGGCGTCCGACCCGCGCGCCGAAGCGCGCAGCCTGACGCTGATGACCGAGTTCCTCTTCATCCCGCCGTCCGAGTCGCTCATGGAAGCGGCTCGCGAGGTGCTGCGCCGTCAGCTTGCGGCGATGGACCAGGCCGCGCGCCGCACGCGCCTCACCGCGATCGTCGAGCGCAGCGAGGCAGTGGCGGTGGCGTCAGGTGGCGTCTGGATCCTCGGCGCGGTCTCCGGCGAAGAGCGCCGTCGCATCGTCGCCATCCGGACGGGGATGGGTGAGCCGGATCTCCTGGCCGTTCCCGCGGAGTTCCCGCACTAAGGACCGCGGCGGTTCGCCCTGCCCGGCCGCGCACGGCCGTCGACGACGTTCCTGCGCGATACGAATCCGCAGCGTCGAGTTTGCGCGACTGACGCTTCGGCTACACCGCCCGGTTACGCGCGGTCCATAGAGTAGCCACTCCGAGCCAACGCGTCTCCTCGCGTGGCCGGCAGGAGGCCTCATGTCCCGCTGCTTCGAACGACTTCGTCGACTGACCGTATGCCTGGTGCTGCTCACGTGCTGGGCGACCGGGTCCGCGTCTGCCCAGTCCATCTTTGGAACTGTGACCGGCACCATCACCGATCCGACAGGGGCCGTTGTCCCTGGCGCCACGGTGGTGGTGACAAGCACCCAGACACAGGCAACCCGCAACGTCGTCAGCGCCGGGGACGGTGGGTACTTGGTGTCGAATCTCGATGCCGGCACCTACCGGGTCACGGTGTCACTGAGCGGGTTTGCTGACTGGACTCGCGACCTGTCCCTTCTGGCCCGTCAGGTCGTCCGAGTCGATGGCCAGCTCCAGCTGGCTGGTGCCAGCGAACTGGTGTCTGTGTCCGCGGCGACGCCAGTCATCGAGACGAACAGCGCCACGATCAACAACTCGCGCTCCGGCGACGACATCAACAAGCTGGCGATGAACTTCCGCGCGACGAGTTCGACCAGCCCCATCGTCGTGGCGACGCTTGCACCAGGGGTGCAGCAGGATCGGGGCGGCAACATCTCGATCGCAGGCAACCTGCCCTTCATGACGTCGTTCTCGATCGACGGCATCGCGAGCCACAGCAGCCGCAGTGGTGGTGCCGCCCGCGAGATGTTCCCGTCGGTGGAATCGATCGAAGAGTTCAAGGTCAGCAGCGCCAACAACAACGCCGAGTTCATGCAGGTGACCGACGTCACGACCACCAGCAAGAGCGGCAGCAACCAGATCCGCGGCACCGCGTTCTACTTCCTGAACGACAGCAAGTTCAGCAGCGTGGACCGCTTCGCCCCGAAGGACTCGGCTGGCAACGCCATCAAGCCGAAGGTGCAGACGAAGAGCTACGGTGTCTCCGGCGGCGGCCCGATCGTGAAGAACCGAACCTTCTTCTACGGCACGTTCGAAGGGGTACGACAGCCGAACGAGTCGACCGTGTCGCACATCGTGCCTCCGGACGCCTTCCGGAACGGCGACCTCTCCAGCCTGTCAACGCCCATCGTCAATCCCTTCACCGGCCAGCCCTACGCCAACAACCAGATTCCCGTGAATCCGGCGTCCGCAAAGATTCTGGCGGCGTTCTACGAGCGTTCGAACCAGAACCTTGGGAATGCCATCAGCAAGCCGAACTACGTCGTCAACGCGCCGGGCAACTACACGCAGGACGGCTTCGACCTCCGGGCCGACCAGAACCTTGGCGCCAGGCAGAAGCTGTTTGTCCGCCTGACCTGGAAGGACATTGCCAAGGAGAGCGTCGGGTCGAACACCAAGCTCGGCACCTTCGACAGCGCGACGAACGTGCGCCAGCTGGCGGGGTCGCACAACCTGGTTCTCACCAGCAACCTGCTGAACGAGGCCCGCGCCGGCTTCGCCTACAACCTGCAGACCAACGACTACCCGATGGCGTCGCAGGGCGCGCAGCTGATCAAGGACTTCGGCTTCACCGGTCTGCCGCCGACGCCGGACTCCGGCGGCGTCCCGTACTTCGCGTTCGCAGACGGCAGCTTCATCAGCACCGGCGGTGACAAGCCGTCGCGTGTGCTGAGCAAGTCCATCCAGTTCAGCAACAACACGACGTGGTCGAAGGGACGCCACACTGTGAAGGGCGGGATCGACATCCAGCATGTCGAGTATCAGGATCGGTCATCGTTCTTCTCGGGTGACGACTACGGCGCCTATTCCTTCACCGGACAGTTCACCGGCAATGCGTTCGCCGACTTCCTCCTCGGCCTTCCGGCGAACACCGCGTATGCCCAGAACCCGCCAGATGCCCGGCCGTACTCGACCCAGTTTGCGGCGTACATCCAGGACGACTGGCGCGCGACGCCGAAGCTGACGCTCAATGTTGGGGTTCGCTATGACCTGCGTCCGCCGTACCTGGACCGGGGCAACCAGTTGGCAAACTTCGACCGCGACTACCCGGGCGGCCGCATCATCGTGGCCAACGAGGCGGCCAAGTCGCTCATTCCGCAGTCGGTGAAGAACGCCGTGCCGAATACGCCGATTGTGACCGCGGCAGAAGTGGGCCTCTCCGAGCGTCTCCGCAAGACGGACACGAACAACGTGAACCCGCGCATCGGCTTCGCCTACCGTCTGGATGAAAAGGGGAAGACGGTCATCCGAGGTGGCTACGGCATCTACACGGTGCCGCTCTACGGTTCCATCAGCTACTCGATGTATGCGTCGGCGACTGGCGACGTGCCGTCCTTCCAGAATGCGGCCCTGCCGGGCGGTGGCTTTGCCCTCCAGTTCCCGAACGTGTTCCCGCAGGCGCTTCGCGGAATCCCCGGCGCCGGCACGCAGGACTTCCGCCGTGCCAACCAGGTTGACCTGCGCGACCCGCAGGCGCAGCAGTGGACCGCGACCGTCGAGCGCGACCTCGGCTGGAACACCGGGCTTCGTCTCAGCTACGTGGGCTCGTACACGAAGGACCTCGTGTACAGCCCGGACCTGAACCAGGTGGCGTCGAACACAGCCGGGTATGCCGCAGCCCGCGTCCAGCGCCCGTTCAAGGACTGGAACGTGGTGACGACCCGCGACAACGGTTCGAAGGCCCGGTACGACGGCCTCAGCATGGAGCTGAACAAGCGGTTCAGCCAAGGTGTCAGCTTCAACTCGTCCTACACGCTGGCGAGTCACAAGTCCGACTCAGCGGGCGCCGTCCCCACCAGCTTCACCGGCGAGAACGGCCCGTCGACGCTGAACATCTTCCGCGGCGACGCGGACTACGGTCCGGTAGCCTACACGCGCCGGCACCGTTCGGTCAGCACTTTCTTCTACGCGCTGCCGTTCAAGAGCGAGAGCCGCGGCCTCGACGCGCTGGTCGGCGGCTGGGACGTGACCGGAATCCTCCTGCTGCAGTCCGGGTCGTTCCAGACCGCGACCTTCTCCAACCGGGATCCTTCCGGCACGGGCGCCACGGTGCGTGGGTTCACCAGCGCCCAGCGCCCCGACGAGGTTGGCGACGGTAACATCGCCACCCCGACGGCCGATCGCTACTGGGATGTCAGCGCATTCGTGCTCCCGGCGAACAACATCGGCCGCTTCGGCAACGGGGCGGTCGGTACGCTCCTCGGGCCTGGCACGCGCGTGTTCTCGACCACCGTCGGCAAGAACGTCAGGCTCGTTGGCCGCCAGCGCGCCCGCCTCGAGATCGCCATCTCGAACCTGTTCGACATCGAGAACCTCGACGTGCCGAACCGGACCATCACGTCCAGCAGCTTCGGCCGTGTGACGGCGACTCAGGCCGTGGACCAGGCGGGACCGCGCACCGTGCAGTTCTCGCTCCGCTACTCGTTCTGACATCCAGGCGAGGTGCGCGCCCTGCCGGGCCGCGCACCTCGCCCAACTCCTGCAAGGCTGACCGTGTCCGATTCCACCGCTTCGCGCTTCGCTCGCTGGCAGCTGCTCACGGGCGCCGCGCTGCTGTTCGGGTACGGCGGCTACTACATCTGCCGCTCGAACCTGTCGGTCTCTGTCCCCGCGCTTGTGGCGGACGGCGCGACCGGACTCGATCGCGGCGACATCGGACTCATCTCCTCCGCCGGCATCGTTGCCTATGCCGCGGGCAAGGCGGTGACTGGCGTTGCCGGAGACTTCTTCGGCGGGCGCGCGCTCTTCCTCGGCGGACTCTTCCTGTCGGTGATCGCGACGCTAGGATTCAGCGTCAGTCATGGCCTACCCGCCTTCGTCGGGCTCTGGGTCTTCAATCGCTTCGTGCAGTCGGCGGGGTGGGGCGGCGTGACGAAGACCGCCGCACATTGGTTTCCGGCTGGGCGATACGGCGTCGTGATGTCGCTCCTGTCGCTGAGCTATCTGTTCGGGGACGC
>Ga0114974_10003141_pt1 | contig 12570 bp, 9 predicted proteins | sample S_130206_EF_Meta_FD_87318 | JGI IMG/M metagenome (GOLD analysis project Ga0114974, IMG submission 87318) | Freshwater microbial communities from Lake Simoncouche, Canada to study carbon cycling - S_130206_EF_MetaG | ecosystem: Environmental > Aquatic > Freshwater > Lake | place: Lake...
CAGGGCGACCGCGCCCTTTCTTCGGGGCTTCGGGGGTAGCTGCAACATCTGCCACCACTGCGGCAACTTCTGGTGTTACTTCAACTTGCTCAGCAATCTCTTGGGTTGTAGCGTCTGGCGCTACGTTTTGAGTTGCTAGTTCTTGGATAGGCTCAGGTGCAACTTTTGGCGCAGCTTCCGGTGCTGCCTCGGTTACTTGCAATTCAGCAATGGCTTCTTCAACCGGCTTGAACTGCTCAGTGGCTATATTGTCCGCTTCAGCAATTACGGTTTGTAGGTTTCTGGCTGGCTCAGCGGTCAATGCAGTCGGTTCTGTTCCTTCTCGTGCAGCAGGCTGGCCAACATCCGGTCCAGCAGGAACCATTCCAGTTGAGTCAAGCGTTCCAGCGATTCCGGGGGCGCGTTCCGTATCGGACTGTGCAACCACTCCATTGCCAACTCCACTTGGTCCACCGACAGGTTCGCCAGCGCTTGCTGCTCCTTGAGCTTCTCTCTGGGCATCCGCATTTTGTTTGTCCTCTATAGCTTCTTTAGTAGCTTGTGCAATTGCTTCTTCTTCCGCATTTGACACACCCATGTTTTTAAACACGGTCGTATATTGAGCAACGCGCTCCGGGTCTGGCTGGCCAGTAGGTTCCGCAGGTACAGTTTCCAGAGTAGGCGCTTCGCCCTCTGCCGCTGGAGGACGCACTGTTGTGGTCGTGCCTTTATTAAGTTTGTCTATTTCCGCAGCGGCGCTTTCAATAGCCAATTCTCGTTTGGCTCTAGCGGCTTCGCGTCCACCACCAATTGCGCCAAGACCAAGACCGGCTGCGCCTTCAAGCGTAGCTGCACCCGCTACACCACGCATAGTAGGAACGTCAAAACCTTCTCGTTGCAGCGCTACGTTCTGGGCGTATTGTTCCTGCCCACCTTCGGCAGCTTCGCCAGCAAATTCTTTTGCGCCTGTTATGGCACCGTGTTTAATGACACCTCGTTTGACAGCTTCCTCGGCGGCTTTTCTAGCCGCTTCTTCTATAGCTTCTTTAGCCGCGCTTTTGGCCGCTTCCGTTTTAGCAGTCTTAGCCGCAATCTGCGAAGCTAGCTGGCGAGCAGCGGAAGGTTCAAAGCCAGTAGTCGCACCGATGGTGCCAAGTGCAGCGCCGCCAAGAATAAGGCCCAGATTCTCGCCGTCATATTCCTGAGCCAACTTAGCGCGAGCTTCTATCTGCTCAGGCGGCATTTTGGTTTTGGCTAGCTCTTCTTTGACCGCGTCGTAGATGGAGCCCTTGATCGTACCAGCGCCCATAGTTGCGCCAACACCAGCAGCTATGCCTGAACCCACAAGCACGGGTGCTCCGAATAATGTAGCGCCAAGTCCCGCAATAATGGCTGGGGCTGATGTGCCGAGCGCGTTGGTAACGAGGTCTACGGGAGCAACGGAGAACGCCTTGAGCGCTGCGGCAATTTGATCGCCCACGCCTTTGTCCTCGGCATCTTTCATAATCCGAGCAATTTCTTTGGAGTCTTTCTTAGACTGAGCGCTGTAGAGCGCACCAATCCAGTCTTCCGCCCCTTTGAGGTTTTCAGAGACTTCGCTACCCGCACCAAATGCGTCGGCGATAAGCCGCACACCTGTAACTGCGCCCGCCCCTATTTTGAGTGGAACGTCCGCTACGCTTCGCAGGATTGACTGGTCTTCTGGACGCTCTTCTTTTTGTGCCGTAGCTGTTACAAGCGGTGCTGCTTGCCACCACTCATCAGATTTTTGTTCTGCTAGCGGTGCTTCTTCCCACCATTGTTTTGCCATAACATGCCTTACGGTTTAATGCGGGTCGTACCATCGGGCGCAATAAAGGATGTCCCTTTCGGCAGTTTATCAAACTCAGCTTTGCTAGAAATTTTAACGGCGGCGTTAGCAGCAGGAGCGGCGGCGGGAGCACCGGCACCCCCCATCAAGCGGGCTGTTTCTCTCGTAATCATATCCGTACGGTATCTTTCAGCGGCGGGAGCGTCTTTCTTAACCAAATCCCGATATGTTTTATCCATCAGCAATTTGTCGTCAATTGCCTTAGTGGCTTTCTCTCTAGCGCTCTGATCTAGCTTAGCTTCAGCAGCCCCTGCTCGTGCCTCACCGGGATATCGACCCAGATCGCTTGCTGCTTGTTGAGCAGCCTTGGACATAGTTGCGGCGTTAGGGGGTTCTCCAGCCTCCAAAGCGGCGGCGTAACGAATCTTAGTCTGCTTGTCCAAGTCCGTCGGCTTCATTACCGAAGCCATAGTAGCCGCAGCCTGTACATCTTGACCACGAATGCTGACTTCGTTTTTAAGGATGTTTTCTTCTACACCAATTGCGCGTGTCAGAGCTTTTTCTGCTGAGTCTTTGCCCTTCTCGTAGCTGCTCTCGGCTTTGGCAATCTGTCCGTCTTTGCGCTGCTGGTCGGCGGTGGCAAGTTGAATTTCTGAGGCACGCAGAGCACGGCTAGCTTCACGAGCTTCTTTCTTAGCTTTTGCTGCTGCTTGACCTCCTTCAACACCGGCATTAGCAAGCCCGGCAATAAAGTTACGACCCTTCAGCATACCTGCGGCTGCGGCAAAATAGGCTTCGGCAGGGATATCACCTTTAGCATCAAGCGCTTTACGCTCTTCGGATATCTCTTTAGCCATAGGAGCCAGAGCGCTCTCGCCGTACATAGCCCGTATACCGGGCAGTGCCGCAGTAATGCCAGATTGCCGTTCTTCAGGAGTGTTTGTAATCTCTTGTTTCCCCAGATCAGAAAGACTTTTAAATCTATCTTGCAATCCACCACCGGCAAACGCAACAACACCGCCGCCAGCCATACGCTGAGCCATATCGGGGGTTACAGTACCGGCTAGACCGCGACTCAATGAAGCCTGAAAGCCCATCTCGTCTTGGATAGCTCTAATTTGCTCAGTATCCCCACGAGCTTGGGCTGCTGCCAAAGATTGTTCTAATTGTTTTGGAGACAGCGAGCCAACGATGTCGGCTACATTTTCAGCACTATCTACACCGCCACCACCGGCATAACCTTCAACCGCGCCGCCATCAGCCATAAACTTGGACAGGCCATAGCCAGCCATGCCGAGTGAGCCCAATTGCTGAGCCATACCGGGTTGAGCCTCGTATATCTGCGATGTTGACTGTTGACCAAGCGGCAAACCACGGATCATGTCGGACATAAAGCCCAACTGTTTATACGGGTAGTTCTGCTGGTTCTGGAAGTCTTGATAGGCTTGCGTCAGACCTTGTTGCTGCAACGCTTGCTGCTGACCACCGTAAGCATTTTGCAGCTTGTTGATGTCCATGCCCTGAGCAAATTCCTGACCGCCAAGCGTACCAAGCTGACCTGCTCCCTGAAGCGCAGTCTGGAGGCCCTGCATGCCGTAGCCAGCGCCGTACTGTTTAGACTGCTCCGTAAGTTGCTGCGCTTGCATACGCCGAGCTTGGTCGGCATTAAACTGGGCTTGTGCTTGCTCGTAGGAAGACTGAAGACCCTTAGCTTGGATATCGCCCTTTTGTGTAGCTAAATTCCGAGCGGCTTCAGCTTCCATAATGGCTTGTCGGCCACCACCAAAAGCACCAGACTTGGTCGCTTGGCTAGCTAACTGTGTACCAGCAATGTCACCTTGGCGTTGAGCTTCACGCTGCTGGATATCTACCACATTCTGCATGTACGGAGACATGTACTGCTGTGCAGACCGATCATTGAATTGCCCAGCACGGAACTGTGTCGGGTCGTATTGAGCACCAAGAGCGCCTAAACCCGCTGCGCCAGCAAGTTGAGTACCAAAACCAGTAGCCCCGGAGGTCTGCATGTTTGCAGCATTTTGTTGAGACTGAGTCTGCAAAGGGCTGAAGCCCGCGATCCGGTTACCCTCGTATGGCTTGTATGGGTTTTGGCTTAGGTCTGTCAGAGCGCCGGTCTTGGCCAACGTGTCTTTAGCGTAACCCTTGGCCCACTCAGGCAGTTCTGAAATTTGAGTGGTCGTAGAAGGTTGGCTTGAACCACCGCCGCCATAAACGATACGCCCACCCTCTTTACGGGTTACGCTTTCGCCGAGTGGTTCGCCTGCGGCGTAGAGTTGTTTGCGGGAATAATTCATACGGGCTCCGTGCTCAGTATTTTTGTAAACAGCTTATCTGTCATTTTGTATCCAAGATACTCAAATAAACGAGAGTTATCCAAATGGAGTTTGGTGTGCATAATGATTCTATGTACACCAGCATCTCTAAGCACGTCTTCAGCGTACTGGAACAGTCGTATCCCAGTTCGACCTTGACGGAATTCTTTTTTCAAGAAGTAAATGTCTTCAAACGCAGTCCTGCAAGACTTGTAGTGTAAATGAGGGTTGACTACAAAGATAGCGTAACCAACCAAGTCCCCATCCACCCTGCAAGTGATGCACTTCAACATACCGGCTACACACAACCTGCCGTACGCCTCGTAATCCGGGTCCAAAGGAAAATCCTTTGTAACACACAGTTCGTCATAGTGCTCCGGCAAAATCAGCCGAAGCTCGTCAATAAATACAGAAGGGTCAGCTTCTGCGTATACAGTCGTCATGCTGGTAAATATTTTTCAGCGCGGCTGTTTGTTGCTATCTTGCCTTTGCCTACTGTCTTACCCCTAGACTTCTGCACCCGGTCCATCATGGCGTACAGCTTACGGGCACCAGCCTCAGTTGAGCCGTTACCTAGCTCAGACACAATCCGCGCAGGAACTACAAATTCTCCGTCGGCAAGTCGAGCGGGTCGCTTCTTACCAATCGTTGCAGGGATGGAGTCCGAGATGCCATCGCCGGGTCCGCGCAGGAGTCTGCCGCCGTCGGAGTAGTCGCCGAGGTTGGAGATACCGCCTTGGGCATACTCAGGCGGGTAGTATTTACCGTTAAAGTTCAAACCACCACGGGCTTCGTTGGCCGCAGACTCTCCGGGGTTACCGACTCCTGTATCGGAGCTGGTTTGCCCGGGTTGCTCACCGGGGTTACCCTCACCAGATTGAGAGCTAGTTTGCCCTTGTGCTGCTGGTGAACCAAGGCCACCACCCAACGATGTCCCCCTGCTTTCCACATTTGCAGGTGGTTGCGACCCAAAAAGGGTGTTAAGTCCACTAAAAACCATACTTGTAAGACTATTTTTTGCAAGGCTGGTTAAGACATCGTTTATCTGCTGGTTACGCGCACTTTGCGCGGCAAATTCTTCGGGTGTGGTAGTAGGAGGCGGGCCACTAGGGGAATACGAATCGCCACCCCCGGCGCTGGCCCCAGAAATACCCCCAATAGGCGAAACCATCGTGGCCCCCTCGCCACCCTTTTTGGTGTACATCTGCGTAACGGGGTCGTAGGCGTAGCCAACTTCACCACCATCGGCAAACTGCGCTTGAGGGGCTGGTGCTATGCGTTGCTGTTGCCCAGTGTAAGGATCAATTCCAGCACCTTGTGGACCCGTAACCACATTGCGGCTGATTGGTTGCTGGTACGGAGTTGCGTACGCCCCTACCTCTACATCAGCTTGCGGATAGCCGGTGTTCATGCCGATTGAGTTTGCGTCGGACATAGCCTCAACAGGGCCACCAGAAGCAAAACCATACATTTTTCTAGCCGCATCGCTATCAATTGGCGTATACGAGGGATTGAAATACCGCTGTTCTTTACCAAAGTTTCGGCCTTGATCTCCATAACCGGGCACGTCGGGAGGAGGTGTGGGTGTCTGCGTTCCAGCGTTAAACTGATACCGCTGACCCATATCTTTGTCAGTCTTAATCTCTGGTTGTTTGGTGGTTGTTTGCATCATCATAGGGGCCGCTGCCATGAGTCCAGCTTTAGCCAAACCCATACCGCCACCTATCGCTGGGGTAGCCAAAAACGCATTGCGTCCTTGTGCAGTTAAAAGCCCTTCAGCGCCAGCACTTGCCTTGCTAAAATTAGCGCCTGCATTACCAAACATTCCGGGGGATGAACTTCCGGCCAAATTACTTGGGTTGATAAATTCGGCTGATGGTGTAGCTGGGCCTACAAAATTAGCGGGATTCATTGCTCCCGCTGCCCCAATATTAGCTGTAGCATCTCCAGCGCCAGCGGCCATAGCAGCCCCGGGGTTTGGAACAGGTGTACCAGCAGCTACAAGATTTGCTCCGCCAGCACCAGCCAAACCTGCGCCCAAGCTACCACCGCCATAAGCACCGAGGCCAGCCATCAAACCTTTTTTCAGGCTACCTGTAGCCAGCCCAAAACCCCCGCCAGTTATCATTCCCGCCATAAGGGGAGACAAAGCGCCACCTGAAGCAATGGTCAAACCCCCGCCAATAATCATAGGCAGTAAAGACGACAAAAAGCCCGCTTCTGGCAGACCTGTTTCTGGGTTGATTGTGAGAGACCCGCCATGCGCCATAGCCAATTGCTGGAGGCTTTTTACTTCCCCGGGGGCCATGTGGACCAGCATAGAGTCCGGTCCGCGACCAAGCGAAGCGAGTCCTTGTGCAGATTGTTGGTTCATGGAATCCTCTGAAATCGGGGGTAAGTCGAGTTTATCATGGTGACACCTTTAACACAAACGAAGTTGTGTCGTAGTAAACGTCCCCAGTTTTAAGCCTACCCGCCGCTTGGTCCACCTGTGTTGGAAGACTTATACGCAAGGTCGCGGGAGTTACAGGGTCCGGCTGGCTAAAACTGAGCGCGGTGACGATTGCATTGTTTATATTTTGGGTGGCGGCAAGGATTGCGCCGGGGTTGTCCAACTGATTAAAGTACAGACGTATAGTGCTGAGCAACGACTCCATAAACTCGCGGTCATATTCAACCGGAGCACTGGGTAGGCGCGGGGCACGAAATAGCGGGTTACTCATGCTTACCTTCTGCCATCTGGTCGTACTTCAATACGAGGAACACCAAGCTGCCAAGCTGTGCCCAGCGTGTCGGAGCTAACTTTAAACGCCATCTGACGCCCGCGAATCCTGACATAGACCTGCTCAGTAAACTGCTGCACGTTGTACGTACGTTGTCCGGCGTAGCTGATGCTGCTTATGACCTCTGGGTTGTTTGAGTCGCCGTAGTTAGAGCCGGGGAACTGCCGGGGCCGAACTGTAAAATCCAGTGTAGGCGCGGTAACCGTGGAGCCGTCAAAGGTCACGTCAGGAATCAATCTCCAGACAAAGCCAAAGTTGTGCCCATCCCCAATGTCAAAATCAGCAGACTGTACATACGCAGTAATGGCCGAAGGTGGGTTGGTCGTGCCGTCATCCACGCCAGTCTCATGGTACACAAGCTGGTTTCCGTAGGTGGTCGCCATTGGCTCCGTACGTAGGGGGCTGTCCATCCAAGCAGTACGGGCTAAAGTGCCGTAGTACCAGACGCGCTCAAGGTAGTTGTACACAACGTACTTGTCAATGGTGGTGGAAGTAGACGAGCAGTAGTACCACCAAACCTCATTGAACCCCTCGTTTGTGCCAGCAAAAAACTGGGACGCCTGCGACATATTGATATCGTTGTAAACATAGGAGCGCAGCGTGCAGGGCAGCGTTTCAACGCGGCCAGAGTACATGTAAAACTTGTCCACGCCCATCCAGTAGACCACGTTGTTGGCCGAAGCCACTGCGTTCTGGCTAGCGATAGACAGGTTGTCGGCAAGAATCTGAAAACCCCAGACGTAGGGAGCGCCCAAATACTGCATGGAATACAGCGCAGCATCTGTCCAGACCAAAATCTCCTGCCGAGACTGTATAGCGGAAACGATCTGAGAGCCGTGGCTAAGCGTGTAGCTGCCCGCTTGATTGGTAACAGCCGGTGTCCACTGCGTATAGTCTTCTTGATCTGACCAGCGTATCAGCAACGGGTTTTGCGTGGCAGAGCCGTAATCGTTTACACCAAAACCAATGACAAAGCGCGAGGCATCCGACACCATAACAAAGTTACAAATGTCGGGAGTGTCTCCGGTAGTAAGCAGGGTGCCGCGATCAAAAATGTTTGGGTTGGCATTGACCGCCCAATAGTACAGCCCACCGCCACGAGGGTTAAAAATTAAGTCCTGCCCATAGTTGGACTGACTCCACAAACGAAGCTGAGTGCCAAAGCCAACACCAGCGGGTGCGGGCGAACCCCAACCCGTGCTTGTATATCCCGTGGTGATACCACCCCAGCCGCCAGCGCCCCAACCTACACTGGTTGTAGAAGTAGCAGAGCCGGTTGTAATTTGATATGCACCAACGGTAGCACCGCCGCCATTGCCAGTATCCGAAGCGTTTGCCGCAACGGTAGAGGTGATCGTGTAGACGTTATTGCTGGTGACGGCCACTACTTGATACTCTTTATTGAGCACGGTGGCGGTAATTCCTGTGGTCAAAGCAAAGGTTTGAGTTCCCGTGCCAGCGCCCGTTATGTCAATTGCTACGCCGCCTGAAGTCAAAGAGAGCTTGCATGAAGCAGTGGGCGTATCACTATTTACAACATAGTAGGTGGTAGCAATTGCCAGTCCTGCGGGGGCTGTGCCTGTTGTAAATAATTGGAGGGTTGTTCCGTTTGTAAGCGCAGTTGTAAAAGTAATTTTATCTGTAGCAGCACTTGCTGTGTATGTTTGTGTACTTAGCGCAATAGCGCCGCTGTATGTAACAAAATCCCCAGCTTGCGCTCCGTGCGCGGCATCGGTAACTGTGAGGGTAGTTGAGCCGTTGGTGGCTGCAAAAGTTACATCTCCAGCAGCGGTTGTGACGCGAAGGGGGGTAACGTCGTAAAACGTGCCGCCCGTGCTGTTTTGGATATAGAACTTGAGGTTTGTACCAACTCCTAGCAGGTTGTAGCTAGACAGCGTGATCCAGTTCCACAGCGACCGGCAAACGCCCCAGAACGAGCCCGTAGGAGGAGCCAGCGTAGCGTTGGAGGTGCCAGTGTCGGCAACCCAGCCGCCAATTTTCTCTGCCGAGCCCGAGCGAAAGCGCACCTTGTCGCTCTCAAACCAACCGCCTTCATTGGCGAGCGTGGTGGACTCTCGGTTTACACCGGGTCTGAACTGAAGTTTTTGGAGTGGCATGGTTCATTTTCCCACGTATCAGGCAAAAGGTCGAGTGCCTGCTTTGTCAATGATAAGCGCCTGTCTGCGTGGAGTTCCGTCCGGTGTGTTTGTCACGCTGATATGCGTCCAAGCATCAAACTCGCGGATGATTTGGTCAAAGGGTAAACCCGCAGCAATCACTGCGCGTACCACAGCATCAGGAGTCATCCCGGGAACACGTAAGTCTGCCGCGCAGCCAATTCTATGCTGGCTCGTGTCTTTGGAGCCAACGCTGTCGTTGACTTGTTTTGACCGGAAGGCGCTGTTGACCATGATTGGCTTGCCGTCCAGCGCAGTCTTTACCTGCTCCAAGAACTCAGCAAGTCGTTGTAGGTTGGCAGTCTCGGCTTCGTTTGGCGTGTTGTCAAACTCACGATGGCTGGTAGCGGTCAGTTCCGCAAGGGTGAAGTGGGGTGTCATTTCTTAGCCTTCATATCCATAATCTTTTCAAGTGTGCGGCCACCAAAGTAGAAGGACATGATGAGCATGCCCCACTGGCCCAGCAACTCCACATAGCGTTCATTGGTGTCTAGGTTGAACGCGCTCATCATTGCAAAGGTGGAATAAGCCAGCAAGATAAAAATAAGCGTCATGGGCCGGATGTTCTTGGACAACCATGAGTCACTGCCCATGTCGGCCTTCAGGCGGTCGGTCAGGTTGTTCTGCTCCGTCTTATACAAGTCAGTCTCATTTGCCATCTTGGCGAGTTCGCCCGACTGCGCCAGCGTTGCCAGTTCAAGCTGGGCCTTAGCCTTGGCTTCTGGATCGGGAATGAGCTTGTCGATGAGTTTGCCACCGACTTCTAATAGGGCTGTGAGGGGGAACATTACTGTTTACTCCTAGATAACATGGTTGCTGCGATTTGAAGCATGGCGCGGGTCTTCTCAAGGTCTTCAGGCTCTGATGCCCATCCAACGGTGATCTGCCCAACAAACCTTCCCGGTTCAGGTGGAACACTGATACGGCACGTATAGGTAACGCCCTTGGCGATGTACCACAAACCCATTTCCGACTGTGCTGACTTGTACTCGCTGCACGGAATCTCGTTTGCCATCAACTTAACGACATCAGAGTTGTTGCCTGCGTTCTGTGTAAACAGCCCTACGTCCAGCCCGTCGTTTGTTTTGTCCCTGCCATCCTTGGCGTAGGCCCGGTGCAGGATGCGTGTGCCAAACATTGAATTCACTTTAAACACCGCCACAATCAAAGCGCCGGACTGCTTGAACAAGTGGGCTGCTGCGTCTTCTACGCGGTCTTCGGCAATGGACGGAATCTTCTTGGACTCCTTGTACGCCCCTATCAACAACTCTTGGTTTGTATATACAAAGTAGCCAGCAAAGGTCAGCACAGCCATCAGCACCATCGCAAAGAGACGGAACGGGCTGCTGACATACGCCAGCACCTTGTCAATGATGTTTAAACGCTCATCGCTCATCTTTGCTGCCCAAGGATGCCGAAGCTAAAATACAAGATAGCGCCGACCAAGATAAAAAAGACAAGCGCCATCAGCGTAAGTTCAATCACCTCGTCCATCTCTTGTTTACGCTTGGCAGCAGCTTCTTTTTCACGCCGTGCATCATGGGCAGACTCGACATCCATTGCCGCTGCGCGGGACTTAATTTTGTTCCAGACATCTATCTTGCCGGACTGCATGAACAAAAGCTGCAACTCATCTTCAAACCGCTTGGCCTGATCCAACGCCATCTCAATTTGGATGGCAGTGCCCATTGATGACTTAGACTTCTTAGCCTGTACAACCGCTTTGGTCGCCGTTGACTTAGCATCGAAGTACTTGCCCAAAACGGGGCCGAGCGAGGACACATCGTCAACAGTCTTGCTGACCTTCTTGATGAGCGCAACCGCTGCCTGTATACCCGCTAGCGCTGTGAGGGGGTCAATCACTTTCGGCCTCCGCTACTTTCTTTGGTTCAGGCTTGTTCTTCTCCCGCCACTGCAAACACCAGACCAGCAAACGATCAGACGACCAACTCCACCTCACGCACTCAAATACGGGCGCAGGGGCTTGCGCCGTTGGGGGCGAAGGCGGCAGGGCATCCATACATGCTATGCCAATTACCAGCAAGTAATAACGACTCTGCCAGCCGCGCCAGCACCGCCGCTGTTATTACTCAGGCCCCCGCCGCCACCGCCGCCCGGCGCGGTTCCAGCGCCACCATTCCCAGAACTACTGCCCGTTCCACCCGCGCCGCCGTACACAGACGCACCGCCAGCCAAACTTCCGTCTGCGCCACCGCCGCCGCCGCCGCCGTAAAGAGCCGAAAAACCGGTCTGACCACCACTACCGCCGCCGCCCCCTACAAAATCGCATGAGGGCGATCCGGCGCTAGCTATAGAGCCAGCTGAGAGAGCTGAGCCGCCTTGGGCTTGGCTTCCAATTGCGTCTGCGCCACCACCACCAAACGCTTGAATTGTTGAACGGCCATTTGGTAACGCTGTTGTAAGTGGAACCGAAGAAGTGCCCCCTACTGATTTGGCAGCGCCGCCCGTGCCAACGGTAATAGAAACAGAAGAAGCCAAATAGGAAATTGGAACTGTGACTTCGTTGTATCCACCACCGCCACCGCCAGCGCCGTAACCACCGCCATTATAATTGCCGCCACCGCCTCCGCCGCCCCAAACTTGAATCAACGCCATAGTCTGGCCCCCGGACGGTTTAGTCCAAGTACCGCTAGAGTTAAATGTGGTCGTATCAACGGGGGGAACTCCCGTACCTGTAGAAGCCGCAGTGATCCGGCCTTTAGAGTCAACCGTGATATTTGCCGTTGTGTACGAACCCGCAGTTACAGCAGTATTGGACAAAGTGGTGGCGTTACCAACCGAAGTCACATCCCCCGTCAAGTTGGCATTTGTAACAACCGTTGCTGCGTTTCCTACAGACGTGACGCCCCCGGTAAGGTTGGCGTTTGTAGTGACGTTGCTTGCTGTAAACGCTGTGGCAGTGCCAGTGATGTTAGTTCCAACCAAAGCAGTTGGCGTTCCCAGAGCAGGTGTTACCAATGTGGGGCTAGTGCTCAAGACGGTGTTACCCGTGCCGGTAGAAGTGGTTACGCCCGTGCCACCATTGACAACTGGAAGGACGCCAGCAAACGCGGCTACTTCAACTTCACGGAAGTTGGTCCCGTCGCTAAAGACCATTATCTTTTTGCCAGCAGCTACCGCAACCCCTAGACCCGCTGCGGTTGTGTTGCCTTGCACCGTGGAGTTGTAGATCGTCGCCACATAGGCCGTGGTGTTATAGATGATGTAGGTCTTCTCCTGCGGCGGAGCATAGACGGCAAAGTTTGCTGTGGTTGTGGTGGTCAGTGCAATGACGGCATTTCGCGCTTGGTCAGCAGCACCGTCCAGCGCAGTAAAGGCTTGGGCGGCTGAGGTAACGGACACCGATATGTACCCGGCAATAGCCGCCTCAATCAGCGTTCCAAGGTTGGAGTTGGTCGTGGTGTTCCACGTACCGGCCTGTTCGCCAGCGCCAATCAGTTCGATACGCAGCGAGGGGGAGTAGGTGC
>Ga0114974_10003143_pt1 | contig 12569 bp, 10 predicted proteins | sample S_130206_EF_Meta_FD_87318 | JGI IMG/M metagenome (GOLD analysis project Ga0114974, IMG submission 87318) | Freshwater microbial communities from Lake Simoncouche, Canada to study carbon cycling - S_130206_EF_MetaG | ecosystem: Environmental > Aquatic > Freshwater > Lake | place: Lake...
CCGCGTACATGGCTCATGCCATGCGCCTCGATCCACTCGGCCAGTTCACCAGCGATGTAGCTGGGGCCATTGTCACTGAGCAGCCTTGGTTTGTGCAGCACAGTGGCCTGATCGCAGCCCGACGCCGTGAGCGCCATGCCCAGCGTGTCGGTGACGTCCCCGGCTCGCATGGTCGTGCAAAGCTTCCAGGCGATGATGTAGCGCGAGAAGTCATCAAGGACGGTCGACAGGTACATCCAGCCCAGATGCTGAGCCAAATGTTATGACGACGGACAGTTTCGGCGACACGCGCGAAAGGCTGTCGCTGCTGTAACGGTTGTGGTTCCGCTTGCGCCTGCTATCCTCCTGGCAAATATAAAGAGCTTGGGGGGATCGCCATGAAATTTCGCCATCTGCTGACTTTGCCGGTGCCGCTGCTGCTGTGCGGCGTCGCCCTGGCCCAAAGCCCGGCAACGGCCCCGCCTGCCTCGCTGCTGGAGCCGGAATCGGCGCTACAGGAAACGCCCAAGCGGCGCGAGGAGTTTCTCACCCCGCTCACCACCCAGGTGACTGAGCCTGCCTCCAACATGGCCACCGGCGTCAGCATCGACCGTTATATCGGCGAGGCCGACAAGTCGCCGTCGCGGCGCTGGCGCAATGTGATGTTCGTGCAGAACATCCTGCGCACCGGCGATCCCGACGTGGCCAGGCCTGGCAATCCCGGCGCGGTGCTGAAGAACAACCGCTCGATGGACCTGGGCACGCTGCCGGCGCGCAACATCACGCCGCTGACCGCCGCCACCGACCAGTTCATCCTCTATGTCGAAAGCGGTGCGGGCCGTCTTGATGACGGCACGTCCTATTGGGATCTGCGGCCCGGCGTCGCCGTGCTGGTGCCGCCCGGCGCCATGCACCGTTTCACCAACACCGGCGATGCGCCGCTGAAGATGCTGATACTGACCCAGGCGCTGGAGCCCGGCTTTGTGCCGCGCAAGGACATGCTGGTGCGCGACACCAACCTGATGGCGATGTCGGAAGAGAATGTGCATTGGTCGAACATGTCCAAGTTCGTCTTCCAGGGAAATGACGGCATGGCCGGTGGCGGCCGCATCCTGCTCGTCTATATGGGGCCGATGACCATCGCGGGCCCGCACAGCCATGTCCCGAACACCGAAGAGATGTGGGTGAAGGTGACGAACGGCCCGGCCCTGATGCAGATGGGTAGCGAGATCCGTCCCTGGCGGCAGAATATGGGTATCGTCGCCCCGCCCAATGGCCGTACGGTTCATGCTGCCCTCAACACCAGCAACCAGATCCAGTACTGGTTCTATTTTGGCGCCTTCCCGCCCAATCCGAATGCGGGTCGTGGCGGTGCTGGTCGTGGCGTGCAGCCTGCCGGGCCACCCAGCTTTGCGCAACAGGCGGCGCAGCGTTCCACGGTGGCGGGCAAGCCGCTATCGACGCTGCCGCCCGACGCCTATCGCTGGTAATCAGTATTCGCCCTGGATGTGACGGCTGACCGCCTTGGCGGGCAATTCGCCAAAGCGATAGCTGCGCAAGCATTCCAACCTTAGTTCTGCTGCCTTGTGCCAGACGACGCGAGCCCCACGGGACCTTGCGGCGTGTCGTCACCCGCTTCTCTTCTTTGCTGCACATGCCCACACATCAGAACCGGCTGGTACTCTAGCGGGGCAATAGTTTCTCGCGACTGGCGGGCATACTCAAAATTCGAAGAATGTACCATTTTTTTTAGTAATTCTCTGGCCAACCTGCTGTTGGGCTATACCTTCTCCATCATCGCAGAAAGCCAGTTTCAGGTGATGCAGATGATGACCTTCTGCCTGCTGCCCGCGATGCTGCTGTCAGGCTTCGTCTTCCCAGTCGCCGGCATGCTGGTCTGGGGGCAGTATCTCGGCGAGGTGCTGCCCGCGACGCATTTCCTTCGCATCATTTGCGGCGTCATGCTCAAGAATACCGACATGGCGGAAATCTGGCCGAACCTCTGGCCGCTGCTGCTGTTTGTGTTCGGCAGGATAAGATATTAAATATTATTTTTTATTCTCTCAATCTGAGAGCAGAAAATCTCGCGCGCATAGACTGTTATCAGCCACCGGCCACCGAAACCGCGTCGTCGCTATGGCTGCCCTGCGGTTTCACTGCGCTGCACTTATGGCCGGCTATATTTCTGGAGGCTGGAATGTGCTAAGAATAAAAAAAGACCACAGAGCTGGGTGGAGATCAATGTTATTCCCGGAGGTGTCATATGCTGAAATATAAGCAGTTTCTGCTTGGTGGATCCGCCACTCTGCTCATCGCAGCGGCGACCTTCAGCGCGGCCGTCGCCCAGGACAATTCCGCACTGGATATCGAGGAGATCAGATCTTCTGCTTCTCGCATCGACCTCAAGGGCTTTGAAGCGCCCACCCCGGTCAGCGTCATCGGCATCGAGACCCTCAACCGCGACGCCAAGGTTAATGTCGGTGACCAGATCCGCGAACTGCCGCAGGTGCGCGGCGGCGCCGGCATCAACAGCGGCTCTAGCTCGCGCAACGTGGCTCAGGCCAACGCTGCAATCGACACCGTAGCCATCCGCGGTTTGGGCGCTAACCGCAACCTGGTGCTGATCGACCGCCAGCGCGTTGTCGCCTCCTCGATCCAGTCAAACGAAGTTGATATCGCAATGATCCCGTCCTCGGTGGTCCAGCGTGTGGACGTCGTGACCGGTGGCGCCTCCGCCGCCTGGGGCTCCGACGCGGTAACCGGCGTCATTAACCTGGTGCTCAATAAGACCTTCGAAGGATTCAAGGGTAGCGTTTCTTACGCTAACAAGACCGAAGTGCCGCACGGCCAGTACCGCGCTGAAGTGGCCTGGGGCACCAGCTTCCTAGGCGGCAAGGGCCATGTAATGGCTGCCGCCAACTGGACCATCAGCAACGATGCCGTCTTCGCCGGCCAGCTCAAGCCCGAAAATCGCGCCTTTGTCTACAACCCGGCCTATTGCAACACGGTCAGCTATCCCACCGCGACCCCGACCGCGAGCGGCACCTGCTCCAGCCTCTCGGGCCAGCCGCTGCTCACCTATGCCTATCAGACTGGCAGTTCGACCTCATCCGGCGGTGGCCTGATCAACAGCCATGCCGCCGGCAACGCAGGCTCTGGCCTGGTCAAGGACGGTCTGAAGGGCCAGATGTTCGTTGGCCAGGACAAGACGTTAACGCAGTTCAACTACGGCACCGTCTACAACAACTCTATCTGCTACAATGGATGTACCAACGACGCCACCACCGGCCTAACGCCCTGGGATCCGGTCCCCGCCGCGCCCTATCACAGCTCCAACTACTTCGCCCACTCCAGCTATAAGCTCACGCCGGATATCACGGCCTCCCTCCAACTGAACTATGCGAGCCTCTCCACCCGCACATTCGGTGGTGAACGCCTGAACTCCGGCGTAGTTGTCTTTGCAGACAATCCATTTCTGCCAACTGAAATCGCGCAGCGCTTCGTCTGCCAGCCCGGCATCACCTCGGGCACCTGCGCGGCGGGTACCTCAGTGCTGTCGAACGGCTACAACCCCTTTACCTTCCAGAATGAAGCCGGCGCTGTCGGTTCGACTTATGCCTCGCTGGCCCAGCGCCAGGCCCGCCCGACCCAGAGCCTGACTATAGGCCTTGACTATCTCAACAACGCTGTCTCCACCGGTGCCAATTCGTCCGATCTCAAATCAAAGTGGACACTGGACAATCTCTGCGATGCGATCGGCGTGCCCTGCTCCTATGCCAGCAAGGTGCTGTCGCGTGGCGTCTTCGGCTTGGATGGCGCCCTGGGTGATACCTTCACCTGGAACGCCTATATCCAAACTGGCACGACACGCATTCGGCAATATGCGCCGCAGAACGCGATCAGTGCCCGCTTCAACAACGCCCAGGACGCTGTGCGCATCACCTCGGGCAATGTCGGCACCTCGGGCCTGTCGATCGGCTCGATTCAGTGCCGCGGCCTGCTCAACCCGGCCGTGGCACAGCGGACCGCGGGCTTGCCCGTCGGCCAGGACGACATCGCCGGCTGCTCGCCGATGGATCCGTTCGGCTACCAGAATGTCTCTAACGCCGCCCGCATATTTATCGAGCCGGGCCTGAACCCCGTGAAGACGGGCATTCAGCATTCCATCACCACCCAGTTGACGCAGAGCACGGGAGCGCTGTCAGTCTCGGGTGTGCTGCCCTGGGTTCTGCCGGCCGGCGAGATCGGCGTTGCCTTCGGCGGCGAATGGCGCCTGGAGCAGGGCTGGCAATCCACTCCCGACGTCCGCGCACTTAATGCGGGCTGGGGCGTTGGTAACATTGGCGCCTTCAAGGCCCATTACCATGTAGAGGAAGGCTTCGTGGAAGCCGACGTGCCCATCCTCAAGGACACGATCGTCAATACGCTCAACATAAGTCTCGGTGGTCGCCTCACCAGCTATTCCACAAGCGGCCTGGTCGAAACTTGGAAGGTCGGCATCAGCAGCCAGATCACGGATGATCTCCGCTTCCGTGGCACCTGGTCGTATGACATCCGCGCCCCCAACTTGTGGGACCTCTACTCACCCGGCGCCTACGGAGGTGGAACCTGCGCAGCCTTCCTGCCGGGCAGCACGGCTGGCAACAATCCCTGCTTCACCGTCACCGGCGGCAATGCCAACCTGAATCCGGAACGCGCCAACACGGCGTCAGCGGGCCTGGTCTTCACCCCGACATTCTTCGAGGGCTTCACCGCCTCGGTCGATTGGTACCAGATCCACCTGCATGGCGGCATCACCACGCCTAACTCGACGCTCATCCGCCAGCGCTGCCTGGCTGGCGAGCAGGTCTATTGCAACCAGATCAAGTTCCGCACCCCCGGTGACCAGACAACCCCGATCGATTTCATCTATTCGACCCGCGTCAATGCCGCCCTCTACACCACTGCCGGTTTCGACGCTGCTATCGCCTATGGCTTCGACCTTTTCACTGGCACGATGGAAGTGTCGGCAAACGGCAACTATGTCTATGACTTTAGCCAGAACCTGAACGGCGTTAATTTCAACGGCGCCGGTGGCACAAATTCGTATTACAGCGGCGGCCCCAAGTTCCAGGGTACGTTCTCGTTAAACTATCGCGAGGGTAACTGGACCTGGGGCGCGCAGACCCGCATTACTGGCGATTCGCTGATCGAGCTGGGCACCCAGGCCCAGCCTGGCCTGAAACTGCAGAGCCCGATCTACTCCTTGGTCAATGGCCAGAACGTTCCGGTGGTCACCAATACCGACCGTCGCGACGACAGCATTCTTGGGGTCAACAATCTCAACGAGATCGAAGCCCCCCTGGACTTGCGCGTGCAGTATCGCTGGAGCAACAACGTTACCCTGTTCGGGGCACTGGATAACGTTCAGAACCTGCCGACTGACACCACTCTGCGCCGCGCCTACCGTATGGGCGTCCGCTTTAACTACTAAGCGGGTTCCGCTTGCCGTCTTCAGCCTCGGGTCGTGAGGCCCGGTTTTTTTTCTTGCCCTGATCGCGCCCCTCCTTTATGCGATATTCATGACAGTCCGCTCTGCCGCCGCGGCGCTCGTCTCACTCCTGCTGTCCGCTTCCGCCGTCCAGGCGCAGGACGTTCTGGACGCGCTGGTTTCCGGCAAGCCCTATGCCGATCTGCGTCTGCGCTACGAAACCGTGACCGACAAGTCGCGCACGCTTTTGGGCGATGGCGCCGCCTTCCGTGGCCGCCTGGGCTATGACACGGCGCGCTGGCACGGGCTGGGACTGGGCGTCGCGTTCGATTTCCTCGTGCCTGTGGGCGCCCCCAACTACAACACCACCCGCAACGGCAAGACGCTCTATCCCCAGATCGCCGACACGCCGCTGGCGGCGCTCAAGCATCTCAACCTCAGCTACGTCTCCACCGAGCTGGGCACCACCGTCATCGCCGGACGCCAGCGCCTGGCGCTGGGAGGCCAGCGTTTCCTCGCCAGTCCCGACTGGCGCATGCACGGCCAGAGCTTTGACGCGGTTCAGTTGGTCAACACCTCTGTGCCGGGACTGACGCTGACCTATATCTGGATCGACCGCGTCAACCGCATCTATGCCGAGACCAGCCCCTTCGATCTCACCACGGCGGCAGCGGGCGCCAACCAGGCAAGCTATTTCAAGAGCAATAGCCATGTGCTGGGCGCCGCCTATACCGGCATCAAGGGCCTGCGGCTGGAAGCCTATACGCTGCTGCTGGATCTGATGCCGCCGGCCTTCGCGAAAACGGCAGCGCAGCGGAACGCGATGGCGCTTTACTCCACCGCCACCAACGGCGCGCGCGCCGAGTACACCATGCCGCTGGACGAGGGGCTGAGTGCACGGCTGGTGGGCGATTATGCGCGCCAGAGTCCTTACGCCGCCAATCCACTTTCCTATGGGCTGGATTACTGGCTGGCCGAAGGCAGCGTCACCTGGGGCCGCCTTACCGGCGCTGTCGGCTATGAAGTGCTGGGTGGCAACGGCGTCATCGGCCTTTCCACACCCATTGGCTCGCTGCATATCACCAATGGCTGGGCCGATTTCTTCAGCACCACGCCGGTCAACGGCCTGACCGATTTTTCCTTCAGCGGCATCTATGCCTGGCCGGGCTTCCTCGGGCTGCGCAGCCTGACCACCACCATCGCCTATCACGACTTCGGGAGCGCGAAGCTGGATCTCGGCATCGGCACGGAGTGGAATGCCCAAGCCGAGTTCGTGCTGGATGCGAACTTCTCAATCCTTGCAAAATATGCCGACTATGCCGGTTCGGGCCTGACCGCTGGTGGCACGCCCGACAAGCGCATCTTCTGGCTGCAGACCGTCTTCCGTTATTGAGATCCCTGGGTTTTCGGGCCGGGTAGGGAGCCGAGCTTTTTCGGCTTGCGGGGCGCTACAAATGTAGTCAGGCTACAAATGTAGCGACCGGGATATGAGTCCGATGCTGAACCAGTTGGCACCGCGCGAGCCCCTGACGGCAGAAGCCCTGATCGCCGGGCACAAGCAGATCATCGCCCGCGCCCATGCGCTTGGCATCAAGGTCTATGGCGGGCTGCTGACGCCGTATGGCGGTGCGGGCTATGCCTCGCCGGACGGTGAACAGGTGCGCCAGGCCCTGAACAACTGGATCCGCACATCGAATGCCTTTGATGGCGTGATCGATTTCGCCGCGCCCACCGCCGACAAGGCCAACCCGCTGACGTTTGCTGCCGGGTTCAATGATGGCGACAAGCTGCATCCCAACGATGCCGGCTACCAGGCGATGGCCGATGCCATCGACCTGGAAATGGTAACGCGTTAATCAATAACGCGCGGCGGGGTTTCGCCCGCCGCGTTCCTGCGCGAGGATGGCCGCTCACGGGGGCCCTTCATGCACAAATCCATCCTGCTTGTCATGCCGCTGCTGCTGGCGGCGGCCCTGCCGCTCAAGGCCCAGGAAGGCCATGTCTCCTGCCGCCAGATCGCGGCGCTGCCGGACGAGGCGCTGGGGCTGTATGTCGGCGGCGTGATGGACGGCATAGGGCTGTCCTTTGCCATTTCCGACGTCACGGCACAGGCGCTGGCGAACCGCGCCGCCACCGAAGGCGAGAAAACCAATATCGAGCAGATGCGCCGCCTGCCGCAGGAATATTTCGATCCCGGTCCGGCCATGACGCGGTCCGATGTGCTGACGGCGGTGATGGACCGCTGCAAGGCTGCGCCGGAACTGACGGTGGACAGCGTCTTCATGGCAGTGGTCGGAAAGTCCTGATCCGGGCGCGGAGCTTTTGGTCGCCGCCTGTGCGGCCCGTCCTATCAACCATTTGATCCAGAACTGTTTTATGGCCTTGCCGGGCTTGTTGCTGCGGCATTCTTGCAACTGGTTCTCAAATTCACTATGCCCTGTCATAGTCGGGCTCGGTCCGGGTGACCAAAACAGGGAATAAGCCGTGCGTTTGAGCGGGTTGGCCAAGGGTGAGCAGGGCGTGGTCCAGGGGCTGGATGTCACCGGTCATGGCGGCGCCATTGAAGAAGCCGAGCTGGAGCGCCGGCTGCTGGAGATGGGCTTTGTCGAAGGCGCCCATGTGAAGGTGCTGCATGAAGGCCTGTTCGGGCGCGATCCCATCGCCGTCAAGCTGGACGACATGCGCGTCGCCCTGCGCCGCCGCGAGGCCGACGCCATCCTGATGGACGCGGTCCCGGCATGAGCGACACGGCCCTGCCGACGCGCATCGCGCTGGTCGGCAATCCCAATTCCGGCAAGACCGCGCTGTTCAACGCCCTGACGGGTTCGCGCCAGAAGGTTGCCAACTATCCCGGCGTCACGGTGGAGCGCAAGGAAGGCAGCGTCACCACCCCGGCCGGACGCCGCGCCCTGGTGCTCGACCTGCCGGGCACCTATTCGCTGCGCGCCCGCAGCCCCGACGAAATGGTCACGCGCGACGTGGTGCTGGGCCACCTCGCAGGCGAAACCCCGCCCGACATCCTGGTCTGCGTCGCCGACGCCACCAATTTGCGGCTGGTGCTGCGGCTGGTGCTGGAGCTGAAACAGGTGGGCCGCCCGATGGTGCTGGCGCTCAACATGTTCGACATCGCCGAACGCCAGGGCATCCGCATCGACCTTGCAGGACTGTCACAGGCACTGGGCGTGCCCATCGTCACCACCGTGGCGGTGCGCAAGCGCGGCCTGGAAGCACTGCTGGCCGAAGTGGACCGTCTCACCGGGCAGGCGGCTATCGCGGCGGCCTGGCATCAGCCATCGGCCGGCGATCTGCGCGAGTCCGCCCGCCAGGCCGAGCGCATCCTGAAGGCGCATGTGAAGCCGCCGCTGCGGCCCGATACGCTCACCGGCAAGCTGGATGGCCTGCTGCTGCACCCGGTGGCAGGCACGCTGATCCTGTTCGCCATCCTGTTCCTGATGTTCCAGGCGGTGTTCACCTGGGCCTCACCGGCGATGGACCTGATCGATGCCAGCTTCGCGCAGATCGGCGGATGGGTGGGCGCCGTCTTGCCCGATGGGTTGCTGCACAGCTTCATCGTGGACGGCATCATCGCCGGCGTCGGCAGCGTGGTGATCTTCCTGCCGCAGATCCTGATCCTGTTCTTCTTCATCATCCTCCTGGAAGATTTCGGCTACATGGCGCGCGCCGCCTTCCTGATGGACAAGATGATGGGCGTGGCGGGCCTGCATGGCCGCGCTTTTATTCCATTGTTATCAAGCTTTGCCTGCGCCATTCCCGGCATCATGTCGGCGCGCGTCATCGACAACCGGCGTGACCGCCTCACCACCATCCTGGTGGCGCCGCTGACCACCTGTTCGGCGCGCATCCCCGTCTACACGCTGATCATCGCCGCCTTCATCCCGCCGCGCCAGGTCTATGGCATGAGCCTGCAGGGCCTGGTGATGCTGGGCCTCTATGCGGCAGGCATTTCCAGCGCGCTCATTGTCGCCTTTATCATCCGGCGCATCATCTGGCGCAGCGCGTCGGAGCCGTTCCTGATCGAGCTGCCCGCCTACAAGACGCCCGATGCCTGGAACGTGGCGCGCGGCGTCTGGCAGCGTGGCCAGATCTTCCTGCAGCGCGCCGGTACCACCATTTTCGCCATGATGGTGCTGATCTGGGTGCTGGCGACGTTCCCCTATGCGCCTGCGGACGCGACCGGCCCGGCGATCAATTACAGCTTTGCGGGCATGATCGGCCACGCCATGCTGCCGGTCTTCGCCCCCATCGGCTTCAACTGGGAGATGGCGGTGGCGCTGGTCCCGGGCATGGCGGCGCGCGAAGTCGCGGTCGGCGCGCTGGGCACGGTCTATTCGATTGCGGGCGACAACACGGCGGGACTGGCGGCGACGCTGGCGAGCAAATGGTCGCTCGCCTCCGCGCTGGCCTTCCTCGCCTGGTATGTCTTTGCGCCGCAATGCATGGCGACGCTGGGCGTGGTCCGGCGCGAGACCGGCGGCTGGTTCTGGATGTGGGTGATGTTCGGCTACATGACCGGGCTGGCATACATCGCCGCCCTGATCACCTATCGCATCGCGCTGAGTTTTGGCGCGGGCTAGACGGCCCGCTGTTCCCACATGCGCTTGAGGTAGCCCAGCGCCGGGTCGGTGATGGCGTTCATGTCGAAGCTGGTGGTGAAGGAAAGACCGGCTTCGTTCGCCGTCACCCAGGCGATATGGGCGCGATGGCCCTGTCCGGCCCAGGTGTCCACCAGGAAGAAATCAGAGGGCATCATCTGGCCCTTCTTGAAGGCGATGCGGGCGCCGTCTTCCGAAATGTTGCGGATGGTGCAGGGGAACGAGAAACGCCCGCCGCTATGCACCACCATGCCGCCCAGCAGGGCGCGGCGGCGGCTTTTCGGGCGGCGCTCGGCCACGGGCGGCGTGTGGGTCTGCATCGAAGCTGGCTCGCGCTGGAACATCATGACCGTCATACTGCAAGCCTGGTGCCGGTTTCATGAATGACAACGCGCCCAGCGCGCGTGGTTTCCGCAAAAGCGTGTCCCAGATCAGGACACTTTATTTATGGTCGCACCGCCTGACGCGAAGTCTACAACTTCGCGGGGCCGTCGCTCCCGCGCAGCGCCTGCCTGGCCTGCAGCCGCCACTGCCGCGCAATGCCCTCCATCCCGGCCATAGCTTCCAGCTCGTCGCGGGTCGGGTTGCGGCGATAGACCAGCGACACCAGCCGGGTGAAGGCAAAGCCCGGATGCGGCCGTGTCTCAAGCGTCACGGTATCGCCCGCCTGCACGATGCCTGGCTGCACCACGCGATAATACCAGCCGGCGCGTTCGCTCTTCACCATCGCCTTGACCATCATGGGATCGTCGAAGCGCAGTCCCAGCTTGAAGCAGGGCTGGCGCGGCTGGCAGGCCTGCAGCAGGACGGTGCCGATGCGATGGATGTCGCCGACGCAGATGTCGGCCTCGGTCATCCCGGCGATGGCAAGATTCTCGCCCATCACGCCCGGCGCGAACATCGCGGCATGCCGGGGGTGATCGGTGACCCAGCCGTGATAGTGCGCGCTCGCATAGGCATAGACCGCCTTGTCGGGCCCGCCATGCACCGAAAGATCGGCCTGCGCGTCACCTTCCAGTCCCAGCTCTCCCACCGCCACGGCGCCATCGCGCCGATGCTTGACGAAGCCGCTGGGTTCGCCGTCCGGGCCTAGCGGCGCAACCTTGCCGGTGTGAATGGAAACGAGACTCGCGCTCATTTTTTCTGCACCCAGAATTGATACATGGCCGCAAAGGTGTCCGGGTTCTCCCGTTCGAAGTGTGACCAGTTGGCAAGGCTGCCGCCACCGGGGTCATCGGGAAAACGGGCGCGATAGGCGCTGCGGGTGGTCTCGCTCACTTCCATGCCGATGAAGGTCAGGCCATTCGCGTCGAGGAACGCCGCGATCTCCTCCAGCTCAAGATTGTGTTCCTGCACATGGAAGAGCAGGTCGCGGCAGGCGCTGGTGGTGCAGAAATCGGGCGAGGTCAGGATGGTACGCAAGGCGCCCGCCGCATCATTCTGCATCAGTTGCGCGCGCACGGCGCGGATGCCATCGGGCGTGGCCGCAAAACCCGCCTGTTTGATCCAGTCGCGCGTCCTGGCGATCGCGGTGCGCGCCGTGGCGCTGTAGAATGCCGCCAGCATGATGCCGCCCGGCTTCAGGCAGCCCAGCAGCGCCCGCCAGCCCGCAAAGGGATCGGCCATGTGGTGCAGCACGCCCGAACATTCGATCACGCCGAAGCTGCGGCCCAGCGTGCCGATCTGCAGGATATCCGCTTGGCCGAACGCCACGCTGGTAACGCCCGCTTCGCGCGCCTTGCGCGCGGCATGGCCCAGGCTGGCGCGCGACAGGTCCACCGCCAGCACGTCGCCCACGGCGAATTCCCGCGCCAGTTCCAGCGCGTACTGGCCGGTGCCGCAGCCCGCCACCAGCACATCCGGCTTTTCCGGCACAACTTTCTGTGCAATGGCGGCGAAGGGAAAGCGGCTGCCCAGAAACTGGCCCAGCCGCACCGGCGTGATGGGTTCCTGCAGCCGGGCCCAGCGCGGATAGGGATTTTCCTCGTACATCGCACGCACGGCCTGGCTGACGGCATCGTCGATGGGCGTCAGCACCGGCATGGCTTCGGCCAGGGCGCGTTCTTCCGCCGGTTCATCGCGCTGTTGCGTCAGCAGCGCGGCCGGGGCGTCGGCCAGTTGTGCGGCGGTGAGCGACCCCAGCGGCAGGTAACAGGCCAGCGCCACCAGTTCGGCTGCGGAAGGCGAGGGCTTGGCCTTGAGATGCGCGATTTGCGCCGCTTCGTCGGCGGCGATGCCCCAGACATATTCATTGATGAAGCATTGCTGCGCCAGCGCCACGGCGAAATCATCCGCCGCGCCGCCCGCCAGCAGGAGCGCGCGCCGCGCCGCCGTAAGCTTGCGTTCCAGTTCCACATCGCTGTTGGGCACAGCCCGCAGCAGCGCCCGCAGCAATAGGTCGTCCTGGATGCGGCCACCCGCCGCCAGCCTTGTCCTGATCAGCCCATGCGCGGTCCCTGCAAAGATGGCGGGGCGGCTCCAGGCTTCGGCAATGGCGCGGGTGAGCA
>Ga0114974_10003145_pt1 | contig 12561 bp, 22 predicted proteins | sample S_130206_EF_Meta_FD_87318 | JGI IMG/M metagenome (GOLD analysis project Ga0114974, IMG submission 87318) | Freshwater microbial communities from Lake Simoncouche, Canada to study carbon cycling - S_130206_EF_MetaG | ecosystem: Environmental > Aquatic > Freshwater > Lake | place: Lake...
GGAAATTGTTGGCTGTCTTACTGGCATAAGGGTTCTGTGTATCACCATAACCCGAAGCCAATGCGATTGTGACTGCTGAAGCGCCGGTATAATTTGTACCACTTAATCCAGTGCCAATAGTTAGTGCGTTTGGATTAGCCGCTAAGATAGTAGCACTTGATCCTAAACTAATACTTGTGCCATTTACAGTTATTGAACTATTGGTTAGTTTGTCATTGGCAATGTTGCCTTCCAACATGGCATTAGTCACTGTGCCGTTACCAATTGATGTTAGATATCCACGAGTGGTTACGAATGTTTCAGTAGCATAACCTGTTAGATTAGTAGCAGCACCTGTAATTGTAATATTGCCTTCAGCATCACTTGCAGTTGTAACTGTGCCAGCACCTATGAACTTGACTGTTTCTTCATTGCTGATAGTTCTTAGAGTACTATCATCCGCAGCTACATTAAATGTAAATGTTTGAGAATTAGACGAGAATGTGGGCTTGTCGGTTAAATCGTTGTAGCTGCCGCTAAAGGGCGCAGCCACACTGATAACGCCATTGTTGATATTGATGTTGGCGCCAATTTTTACGCCACCTTTGATTGAAGCGGTAGCAGTAGGCAATGTGTATCCTCCGCTGCCGCTGCCAACAATCACACCACCCGGAGTTGTACCGTCTGATAAACGTAGTTCGCCTGTGGTTATATCAAAGAATATATTGCCGAATACGCCAACAAACTGATCTACATCAGCATTGACAAGGCCTGCTTTTATTTTACGAAATGCCATTAAACTGTCCTGGGTTTAATGTATTTACCGGTACTTATCTATTGCGGAAGATTGGGTTTTTTTGGGGTTCTTGACCAATTTTATCATCAGCTGTAATTTTGTCAATCACAGGAGATTCTTTGCCCTGTTCAGCTTTAGCCAATTCGAGATGCTGTTGTAGTGGAGGAACAAATACAGGATTCTGTTCTAATTCCTGTGGATCTTTGTCGTTGGATTGCTCACTGTCGTTGCCGTCCAGTTTGTCAATAATGTCGGCTAACGCCCTCATGAATTCTGCTGCTCTCATAGTATTATTTATCGCAGTTATTTTACAATCGGTCCGCCTGTGACCCAAAGTTCGCAACTACGGGTTCCAGCACATTTAAAATGCAGTAGATTACAGTAGCCCAAGTCTGCTGCTTCGCGAGTCTTTTCGGCTTCATAAGCCTCTGCGCCCATACCGTCGTGTATGCACTTGTACATAGCATCTGTGATGTTGAAGGCAGCACAATTACCACAGGTCATCGTTCGAGCAGTCTTTTCACTGATGTTCCATTGCTTGGCTGCTGCCTTCCAATAGTCGTCAGGATTGGCAGGATTGGCAGGGCCATAGTGATGTTTATCAATGGCAGTCTGTCTATTCTTGACATTAACTTCTAAGTCGTGGGTGGCAATAGGACAGCCCTTGTTAGCTGCTTCTACGATGTTGATATACTTTCTGTACAATTTTAACTCCAAGGGCGACCTACGACTAAAGTTGGAGAACTCAAATATTGCCAAAGAACAGAAGAAGCTCCGGTGATACAGTTGCTGGTTAAAGTTAATTGCGTATTTGATTGTATTGATGCAATAGTGCCAAATGCAAATCCCAACGGTGATGAGATAACTGTACCAACAGTTAACGCTGTAAAATTAGTGCTGGAACCAGTTACAATTTTACTCGATGTGCTGGCACTAAGTAGTCCATCGCCTGCAACTTGTACAGCACCATTGGCATTGTCTGTTATGCTATTGCCTGTATACTTTGTAGGCAATAAATCTCTATCGTAGGTGTTGAGTATTCTATAGCCTGGAATGGTTAAACTGCTGCCATCACCTGCTGATCCACTGCGTTTCAACTGTGCTATCTCAAGTTTCTGTACTTGACGTTCTTCCTTAGACCCAACTTGTTTGGTAGTGCAGATAACTGTGCAGCCGTCTGTAAAGCCAATAGCACTTAACTTAGTCGAGCTGTCACCATAATATACATCATTAACTGTAGGACTACCATCAAGGCTGATTTTATAGTAGTCTGTGGGTAAACCTTCATCAGCTGCGATCAATGTTACCAACTGATCAATTGTAGTTGTAGCAAAGGTAATGCCCGTAACTGAATCACGTATGCCTGTTAGTCCTTTGTAGTAAACTGTTGCCATTATCTAATTCTCATTTTAATGTAGCTCTCAGCATCCAGCTATATTCGCTGGCAAACGCAATACGCATTAACTTAATCAATCTATCCATTTTAAAATCCTCGGTCATATATTTAGCGGAGTAAATACGTTTACTATGATAGACAAGAAACCTTTTAACACCCTACTTAAAACACTCAAAGACAACGGAAAATACCGTGTGTTCAACGATATTCTACGCGAAAGCGGCAAGTTCCCAGAAGCTATTTGGTACGGCCCGTACAATATTAAAAACATTGTAAACTGGTGCTCAAACGACTACTTGGGAATGGGTCAGCATAAAGTTGTACTCGATGCCATGCATACTGCCCTGGACATGACTGGTGCTGGATCCGGAGGCACCCGCAACATTGGTGGTACTTCACACTATCATGTAGCCCTTGAACACGAGTTGGCCACCCTGCACAACAAAGCCAAAGCACTGCTGTTCTCATCAGCGTATGTGGCCAACGAATGGACCTTAATTGCGCTGTCAAAGATTATCCCAAACATACACTTTGTCAGCGACAGCGAAAATCATAACAGTCTTGTTGTGGGCATGATCCACAGCAAGGCTCCTAAAACAATATTCGAACACAACAATCTACAACAATTAGAAGATGCACTATCTGCTGTAAGATTAACAGGTAATGTTCCCTGTGTTGTATTTGAATCCGTCTACTCAATGGATGGCGATGTAGGGCATATTAAAGAGATTTGTGACCTGGCTGATAAGTATGATGCTATTACATATATCGATGAAGTACATGCGGTAGGACTCTATGGTCCCCACGGTGGTGGGAAAGTTGAAGAGCTTGGGCTACAATCCCGTATTGACATAGTCAATGGTACATTAGGGAAAGCCTATGGAGTCCAAGGTGGCTATATCGCTGCCGATGCTGAGGTTATCGACGCCATCCGTTCAGTGGCTGCAGGGTTTATCTTTACCACAAGCATGAGCCCTGTTGCCTGTGCAGGAGCCCTGGCTGCTGTTAAGTATCTTAAGGATCACCACGAGATACGTGACAAGCATCAAGAACGTGCTCGTAAACTCAAACACAGATTAACTGTTGCTGGCTTGCCGCCCATGGAATGTACAACCACACACATTGTACCTATTCTTGTTGGAGAAGCCAAACGCTGTAAGGCTATCAGTGACGAACTATTGAACGAACATAATATCTATATTCAGCCTATCAATAGTCCTACTGTTGCTGTGGGAACGGAGCGGTTACGTCTTGCACCTACTCCGTTTCACGATGATGGAATGATTGAAGATTTAATTACTGCGCTGACTGCTTCGTTTGCGTGTCACCCGGCGCCAGTCTAAAACGATCTTCTACATTGTCAGTTGTACCTACTTCAAAGATAATACTACCATCTACTAAAGCTTCTAACTGATGCGGAGTTAGTTCTCCAATGTCAGCTGTCTTACCTTCTTCAAGGATAGCTTCTTTAAGTTCGCCTGTCTGTACATCTACATAACGCATCTTAAAACGTCCTGCATTGACAAACCAACTTTTCTTTTTATCTTTGTGAAAGACTAAACTGGTTTTGTTGCCAGCCTTTTCAAATACGAGCAGCTTACCTGAGTATTGTTCGTTGTTGGCCCAGACTATTTCAAATCCCCAGCCCTTGTCATTCTTACCTAAGTCCTGTAGTGTCATTATCGTTTCTCTATAATTTTATCAATCAAGCCGTACTCAAGGGCTTCTTCTGCTGACATGAAGTTATCACGTTCCATATCCTGTGTCAACTGTTCAAAGGTCTTGCCCCGACTGTTGTGTTTGACATAGATGCCTGTGAGTTCCTTTTTCATTTTAAGGATCTCTCGTACTTGAATTTCCATATCAGTTGCCTGACCGCGAGCACCGCCTGAGGGCTGATGGATCATGTGACGAGCATAGGGCAACATGTGTCGCTTGCCAGCAGCACCTGCTTGTGCTAATAGACTGCCCATTGAACAGGCCTGGCCCATAACATAGGTAGCTACATCAGGTTTAATAAACTGCATGGTATCATAGATGCTCATGCCTGCTGTAACAACACCACCAGGGCTGTTAATAAACAGGCTGATGTCTTTGTCTGGGTTTTCACTTTCGAGGAACAGTAATTGTGCTACAACCAAACTGGCCATATGATCTTCTACAGGGCCGTTCAACATAATAATACGCTCTTTCAATAAGCGACTATAGATATCATAGGCACGCTCGCCTTTTGATGTTGATTCAATTACCATTGGTACTAATGACATGTTGCTTCCTTATTGTTGAGTTTCATTTAGTTTAATATCTTTGACACGTTCAGTCAACCACTCTTTGATTTTCACCTTAGGTTTGTATCCCAAAGCCTGTAGTCTACTGATATCTGCACAGGTTCGTTTGACTGCACCGATACGTGCTGGTGCCTGTATCTGTTGATCGCTGACTATGTCTGCTAAGGTTTTTATACTAACTACTGAGCCTGTTCCAATATTATACACATCGCCTGCCTGCCCATGTTCTACAATCAAATCCAATGCTGCGATAGCATCTGATGCATGAACAAAGTCACGGACCTGTGTGCCACCACCCTCTATGATTATAGGTTGGTTGCGTTCGCGAGCCTTAAGAAACTTGGCCACTGCCAAACTGTAGGTACCGTAACTCATATAGTCACCGTACATGGTAAAGGGCCGTACTACAATTAACTCTGTACCGCCTCTTAGAGTCTGTACCCCAAGCGCCATCTCAGCAGCCATCTTGCTAACAGCATAGGGGTTAGTGGGACTCAGTAAATCTGTTTCTGTTTGAGTTTTGTTCTTGCTGTTGCCGTAGACGCTACTGCTACTAAAGTATATGAACTTCTTAACACCATTAGCCTGTGCCAAACGAAACAGTGTTTGACTGGCAGTTATATTAGTATCGTAATAGCTGTCAAACTCATTCCAGCTTGGGTCAATGCGTGTCTTGGCTGCAAGATGTATGATAACATCAATGTCTTTCAAATGATCATTGACCACATAAGCACTGTCACGTAGGTCACAGTGGAACCAATTGTCAGAGGGTCTTTCAAATGGTTCTTTAGTCTGTATGGCAAACAGATCGGGCGGCAAATCGGTTAGCAGTAGATCATGTTGGTCTTTCCACTGTCTACGTAGGTTACGTCCAAAGAAGCCGTTGGCACCTGTGATTAATATCCGCATACAGTTATTTTATATAAAAATGTCTTGTAGAGCAAGATATCTGAGTGTATACTAATTCATCAGTTAAATATGTTTTTAAGCAGATCATCATGACAACCCTTGTATTAAATGCAGACGCACAGCCCGTGAGCCTGCTACCTCTAAGCACAGTAGATTGGCAAGAAGCCATTCGTTATCTCGTCTTGGACAAAGTTACTGTGATGTCGTGGTATGATGATTGGATAGTGCATTCTGCTCGTTGGAGCACTCGTGTACCTGCGGTCATCATGCTGAAAGAATATCAAAAGCCCAAAAACGGTGCTCGCTTGAACAAACGTAATATATTCTTGCGTGATGACTACCAGTGTCAGTATTGTGGTTGCACAGTAGAAGACTCTACAGCCACACTTGATCATGTGCATCCTGTATCAAAGGGTGGCAAATCAAATTGGTTGAATTTGTCTACAGCCTGCAAAGCCTGCAACTATATCAAAGCTGCCAAAACCAAAATGAAACCCAAACGTATGCCCTACAAGCCAGACTATTGGGAATTGGCTGAAAAGCGTAAGCGTAGAGGCTATCATATACATCACCCAAGCTGGGAATACTTTATTGGTTGACAGCATAATTACATGATGCTATAATATTAGCATTGTGTAAGGAGTCGTATGATAGAAATAACTGGCAAACATTTTAATAAAATACATCGGTACCGCAGGGTTTGGCCTAAGTATTCTACACAGAAGCTTAATATCGCCGCGGCAAATTGTAAAGCCTTTGACAAAGAGATAGTTGGCTCAGCTAAAGATCTTTGGCTTGAAATGCGTTCTTTAAAGATACGTGGTACGTTTGAGAACTGGTGTTCATTTTATAAGTCAAAACCATACATTCAAAACATTCCACAGCAAACTGATAAACTATTTGCAATGATTCAAAAAATGGAAATTGGTGGTGTTACTCGAGACATGTGTGAAGATTATATTTGGGAAGTTCTTGAAAATAAAACACACATGGGAATGGCACGAGAAGAAATGGCTATTGAAGCTGTGGCAAATTATTATAAGTTGCCCTATCGTTTTTCCACAGCAGAAGAAGAAACACAAGGTATCGAAGGATGGATTGGTGATGACATTCCAGTACAGGTTAAACCAGAAGACAGCGTATTTAAAGCTCATGTACACAATCACCCGGATCGAAACAAAGTATTGTTGGTAACTTATGAATCAAAAAACTTCAAATGTTATATACACAACCCAGATTTTTATCAACAGAAAGCGAAACAATAATGCGTACCCAACCAGAAATAATCATAGAACGTCTTGAAGCAGATAACTCACGTCTTGCCAAAGAAGCTATCCTTGCAGAAGCAATGGACGCTGGCCTTGATGAGTTCTTTGAAGGTGTCAAGATGGCCCTGGACAAGCTCTATACATTTGGAGTTAAACAGGTGCCCGTTAAAGATCCAGTAGGGGGTCAGGGTCTTACCTGGGCTAACTTTAAGCAGTTGGCTGAAGCACTGTACCGTCGCGAGATCACAGGACATGCCGCACGTGATGCTATCCAATTGGCCATGGGTGTGGCCACTGATCTACAGTGGAACAACTTCTACCGTAGGATCCTAATCAAAGACCTACGCTGTGGCGTCAGTGAAAAGACTGTAAACACCGTGGCTAAGAAGAGTAAGAAACCCCAATATAGTGTACCCGTATTCGAATGTATGTTGGCCCACGATGGCGCTAATCACGAGGGCAAGATCACAGGCAAGAAAACTCTACAGCCTAAGCTGGATGGCGTACGAGCCCTAACTGTTGTAGACTACGAAAGCCGTACCGTTACCATGTACACACGCAATGGTAAAGTCCTGGATAACTTCACTCACATCACTGACAAGCTGGTAGAACAGATTGATAACTTTGGCCGTAGCTATGTATTGGACGGTGAAGTGGTCAGCCACAGCTTTCAAGACCTTATGAAGCAGGTGCATCGCAAGAGTGATGTACAGGCCCAGGATGCACGTCTATGCCTATTTGATATCCTACCCTTGGTAGAGTTCAAACAGGGCAAGAGCGTAATGGCTCAGCGTCGACGTACAGAGTTCCTACGCAACTTTGAAAACATCTTTGCTGACACAGGCTGTATTGAACTGATCCCACAGATTGAAGTTAACCTTGATGAGTTCTTAGGTGATATTGAATACAAGGACTACAACAAGGCCATGGTGGCTGCGGGCTACGAGGGTATTATGATCAAGGACCCAGAAGCCAAATACGAGTGCAAACGTAGCGTCAGCTGGCTCAAACAAAAGCCCTTTATTGAAGTTAGTCTTACTGTTACTGCTACCGAAGAGGGTACTGGACGTAATCTGGGTAAGATGGGTGCTCTGGTATGCGAGGGTACAGATGATGGCAAGGCCATTAAGGTCAACGTAGGGTCAGGGTTCACTGATCAACAGCGTGAAGACTTTTGGGAGTGTAAGGTTGATGGGCAGGTAGTTGAAGTACGTGCAGACGCTGTGACCCAAAACCAAGACGGTACCTACAGTCTACGCTTTCCACGCTTCCAACGATTCCGTGGATTCATTGCAGGAGAAAAGATTTGAACGAACACGTACAAAAGATGGCCAATATCTGGGCCAACCGTAGAGCAGAAGACAAGAAGCTGGGTATAACCTATACATTCAGCGAAGCTGCCCTACAGGCATTTGCGGATAAGATCACAGAAGAAAATACCAAATCTGTTATCAAGCTCTGTGCTACGACTATCAACAATAATCTAAACGATCAAGCGACTCGTAAGCGCAATCGTTTTGAATACCTTGAAGCGATTGTTATTGTTATAGCGTTGGTTGCTTGGGGCTATTGGTGGTACAACCAATTACACTGATATGAACCTGGCTGTATCTGTAGTGTTGATGCTGTTGCTGTTGAATAACCTAACGGCCGTAAGCCCTGATAACGAACATCTACAATTGGAAAGAATTAGAGCCAGCTCTGGACGGCTTGTTGGCCACTGAGCTCTGCTGTGGCAGCCCATAGCTCATCTACTGGGTGTTCGAATAACCATTCGGCCCCTGGGTTTTCTGCTACCAACCACGAGTGCTTCTTACTCCAGGGTGGGTTACCCATAAGCTCTGCACGTAGCTGGCCCTGGGCCCAAGTACAGTAGCCAAACATCATACGGAAGTATCTGGGGCAGTCGCCGTCTGCCAAATGATGGAACATACTAATATTAGAAGTCATAGCCCACGTATCGTTGATGCCTGCGGTATGTTCGTTCGACCACTCTGCAGAATGCAGCATCCAAACTGAGTTAGTGCTGACAGGACCACCCCAATACAGAGGAAAGTTCAAATTGGTTTCTATGCCCGTTTCATCCAGTATGTCTTTGAGTGTATGATGTGTGGCTTTGTTAAGACACAGAGCAAAGCTGCCCCCGTGATGATCGTGGGTCAACATCAGTACTGCTCGTTTGAATCGGGGGTCCGGAATATTTGGGGGTGCTATCAGCAGATCCGTGCTGTTAGGTTGTTGAATCATTGGTCAGCTCCAGTCTGGGAGTGGGCCACCATACTTCTTGCCCTTGATCTTCTTTCCTCGTACTTTGATACGCTCACTGCCTACCTTGTGACTCTTACCGCCATCACGGCTACGATAGCCCTGACTCTTGCAACTGCTTAACTGTGAAGCACCCAGAGCTGAGTCTGGCTTGCCGCTTTGGCATAGACTACGACTTGCGGGTTCTTCGTCTACTACTGACTCACGGATAATTTCGTTTATTTTCATGATAACTGCGCTACTACATATATGGCACTGACCAGTGCTGTTTTTAATTCGATATCATCGGCTTCACTGTCGAGCCGGTCCATGCGTACAAGATCTCTGCATAGCTCTTCGTACTCAGGGCGGTCGATACCCCCTGCGTTATACTGTTCTGTGATCTGTAGCATAAAGGCTGCACGATCTGCTGCCCAAGGACGACCACAACCTGCTATTGCTCTTAAATCATCTAACATTAGAATCTCCCAAGTATTGCTGAGGCAGCTGACTTAGCCTGAGCCTGCAATAGCTTCTTCTTGATCTCACAGTAGCCCTTGCTACCCTGACCCTCACGACTGCGTTTAACCCAATCGTCTACTGATTCCTGCATAGGTGTCACCAAACGAACAACATCAGTCTGTCTTGCACCCTTGCTGTTACTGTATAGTTCAAACCAAAGTATATCACTCTGTATCTTCAGTGCCTGTGGTAACTGTGGCTGTTCACAGTCAATCTGTTCTATGTGCAGACGAACATCTGTTATACGAGCACTTTGATTATCATCCCAGAAAGAAGGAATCAAGCTCATAACAGATGCACAGCCTGTTAGTGATAGAACTAATAGTATGGTAGCGAGTCTTTTCATAGTATAGTATTTACATCTTATAAAAGGAAACAGGTGATATTAGCGAGTGTCCAAAATAGGCCGAGGTTAATTCACGAAGCTGCTCGAAGAGCAGCGCGAAGCGCAAAAATTTTCAGGGACTTCCTACATTAACTGTACAGTTAATTAAATGTAGCTTTTCTTATGTTTAACAGATAATCCTGTGTCCATTAATAATATCTGTGTGATAATCTTCTCTGGTACATAAAAGTCGAGTATGCCTGCTGCACCTGCGTGTACTGATCCGCCCGATCGCTGCACAACAGCCCACAGACGTTCTGGATCTTTACTACAGTAAAATGGATCGTACCTCACACAGTACAGAGTTATATATGATTCTAACACAGTTCGCTCCCGGGTTATAAAGATACTTATCCTTGGCCAGCAAATTTTGCATACCGTAGACTTAACCGTTAAATAACAATATGGACAAGAATACTCATAAAGTAATCGAACTGATAGTAATGGATGAACTCTACTACTCAGTACTACTGTTACTGACCTGTGCCTTTTGCTTTGGCATGGGTATGATCGCTGGTATACTATACTGTAGGTTGATATGACTAAGACGACACGCTTACACTTGACTGTATACGCAATACTCCTCCTACTGGGTAGCTGCGAAGCACTTATACTATACTACATATACAAAGGCCTACTATAGACTATGCTAAAGACTGTATACTACCTTGTGCATAAGGACTCTGGGGAGCGTACACGCTACTATCGTACTCGAGCTGGCGCTCGAATCGCCCAACGTGCTCGTAACTCGCACTTGGGCTTTACACTTCGTGTAGAGAGAATAGAGCTGTATGATAATTGGGAAGCAGAACAGTGCCAAGATAGTAGTGGGAACATAGTAACAGCAACCTACTGTATAGTAGAAGATACTATAGAGCAAACTGATCTACAGATTACTTACTGAGCTAAGAAGCTTATAAACACTGAGGTTATACTATGATTAATGATGACGATTTGAGATCTATGAGAAACACTACACTGACAGCGTGGGGGTTGACTTTGGCAGTAATAGTAATAGCATTTGTTATAGTGAAAAACTGCTCAGTAAGTGTGATTTACTGACCCCCGAAGTGCGTATAGGCCCCGCTGCGCAGGGTACATGACTGCGTACTGTGTAGAAAAGTAGTAAAAAGTGTGAAAAAGTGTGTATTTGTGTGATGCCTCATAAGCCACTGTCCAGAGATTCTCAAAACTCTGCTCAAATTGCCTTCTACCTTGCTCAAACGAAGCATCTTCCACCATTCTTCCACGGCTCCCTGACCGTAACTCCACCGCCTTCCACCATAATCCACTGCCTTCCACTGTAGAGGTAGCGTAGTAGACTGCGTACCGTTTGGCTACAGTAGGCCCCGCTGCTGAGGTTATGCGTATACGATTAGATCTACTATACAGTATAGTAAATATACTATATGATCACAGTAGAGCAAGCACTCGTACCTTTATACACAGTAGCAGCTGAGTATGAGTATAGACTCGCATACGTACACACTAACTGTGACTATGCAGTAGATCCCTTACTCAAAAGTCCCAACACTGAGTTTCGATTGGATCCCTTGTTGAATAAACCCAATATAGGGTTAGGCCCCGCTGCGCAATAATATATAAATATCTCTTGACACAGAATCAAAGAGGTAGTATAATATACATTATGACAATTAGCACACAACCAGAATACAATAACGAAGAAGAAGCGGAAGTAGCGCAGATTCTCGATATTACACGTAACCTTGCTGCGGTAGCTGCTGTTCAAGAACAGTTGGCCAAACAGCGAGCGCAGCCCTCCCTGGAAGAATGCGAGGACTGTGGCGAAGATATACCCAAGGAACGCCAGCTCGCTTCCCGAGGTTGTACACGCTGCATACACTGTCAAGGACTATACGAACGCAAGAAAGCAGGATACTAAGGTGACACTTCCCGACGAACGATATCGCAGCATAGCGCAGACCCAGAGGTTTCTCTTGAGATTGCTGACTACTCCGAGAGTTCCCAGAGCTGTTAAGGATGAAGCACGTGGTCTGCTGCGGCACTATCCCAGTGACTATGACATGCAGCAGCTGGAACGTGCTGCGCCACATGTTGTACAGCAGCGCATGGAGCCCGTACATCGCATGATAGCAGCGTATACAGCAGCTACACCCGAGCACGATGATCACGAGGGCAGCACTCTCGATTAAGCAGCAGCAGCACTTGGGCCTATAGCTCAGTTGGTTAGAGCAGAGGACTCATAATCCTTTGGTCCCTGGTTCGAGTCCAGGTGGGCCCACCACGTGACACAGCGCGAACGCTCGGGCGGAGAGCGGAAGTGCCGAAATCGCCGATCCAAATGTTGTCAAAAAGCCACACCAAAAGAGGTTGACATTTTGGCTGTTCGGTGCTATAATATACACATAGTAAGAGATTAGGAGCGATGAATGTCACGTAAACCCAGAGTAGATCGTAATCATATCATATATGAGATCGTCACACCCCAGGGCTCATACATAGGTGTAACAGCTAAGACTGAATCAACAGTACTTAAGAGCCTACGTAGTAGAGCTGCCAAACACTACTATCGTGCTCGCACAGAGAGCAAGGACTGGGCTCTATGCCAGTATCTGCGCACACTCACAGACAAAACAGAGATCGACATACGTATGCATGAAATGGTCAGAGGTAAAGCAGAAGCACACACACGTGAGCGTGAGTTGATTCGTTTATACAACCCAATTTTAAACACAGACAAGAGAGGTATGTAATGGGAACACCCTTGTACATGGAACTAAGTGATGCCTGCA
>Ga0114974_10003146_pt1 | contig 12560 bp, 8 predicted proteins | sample S_130206_EF_Meta_FD_87318 | JGI IMG/M metagenome (GOLD analysis project Ga0114974, IMG submission 87318) | Freshwater microbial communities from Lake Simoncouche, Canada to study carbon cycling - S_130206_EF_MetaG | ecosystem: Environmental > Aquatic > Freshwater > Lake | place: Lake...
CGCCCTTGGCCTTTGAGCGCAGCGCACCTGTTCGGAAATTGCTGCTAGATGTCAACTTATCCGACATCGAAAAGAATTTCGTCCAACTGGAGTCGCAGGCCAGGATGCATTTGCCCGAGCCCCAGGCCGCCTCCATACGCCGAACAGTTGACCTTAGATTTTCAGGGCAGGACTATGCCCTGGAAATTGATGTAGGCCCCAATGCGACGGGTTCGGAAAATCGCAGCCGTTGGCTCGAAAACTTCCGCGATGCATACCGCAAACTTTACGGTCGAGTGGAGGATGAAAATCCGGTCGAATTGGTGAGCCTGCGCGTTTATGCGCGGCAGCCTGCGCCACGGCCAAAAATTGTCGCGGCCAACCTACCAGCACCAGGAGTGGCAAAGGCATACCGCGACGTCTATGTAGCCAAGCTTAAAACTTTTCTGCGAACTGCAGTCTATGCGCGTGATGATTTGCAAGTCGGCCAACAAGTGGTCGGTCCTGCAGTGATCGAGGAGCGAGTGTCCACCACCATCATCGAGCCAGGGGATGTGCTAACCGTAGACGCCAGTGGTTGCTTGATGATTTCTCTCGAATCTGTCGCTGTTGAAGCTACGCAGTCCGGATCGACAGATCAGAAGTCGCAACTTCGTCGGGAGATGGCGCTTGATCCAGTATCGATTCAGATCTTATGGAACCGTTTGATATCAATCGTAGACGAGGCGGCAACCGGATTGATAAGAACCGCATACACACCTTCCGTCAAAGAGTACAACGATTTTTGCTGCGCCTTGTTTGACGCAAATGCCCAGATGCTTGCCCACTCCACGGTGACGACTGCAGGCTTTCTGGGGATTGTCCCTGCCGTGCTGCGCAATTTCCTGAAAAAGTACCCGGCCCACACACTTTCGCCTGGCGATGTGATCATCACCAACGACCCTTGGTTGGCAAGCGGGCATTTGATCGACGTATCAGTTGCCTCGCCCATCTTCCGAGATGGCCAGATCGTGGCCTATACCTTGTGCATCGTCCATCATCTCGATATGGGTGGGCGGATGTCGACGCTAGAGTCCAAGGATTTGTTTGAAGAGGGTTTGAAAATTCCTGTTACCAAACTCTACAACGAAGGCAAGTTGAACGAGACGATATTTGATTTCATTCGAGCCAACACCCGTGTGCCAGAGAAGATATTGGGAGATCTGCGGGCGCAGTTGGTTGCAAACCATGTTTGCGAGCGAGGTTTGCAACAACTTCTTGACGAGTATCCATTAGGCGGCCTGGATCGCTTGGCTCATGAGGTTGTTAGCAGAACTGAGCGCAGTTTGCGCGAGAAGATCTCCCAGCTTCCAAGCGGTACCTATCACCATCAGGTGACGCTACCCCCCATACCCGGGGTCAAACAAAAAATCATCATCAAAGCGGCGGTTACCATTGATGGAGAAGAGATCACCATCGACTACACCGGTTCTTCGGCGCAGGTGACGGCAGCCATCAACTGCACACCCAACATCGTCAAGTCCTATTCTTCATATCCAATCAAGCTTGCCTTGGACCCGACTGTTCCCAATAACGATGGCAGCTTGCGGCCTATCACGATCGTGGCGCCCGAGGGATCCGTGGTCAATGCACGGATGCCTGCAGCAACCTGGGGACGCACCATGATTGCGCACCTCTTTCCAGACATTATTTATGGCGCACTTGAGAGTGTGATGCCGAAGATGATTTTGGGTTCAGCTGGCGGAGCACCTGCCAACGAGGTCTATCTGCATGGTAAGCATCCCGATGGGCGCTCATTCATGTCTATCGCTCAGCACACGGGTGGGTTTGGCGGCAGCGCGAAGCACGACGGCTACTCAACACTGAGCTTCCCTTTCAATACCCGTAATATTCCAGTTGAGGTGATTGAGAATGAGGCCCGCGTTTACTATCTCCGCAAGGAGTTCCTTGAGGACAGCGGTGGGCCCGGACTGAACCGAGGAGGACTTGGTCAAGCGGTGGAATTCTGCATTCTTGATGGCGGAACGCCCGAAGCTCATTATGTGGAAAGTTCGGTGCGCATCAGCGGGCGTTCGCCTGATGGGCCGATGCCGGCAATCGGACGCTGCGGCGGTGGCACCGGTTTGGGGGGTGGACTTTGGCTTAATGGCCAGCCTGTCGAACATGGGATTTATCGCAAGCTACAACCGACCGATACGGTTCGTTTTGAGATGACGGGCGGCGGCGGTTATGGCGACCCGAAACTGCGAGATCCTCAGCGTGTACTGAAGGATGTTCGAGAGGGCAAGGTCTCAATTCAGGCCGCACTCACGCATTACGCTGTGGTGATCAATCCGGCAAACTTGAGCATCGATGTGCAAGCCACTGCCCAGGCCAGAGCAAAAAGCACCAACTGATTATGAAAACCAGCACCGGACAAGACTCAGGTCGGCAGGATGTCGCTTCGGTCAAGCCCGTGGGTCGTCCATTTTGGCTGCTAACCCCTGGCCTGCTATGGCTGATGGCCTTCATGGTTCTTCCCGTGCTTTTCATGGTGGCGGTTTCGTTCTGGAATTCGGGCTACTACGGTACGCGTCCAGACTTCACTTTCAAGAGCTATATTCGAATTTTTCAGTCTCCTTTGTACGTGGGTCAGTTGATCAAGACCTTGAGGATTGGTCTGGAAGCAACGGCGCTGTCCCTCCTGATTTCATACCCCATCGCCTTTATCATTTCGCAGGCCAAAGGTGGCGCCAAGGCCCTGCTAATTTTGATGCTGTTCCTGCCTTTTTGGGCCAGCTATGTTGTACGGGCCTTTGTATGGCTTCCCATATTGGGTCGAAATGGCGCTATCAACTCTGCTCTGATGGCGGTGGGTGTGATTGATCAGCCGCTTGACTGGCTGCTTTACAACGAGGGCTCGGTGCTTCTCGGACTGGTCTATGTCTACACACTTTTCATGGCCTTGCCGATCTACATGTCTCTTGAGAAGATCGACCCTAAGCTTATTGAGGCTGCTACCGATTTAGGCGCCCGACCGTTTCGTGTATTTTGGGAAGTCCTGCTGCCTTTGAGCATGCCGGGTGTAGCGTCGGGATGCATCATGGTGTTTCTCTTGACCATGAGTGCATACGTGACGCCTCAGTTGCTGGGTGGTCCTCAGGGAATCATGATTGGCAACATCATTGCCAGTCAATTCCTTTCGAGTAATGATTGGGCTTTCGGATCAGCGCTTTCCGTGATTCTGATTATTGTGGTGATGTTGTTATTTCTTGGCATCGGTCGCAAGACGAAGGTTGAGCAGATCTTTACAGGAGGCGGGTAATGTCAGTCAGCGGCACCTTATCGGTTTCCATGTGGCAGCGTTGGCAGCGCATCAATCCTTTTGAGTTCGCCTCTTGGATTTATGGACTGGTTTTCTTTGTCTTTCTTTACAGCCCTCTGGTGATGATCACCGTGTTGTCTTTCAACGACTCGAGGCTAACTGGTTTTCCGCTCAAAGGTTTCACTACAAAGTGGTACGAAGCCGTTTTTGCCAACCAGCCTTTGCTCAGTGCGTTGGCCAACAGCATTTATGTGGGCCTGGCTTCGGCAGCAATTGCCACCACACTGGCGCTGTTAATGGCTTTGGCATTTCGCCACGATTTCTGGGGCAAGCGCATCGTGTTGTACTTGATCCTCATGCCCATCATCTTGCCTGGGATTATCGGCGGTATCGTATTGCTCATTTTTTTCGGATACCTCGGCATCCGTCCGTCCTTGTTCACGACTGTTCTGGTTGGTCACGTCAATTGGGTTCTACCCTTCGCATTTCTGACGCTTTATCCACGGCTGCACAAATTTGATCGATCGCTGGAGGAAGCAGCGATGGATTTAGGCGCGAGGACGAGTCAAGTGTTTTGGGAGATCGTCTTTCCCATCGTACGACCAAGCGTCATTGCCACCGCAATTTTTGCTTTCAGCTTGTCATTTGATGAGTTCATCAGAACCATTTTCACGGTGGGAAGCGACCGCACAATACCCGTCCAATTTTATGTCTTGATCGTTGAAGAGCTCTCTCCTGAGCTTCCAGCGATGGCAGTGATCATTATTTTGCTGACCACAGTGGTGTCGCTGCTGGGGTTTGCATTTATGCGGCGTGCCGACCGCTCTAACTCGGCTTGATGCTTCCCTTAACCTTTATGGAGAATTGCCATGTCAAGCACAGATAACTCATCCGCTCAAAAACCCCTTGATAACCAGCGCAGGAAGGCGCTCAAGGTCACGGGCGCACTCGCCGCCTCTCTCTCAGCGGGCATTCCGCTGTCAGTCTTTGCACAGAGTGCCAAGATCAGGGCTGTCATGCCCAATGTTTTTATTCCCGATCCGGTGCGTCCCATCATTGCATCGCAGTCGGGCGGCCTTGAGGTTGACAACTTGCCTTATGTATCGCCCAGCGACAGCTTGGCCAAATTGATGGCGCCGGGTGGAACTTCTCAGTACGACATGATCATTACGCTGACCAATTTCGCAAAGGGCCCGGCACTTGGCGCCAAACCCGGCGATGAGCGACTGCTGGCCTTGGACATGAGCGCCATTCCCAACGCAGCAGGGATATCAAAAGATTTTCAGTCCGAGGTGGTCAGGCGCGACGGCAAGACATATATGCTGCCCATTGTCAGTGGTTTTGAATCGGTCGTCTTTGACGCATCAAAAGTCAATCCGGATGACCCGCTAACGCAGTCTTGGAATGTTTTGTTTTCAGACAAATACAAGGGGCGCATTGCATGGCGCGATGATGCGCATGGAATGATCTTTACTGCCGCATTGGCGATGGGCATTACCGATCCTTTGAACATGCAGCCTGCTCAGGTTCGTGAGGTACAGCGGTTCCTGATTGATCGAAAGAAGAACATCCGTACGATGTGGACCAAGTTCGCTGAAGCGGTCAACATGATTGCGACCGGCGAAGTGTATTGCCTCTACGGCTGGATCCCGATGCGCGCGGCGCTTGAAAAACAGGGGCTCAAGGCAAGCAACAACTGGCCAAAAGAAGGACTTCCATCGTGGACGCAGTCTGCTTTCATTCCTCGTGAGAGCAAACAGGCAGCCGCAACGCACAAGGTAATCAACGCCATGCTATCACCAGAATTTGGTCGCAAGCTGACGGATGTCACCGAATATCCTTCGACGATTGGACAGGTTGCCGCCGGATACGACAAGGCATTCCAAACCAAGCTAGGTTTTGATGTGGCCTCCCGAGGAGTGCGGCGAATCTCTTTTGAACTGCCTAAGCAGATGGATGTCTGGCTCGAGGCTTGGAACAACGTGAAAGCAGCTTGACATGGTGACAAGCGATCAGCCGCCTGAGACTGTTGTCGAAGTGCGTGGATTATCCAAGCGCTTCGGCACAACCACTGTGCTGAACAATATTTCCTTGCAGATTAGGCGTGGGGAATTCCTATCCCTGCTTGGACCCAGTGGTTGTGGAAAGACAACGTTGCTGCGGATCATTGCTGGCTTTGAGCATCCAAGCGAAGGTCAGTTATTGATCGATGGACAGGACATGGCAGGCCGTCCCGCTTATTCACGCAACACCAACATGATTTTTCAGCAGCTTGCACTGTTCCCGCATATGACGGTTAACCAAAATTTAGCCTTCGGACTGCGAATGAAGAAAATGGAGCCTGCCAAAATCAGAGCCAAAGTGGGCGAGATGCTTGATCTCATCCAGCTCAACGGCTACGAGAACAGGATGCCAGACCAACTCTCAGGCGGTCAGCGGCAGCGGGTTGCCTTGGCCCGCGCACTGGTTAACAGTCCGGACGTCCTGCTCCTCGATGAGCCCTTGGGCGCATTAGATTTGCAATTGCGCCTGCAGTTGCAACTTGAATTGCGGCGCTTACAGAAGGCTCTCAATCGAACCTTTATTTTCGTGACACACGATCAGACTGAAGCACTCACCATGTCAGATCGTATCGCGGTACTCAACAAAGGTGAGATTGTTCAGGTTGGAACTGCGCAAGAGATCTATGAAGCACCTCAAGTGCGTTTTGTAGCAGCCTTCGTTGGGCACTCAAACTTGTTTGAGGGATCGGTGCTGGCGACCCATCCAGCTGAAAACTGTCAGGTGCAACTCGATGGCGGTGGGATGACCATCGGCTGCACCTCGGCCAAGGTCCTGGTCCAGGGGCAGAAGGTATGTGTTGCGCTTCGATACGAGAACATCGCACTTCTTTCGCCTGAAACGGCCGGTGGATTGATTGGAGAACATTGCTTCGGTACTGTTCAGGAGCGCACCTACATGGGTGGGTATACGCGCTTCCTTGTGCGCACCAGTTGGGGGGCAGAAATCACAGCTGATGTTCCTATCGATGCCATCAGCCAGTCCCTGAGTCTGGGTGCACAGGTCCAGCTTCGCTGGTCTTCTAGTCAAGTTATTGCGTTGACCAATTAGCTGATCCGCACAAGGAGTATTTCATGAGAGAAGTTCAATGGCCTCGCAATGACTATTCTCGGGTACCGTATTTCCTGTATCACGATGCTGAAATTTACAAGCAAGAGCAGGCCAAAATTTTTCGTGGACGAACCTGGTCCATGTTGTGCCTAGCGGCCGAGATTCCGTTGGCAGGCGACTTCAGAACAACTTGGTTGGGCGACACCCCCGTCATCGTGCAGCGGGCGCAGGACATGTCTGTGCACGCCTTTGTCAATCGTTGTGCCCACCGCGGTGCTCTCGTTCGAAGAGAAACCCATGGCAATGCACAAAGTCATGTATGTATCTATCACCGCTGGTCATATAGCCAACAGGGCGACCTAACTGGAATACCCTTTCAACGAGGCGTGCGCGGGCAGGGTGGGTTGGACAAGTGCTTCGAAAAATCAGAGCACGGCTTGGAAGTGCTGCGCGTGGAGGTGTTTAAGGAAATTGTATTCGGCACATTCTCTGACGAAGCTGAACCCCTTGCCGACTACCTAGGACCGATGATGCGAGAGCACATTTCAACGCTGATGAAGGCGCCGATCAAGGTGCTTGGCTATCAGCGACAGGCGATTGACGGTAATTGGAAACTGTATGCAGAAAACCTTCGCGATACCTACCATGCGAGCTTGCTTCACGAGTTCTTGGTGACTTTTGGTTTGGACCGTGCCACGCAGCAAGGAGGCGTGGCCATGGACGAAAGACACCGTCACAACCTTACCTTTGCCGTGGCCTCATCTGATTCTGATGCCGAAGCCAATCAGGCTTATGGTGCACACAGTATTAATTCAGACAAGTTAAGCTTGCTGGCACCGGCCCTCCTTAAATTTCTGCCCGAGTTCGATGATCAGCGATCTTTGTCGATTTCAAGCATGTTTCCCAATGCTGCTTTCCAGCGGTTAAATAATAGTCTGGCAGTCAGGCAGATTCAACCAAAGGGTGTTGATAAATTTGTACTCGTGTGGACCTTTTTTGGTTACGCGGACGATACGACCGAGATGAGCGAACATCGTTTGCGACAGATGAACCTGCTGGGGCCTGCCGGTCTGGTTTCGATGGAGGACGCCGAGGCTATCGAAATTGCACATCGAACTAGTCGAATAGTTCAAGAGCAACACTCTGTTATTGAAATGGGCGGTGGTGGCGAAATTTCCGACCGCAACTACCGCATCACTGACGTGCCTTTAAGGGGTTTCTGGAGCTACTATGCTGAGTTGATGGGCATAGAGCCAGAAGGAGCTGTTCGATGATGACCGCCGAGCAACGATTTGCTGTCTATGACCTCTACGCTCATTATGCGAGCACAGCTGACGCGTGCCGTTTCGATGATTGGTTGAACCTTTTTGCGCCGATTTGTTCATACCGCATCATTTCACTGGAAAATTATGCAGCAGGTATGCCCTTGTGTCTGATGCTTTGTGAAAGTCGTGACATGTTGATTGATCGCATCGTCTCGCTCCAGCGCGCCAATGAGTATGCCATTCATGTCGATCGGCACATGATCAGTGGCATAAGGGTCACGCAAGTACAAGGCGATTTGTTGTCTGTTGAGGCCAACTTTCTGGTTGGGCAAACGAACAGTGAAGGGGAGCTTTCTATGTATGTGATGGGCAGTTATCACGATACCGTTCAAATCAGTGATGGGCAGGCATTTTTTGTTGATAAAAAAGTAATCGTGGACAATGGATGTATTCCGCATGCTATTTCAACTCCGATTTAAAAACCTACACAGTGACTGTGTTTTCGCCTGGTTTTTAGGCTATTGATGCTGTCTTATAATGTTTTCTCCCGCGATTTACGCCACCCCTGAGCGGCATTAAGCGTTTTCAGACGTGACAGTCAAATCACCATTCATGAGCAATATTCAGACCCTAAAATCTCAGCCAACTTTGCCAACCATCAATGCGCCTAAGTTGGTCAGGGTGGCGAAAGCTACAAAAGCCAAGCCACGGTATTCCGAAGTGGCTGACCTGATACGACTTCAAATCATGACCGGCAGATATGCAGTGGGATCGTTGCTGCCAAGCGAATCAGACCTGCGCGTAGAGTATTCGGTTAGTCGGCATACCATTCGCGATGCAACACGACAACTCGTGATGGCAGGTTTAGTCTTACCCGAGCATGGACGCGGAGTTAGAGTCGTGTCAGACAAGAGCACCGCACAGATCAACGTCGTGTTTGGCTCGATGGAGGGTATCGAGCGATATGGACGTTTGACCCATCTGGTTGATGTTCATTACCGAATGATTGCTGCAGACTCCACCTTGGCGCGTGAGATGCAGTGTGGGATCGGTGACGAATTGCTACACATTCAGTCATTTCGCGTACCACGCGATGTTTTAACCACCACGGGTACCGCTTGGAATGAAACTTATGTTCTCGGCAAGTTTGCCGGCATGATCGAAGAAGTTGAAACTTGGTATGGTGCGGTTTACTCATTAATTGAGCAGCGCTATGGGGAGCGGATCATATCGATAAGGCAGGAAGTGACAGCACTGAACCTCAAAGCAAGGGTGGCACAGAAACTGAAGGCCAAGTCTGGCGTTGCTGGACTCCAGGTCAAGCGCACTTACATTAATGCTTTCGGACAACCCCTATTGATGGGTTTCAATACCTATGTTGGCACAACCTTCACCCTCGCGATGGACATCAAGAGTTGATGACAAAGAAGATAAAGCCTTGGGTAAAGATGGCTTTGTGCGTTTGACAAAAACTCGTCAGGCCTTTGCCAGCTACCCAGGCCCAGTGGTTGTTAAATTAAGATAATTTCTGAGATTTAAAAAAGCGTTCGCAAGCTCAAGCGGATTTGACGGGGTGCTCCTGGGTACAGGTAGTAGTGGCCAAATTGTTTAGGCGATTCACGCCAATATTTTTTATCACTGAGGTTATCGATTCCCAGGGTCCATTCGGTGCGCGTTCCTTGAATTCGAGTGTCGTAATGCGCTGCAAAATCCACAGTTGTCCATCCCGGTAGATTGATGCTGCCGTTTTCTAAAACACGGCGCTGGCCTTCATGGTTCAAGCGCAGACTGGTTCTCAGCCCGGGGGTCTGCGACCAGCGGTACTGAAGCAGACTGCGAACTGTGACCCTGGGAACATTCACTGCTGTTTGTCCGTTGAAAGTATCGGTATTGATGCCTACATTTTGGTGTTTGGCATTGATCCAGGTGGTGCTAGCGTCGGCGCTCCATAATCCTTGTGTGATGCCGCCGGACAATTCGATGCCACGGTGATGGGCTTGTCCATTAGGGACTCGATGGCAGAGCGGGCTGACCCCATCACATTGGTCTCCAGATTGGGGTCGGGTGATATCAAACAGCGTCGCTTGCCAGCGTGTGCTGCTGGCCTTGATTTTGATGCCGATCTCGAATTGCTTGCTGCGAAAAATTGGAAGCGCTAACCCCGCATTGGTGTATTTGGGTATGTTGGGTGCTACTTCGGCTTCTATGCCCTCACCATAACTTGCATAAATCGAAGTTCCCGATGTCCATTGGTAAGAACTTGCGATCCAAGGCGTGTTGAAAGTGCGTTGATCTTTGACTGCTTGGCTGCCGTCAGTTTTAACGCTGCTACGGCTCAATTGACTATGGCGCAGGCCAAGCCAGAGATTTATTTTTTCGTTAAGTTCTATATTGTCATTGATAGAAAACTCGGAGGTGTATTCCTGGCTGTTGGTACCAAAGGCACTGTAGTCCGCACTTCCGGCAATCACTGATGAGTCGTCAATATTTCCTGTACCCATGTAGACAAAGGTTTGGATTTGCGGCGAGAGCGTTATTTGTTTTTGTCGAGATAAAGTGGCATTGACATTGTGTCGCATGCTACCAAGCGTCATGCTGCCACTCAAACTTGTTTGAATGGCATCCAGGGAGCGATGTTCGTTGTTACTCTGCCAATCGTACAGGTCGAAACTGCCATCGCCATAAAAGCGATCGCATTTTAAGCCGCCACATCCAAAGGCATAAGAAAGCCGATCATCTGAACGCAGCCTTTGTGCGCCGTATTGCGTCGTCCACAACCAGCCATCACCCAGGTTCATTTTGAAGCGTAAAGAGCCTGTCGTTCCAGCAAAATTGCTGGGCAATGACCAACTTTGACGTGTGATGTTACGCGAGCCATCCACAGCCGTTGGCAACTGATTCGAGGGCCTGTCCAGCAAACTGTAAGCATTAGCACCGATCTGCTGTCGCTCGCTTTTTTCAAACTCAAAATCCAACTTGCTGTCCGCAGTCATGCGCCAATCCATGGCCAGTGCCACGAGGTTGCGATGACCTTGGGTGTTTTGGATGTAGGGATTGAGGTCTTCGTAAGCGGTGTTCAAGCGGTAGCCAAATTCTTTACTGTCGCCAAATCGGTTACCCATGTCCAGCCCGATGCTGCGACTTTTGCCATTGCCATAGTTGGCCGTGACTGCGCGGAGGGTCTCTTCTTTGTCTGTAGGCGGGCGCTTGATGACGTAATTGGCCAAGCCGCCTGGAGCGCTCGTGCCAGCCTGGATGCCGCTCGTGCCTTTGAGCAGTTCAATTCGTTCTTTGTTCTCCAAGGGAATCATGGTTTCAGCGGAGATGGGCAGGCCCTCGCGTCGGAAGTTGTAGCGGTTGTCCAAGGTGTACCCGCGCACGCTCAACATGTCCCAGTAGGCGGGCGAGTTGTAGCTATCGGTGACGCTGGCATCCAAGCGCAAGGCATCAGAGATGCGTGTGGCACCGATATCGCGCAAGGTTTGGTTGTCGATGCTGATGGCACTGAACGGCGCTTTGAAAAGAAGCACATCGCCAAAGCCGCTGATCTGCTGCGGCGTCGAGCTGGTGATGGTGATCTCTGCTGGGGAGTTTTGCGCCATTGCACCTCCAACGAAGCCGATACATATCAGCGCAGCAGCATGAGCGCGAGTAATTTTGAAGATTGGCGAGTGATGTGCCACAACGTTTCCTTTAACGTAATGGCAGGTCGGCTGGTTGCTAAAGCGAAGGCGCAGTCCAAGACATTGGAACGGCCGCGTTGCTTAATCAGACAAGCTTCCCTGCGCGAGGATTACCTCAATCAGGTTCAAAGGGACTTTCTCAGTCTTAGCCTTGCAGCTAAAACACCCCTAGCGGATGGGTTTGCAAATTTGAATTTGCAAACACAAAATAGATTCTACGACACACCCAAGAGTTTGTGCAAATGGGTAGAGGTCGTCGTGTATTGGAGTAGGGTTTTTTGGTCGGGCCTGAGCAGGGCCGACGCGCCAAAAGCGGCCAGAGTGGCTTCGTGAAACCCGCACACGATGAGTTTCTTTTTGCCAGGATAGGTGTTGATATCGCCCACTGCAAATATGCCGCGTGCTTCGGTGGCGTAGGTCTCTGTGTTCACCACCAACTGTTTGCGCGCCATGGCCAAGCCCCAATGACTGATGAGACCCAACTTGGGTGAGATGCCCAAACACAAAAGGAGGTAATCGGCCTTTAAAACTTCTGTGTGGCCCAGTGAGTTGAGAATTTCTAAGCCGGCGAGTGGACCATTGCTGTGGCAATCGCCTTGTACCAATGCAGTAGGTTGGCCCGCTACAAAACGCATTGATTCCGCGCTACATGCTGCGCGCATTTTTTCAATGGCAAGGGGTTCAGCTTGAAACTGGTCGCGCCGGTGAAGCAAGGTCAGTGTTGCTGCTGCGTTGGGGCCCTGGCGCCATTGTTCGCATGCTTCTAACGCGGCATCATTGTCCCCCAGTACGACGAGGTGTTTGTCCTTGAAGACCTTGTCGTTTGGGGCTTTGTAAAAGATGTGCTTTCCCAGCAGATCCAAAGTGCCTGGCAAGCTAAGGCCGCGTTTGACGAAGGCGCCTACACCTGCTGCAATGAAAACTGTGGCGGCTTTGAATTGGGTGCCCCTGTCGGTTTGCACATGCCACTGCCCGTCGTCCGTGGCTTTGAGTTCACTCACCAATTCTTGAAGGTGAAACTGAGGTGCGAAAGGTTTGATTTGTGTTTGCAGCTGGTCAATTAATTCTTGGCCTGTGCAAAGCGGAATGCCGGGGATATCGTAAATGGGTTTGTCGGCATAGAGCTCAACGCACTGACCACCAATTTGCGGCAGCGCATCCACCACATGGCATCGAATGTCTTGAAGCCCTAGTTGAAACGCTTGGAACAGGCCCACA